>Ga0105106_10000876_pt1 | contig 21386 bp, 15 predicted proteins | sample PPLLaktember2015_5_FD_79109 | JGI IMG/M metagenome (GOLD analysis project Ga0105106, IMG submission 79109) | Freshwater sediment microbial communities from Prairie Pothole Lake near Jamestown, North Dakota, USA - PPLs Lake P8 Core (1) Depth... | ecosystem: Environmental > Aquatic > Freshwater >...
AGCCCTGCCGCCCTCGAGCTTTCGAGCGACCCCCGCGCCAAGGCACAGCTCTTCGCGGTCACGGGCTTCGCGACCGGCCTCGACTACCCCTTCGGGATGGCCGAGCTCGAGGACGGCTCGATCCTCGTCGGCACGAGCCGCCCGATCTTGGGGAGCGTGGGATTCGGGAGCACCACCGGCCGGCTGCTGCGCCTCGTGGACGCCGATGGCGACGGGGTGGCAGACGGGCCCGGCGCGCTGGTCGCGGACGGACTGCCCGCGCGGGTCACCTGCGTCCGGCCGGCTGGCCCCTTCGTGCTGGTGTCGTCGTTCGGACCTCCGAATCGCATCACGGTCCTTCGCCGCGGCGCCGCGCCAGCCGATCCACTCGCCGCGCTGGGCTCGATCGACTTCACCTACGACGCCAGTCCGTCCGAGCATGGACACTTTGCTCTTGCCGTCCGGCCGAAGCCCGGTGCGACTGGCAGCCACGAGGTCTTCTTCAACCTGGGCGCCGCCACGAACGCGGCCGCGACTCCCGGCGGCGTCACGCTTTCGGGGCTGCTCACCGGAAGCGCATTGCCGGACTCGATCCACGCGTTCACGATCGCCGACGGCCCGACCGGTCCGGTGCTCTCCGACCTCCGTCCGATCGCCGTCGGCCTGCGAAACGCCGCCGGCATCGCGTTCGCGCCGAACGGCGACCTGCTGTTCGAGGACAACGGCATCGACGGGCTCGTCGATCGTGCGGAGCCGCTCAGCGCGGACGAGCTCAATCGGATCCCCGCGCTTCAGATCGGCGCGGGCGCGCCGGATTTCGGATTCCCGTCGAGCTACGAGGAGTACCGTACGGGCACGGTCGTCGGAGGTCCGGCCGTCGCTCCCGACTTCGCATTTCAGCCCCTGCCGGATCCCATCACCGGAAGCGAGAGCGAGGGCCCCGCGGAGATCGCCTTCGCGCCGCCCGGCTTTCCCGAAGGCTTCGGAGACGGCGTGTTCGTCGGGTTCCACGGACAGTTCAATCTCGCAGGAGTCGCGAACGAGGAGAATCCCGTCGTGTTCGCGAACCACGCGACTGGCGAGTATTTCCACTTCATTCCGAACGACGCACCCGACGTCGGGCATCCCGATAGCCTCCTGGCGACCGATGACGCGCTGTACCTGGCCGACATGGCACCGCTCGGCCACCTCTTCAACGGAACGAACGACGCAAAGGGGGTGATCTGGAAGATCCGGGCGCTTCCCGATGGCGACGCTGACGGGACGCCCGACGGGGTCGACAACTGTCCGTTCGCCGCAAATCCTGCGCAGGAGGACGCCGGCGGGCTCGGCTCCACTTCTGCTCCGGACGGAATCGGGGACGCGTGTCAGTGCGGCGACGTCACAGGCGACGGACGTGTCACGACCAGCGACGCGGCGATGCTGCTGCGTGCGTTGCTGGACCCGCCACGGGCGACGATGACGCGGCCCGCACTTTGCGACGTCGGAGGCGGCCTCGGTTGCACGGTTTCGGACGCGGTGATCGTGCGGCGCGCCTTGCTCGCGCCGCCGACGGCGGCGATCGCTCCCGATCGATGCCCGCCGGCGCGGCCGTGATGCGCGCTCGGGGGTGCCTCCGGCGCCATAACCGAGAGGGCCGGGGGACGCGCACGATCGTGGCGCTCGCGCTGGGCCTCGTGCTCGCGTGCGCTCGGTCCGTCTCGGCCGCGGGCACCGCTCCGTTCGGGCAGCATGCGGACGGCACGCTCCTCCCCGGCTGCAGCTACGTCGCCGATGCTCCCGCGCTGACGGCTCGGATCGAATTCGTGGGCGGGATCCAGTTCGCGGAGGGCGACGGCCCGGCGCGGCCGAGCGACCCGGCGGCCGAGGTCGCCTCGCTCCAGGTCGGCGAGCTGCGCATCGGCGGCGACCCGCGCGCGTTCGCCTATCTCGGCGCCGCGGAGGAGCCGGACGGCTTCGTGCTGCTCTGGCGCACGGACGAGCCGCCGGCCGAGCGGGTCGCGGTCTACACCCGCTGGGCGTCGCTCAAGGACCCGCCGCTGCGCAAGAAGAACGTCGTCTGCCGCGAGCCCGTGAAGGACTGACCGCGTCGCGGCTCAGATCCCGAGGTCGGCCAGGGCCTTGGTCAGGCGTTGGATCGTCTCGCCGAGCGCGGGGTGCTCGGTCTCGAGACGCATCACCGCGCCGCGCAGGCGATCGGCGATGGTTTCGTCGGCGGGCGCCGAGCCGAGCACGCCGCGGATCTCGTCGATCGTGTCGGCGAGCTCGCGTCGCAGCGCCGGGTCGATGCGATCCGCGCGCCCGAGCTCCGCGTGGAGGGCGTCGAGGGTCTCGCGCAGGCGTTCGTTCCGAGGGTCGGCCATGGCTCCATCCTATCGCGCCGCCGGAGCGGTCAGCGCTTCTCGATCAGCAGGCTCTGCAGCGCGCGCCCGATGCGCCCGCGTTCGTCGTAGAGGGTGCTCTCCGCGACGCCCACGCCCGCCTCGTCGGGCCAGGTGACGGCGTCGAGGCAGATCCATTCGCCGGCCGGCAGGCGATGGAGGTGGATCGCGAGATCGGCGTTGATGAACGTGAAGCGATCGAAGGGCAGCGCGGCGCCGATGCCATTGCCGAAGTCGGCGACCGCAGCCACGCGCTCGAGCGGCGAGAGCTGGCGGTCCGGGAGCAGCGGAACGCGCACGCGCACCCAGTCGGTGCAGGGTCCGATCTCCCCCCAGCCGCCGCGCAGCACGCGGTGCTCGGTGGCATGGCTGTGATACGCGCGCTGCCCGCCGCGCGAGGGAGCGGCCGCCTGGGCGGCGGTCTCGGGTCCGGGCGGCGGCGTGACGTCGCCACCGCGCGCGTCGTGCGGAATCGCCGTCATCTCCCGCCGCAGCCGCAGCATGGTGCAGCGCGCCACCTCGACCTCGCCCGCGAAGAGCGCCGACTCGACGAGCTGCACCTTCCGCCCCGGCCGTAGCACGCGCACCGCCGGCCGCAGTGGCGCGAGGGGCACGGGGCGGAGGAGCTCGATCGTGAGTCGAGCGGGATGCATCGGGCCCGGCGCCTCGACGGCGTCGGCGAGGTGCGCGAGCAGCGCGGCGACGGGACCGCCGTGGAGGGCATGGGGCGTCCAGGGGCCGCGCGCGAGGTCGGTCGGCACGTAGGCGCCCGCATCGGGCGTGAACAGGGGATCGGGCATCGCGCGAGCCTACCCCAGCCGCGGTCGCCGTCGCCGCGCCGGGCGGAGCGACGGCCGGGCTCCGCGCCGCATCGGGCGCGTCAGCCGGAGCGCGCCTCCTCGGCCACCGCGGCGCCCTCGCTCTGCGCGAGCGCCTCGATCGCCGCGTCGAGATGCCGGCCGAGGGCCTCCATGTACTCGTAGAACGCCTTGTGCACGATCGCGAAGGAGACGGCGTCCTTCAGGCGCGAGGGCTTCCGCACCAGCGTCGCGCCGATCAGCGAGAGCGTGAACCAGGCGCGTCGCGGGCCGCCGAGCACCACCGTCTGCCACAGGATTCGCGCGAGCAGTCCGAGCTCGCCCGCGCGCAGGTGCACGCCCTGGGCCGCCTGCTCGCCCTTGTGCAGCAGGAAGTCGAGGGTGCGCCGCCGGTAGTTCCGGAAGTCGTAGAGATCCCGGATCAGGCGGCGGTAGCCGCGGTAGAGCTCGATCCGGCTCATCTGCTTGGGGAAGATGTTCGAGAACACGAACTGGTCGCCGGTGCTCTCCGCCACCAGACGGCCCTCGCGCTCCATGCGCGCGTGCAGCGGCGTCTGGGGCATCGCCTGCAGCATGCCGGTCATCGACACCGGGATGCGCGCGTCCTGGATGAACCGGAGCTGCTCCTCGAAGATGCTGGCGTCGTCCGCGTCGAAGCCGACGATCATCCCGGCCTGGATCTGGATGCCGTAGGACTGGATCCTGCGGACGCTCTCGACCAGGTCGCCGCGCACGTTCTGGGTCTTGTGGGTCTCCCGCAACGATTCCTTGCGCGGGCTCTCGATGCCGATGAAGATCGTCGTGAAGCGCGCGGCCCGCATCAGCGCGAGCAGCTCCTCGTCCTGCGCGACGTTCAGCGACACCTCGGTGTTGAAGTCGATCGGATGGCCGTTGCGCTCGCTCCACGCCGCCATCTCGCGCAGCAGCTCCTTCGCGAGCTTCTTGTTCCCGATGAAGTTGTCGTCGACGATGAAGACTTGTTTCGCGCCGAGCCGGTGGCACTCCTCGATCTCGCGCATCATCTGGGCCGGCGTCTTCGCCCGGGGCTTGCGGCCGTACATCACGATGATGTCGCAGAACTCGCAGTTGAAGGGGCAGCCGCGGGCGAACTGGATCGTGAGTGCGTGGTAGCGGTCGACCTTCAGCAGGTCGAAGCGCGGCATCGGCGAGGCCGTGAGGTCGGGCTTCTCCTCCGCGCGGTACTCGGTCCTCCAGACGCCGTCCGCGAAGTCGCGCAGGAAGGCCGGCCAGGTCTCCTCGGCCTCGTCCACGAACAGCACGTCGCAGCGCCCGCGCAGCTCGTCCGGACACAGCGAGGCGTAGGGCCCGCCCACCACCACGAAGCGCCCGCGACGCCGGAACTCCTCGATGATCTCGAGCATGCGCCGCTTGTGCACGATGAAGCCGGTCACCCCGACGACGTCGGCCTCGACCTCGAAGTCGATCTCCTCGACGTTCTCGTCGCAGAGCGTGACCTCGTGCTCGCGCGGCGTGAGCCCCGCGAGGGTCGGCATCGAGAGGTTCGGGAAGATGCAGCGGCGGCCGAGCGTCTCGAGGATCTGGTCGTAGGTCCAGAAGCTCGGCGGGTTCTTCGGCGTGACGAGGTGGATCCGCATGCGTCGACCTCCCGGCCCGGGACGACCCCATCCTGCCAGAGTCCCGCCTGCGGGAGCGTCGAAGTTTCGTGAAAGCGGCCTAGGCGCGGGCGGCGGCCCGATCGAGGGTTTCGCGCAGCACCCGGGCCAGGGCGTCGCGGCGGAACGGCTTCGCGAGGTAGGCGTCGGGCACGATGCCCCGCAGCCGCGGCGAGCCCGGGTCGAGCTCGTAGCCGCTGCACACCACGATCGGCAGGCCGGGCCGCGCCGCGCGGAGCAGCGGGAAGGCGCTCGCTCCGTCCATCACCGGCATGTCGAGGTCGAGGATCACGGCGTCCAGGGCCACGCCGGCCGTGCGCGCGTACGTGACGGCCTCGCGGCCGTTGCGCGCCCGCACCACGTGGTAGCCGAGGCGCTCGAGCAGGCGCGCGGTGACGGTGAGCACCGTCTCGTCGTCGTCGACCACGAGCACCGTCTCGGCGCCCTGGGGCACGTCGTTCTCGGCGCGCGGCGCCTCCTCCGCGATCGCCTCGCGCGCCGCCGGCAGCCAGACGTCGACGCGTGTGCCCCGACCCGGCAGCGTGTCGAGGGTGATCTCCCCGCCGTGGTTCTGCACGATGCCGTAGACCGCCGCCAGGCCGAGGCCGCGGCCCGGGAACTTGGTGGAGAAGAAGGGCTCGAACACGCGCGCCGCGGTGAGCGCGTCCATGCCGCAGCCCTGGTCCTCGACCGAGAGCCGGATCCAGCAGCCGGGGGCGAGCGTCACGCCGCCGCCCGCGCCGCGCACGACGTGACCCTCGCCGACCATCTCCGTCCGGGTGGCGAGCGTGAGGCGCCCGCGGCCGTCCATCGCCTCGACCCCGTTCGCGCACAGGTTCATCACGACCTGCGACATCTGGCTCGCGTCGGCGATGACGCTCGGCAGCGTCGCCTCGAAGTCGAGCTTGACGTCGATTCCGCGCGGCCAGGTCCGGCGCTGGATCTCGAGCGTGCGCTGCGCGACCTGGTTCAGGTCGACCGGGCGCGACCAGTAGCGCCCGCCCCGCGCGTAGGCGAGGAGCTGCTGCGCGAGCTCCGCGGCCCGGCTCGCGGCCTCGCGGATCGACTCCAGCATCTCGGCGGCCTCGCCCGCCCGCGGCAGGTCGTCCCGCAGCAGATCGGCGTTTCCGAGCACGGCGGCCATCAGGTTGTTCACGTCGTGGGCGACGCCGGCGGCGAGGGTCGAGGTGGCCTCGACCCGCGCGGCCTGCTGCAGCGCGAGCTCGCTGCGCCGGCGCGCGGTCACGTCGGTCAGCATCACCAGGCGCCCCTCGGGCAGGCCGAGGCCCGCCTCGATCGGGCTCACCGACACCACGGCCCAGAGCTCGTCGCCGTCGGGACAGCGCAGCCGCAGGTCGCCCGTGGGCTGCACCGCGGGCGCGTCGGCGCGCAGCAGCGGCGTCCAGCCGCTGCGGTCCTCGTCGTACACGAGGGAGAGGAACGGGCGCTCGACCAGGTCTTCGATCCGGCAGCCGAGCATGCGCGCGAGGCTCGCGTTCGCGAACCGCATGCGCCCGGCGGCGTCGAGGATGAAGATCCCCTCCTGCGCCGTCTCGACGATGCGGCGATAGCGCGCCTCGCTCTGGCGCAGGCGCACCTGGGCGCTGCGCTGGCGCGTGACGTCCACCAGCACGGCCGCCACGTCGTCCGCATCCGAGAGCTTCACGGCGTGGCCGAGCACCGGCCGGCGCGAGCCGTCGGGGAGGTCGATCTCCTTCTCGTAGGGGCGGGTGCTGCCGCTGCGCTCGAGCTCGGCGAGGGCTGCCTCGTCGCGAGCGACGTGCTCCGGGCTCGTGAGCCGACGCCAGTTCAGGCGCCCGGCGACGAGCTCCTGCAGCGAACGCCCCGCGATGCGGAGGAAGGCGTCGTTCGCGTCCTCGAGCCGGCCGTCGAGATGGCCGAAGGCGATGCCGATGGGGCTCGCGTCGACCAGCCGTCGCAGCCGCACCTCGCTGCGCGCGCGCTCGCCCGCGAGGCGGTTGATCGAGCGCGCGCTCCAGACCACGAGCACCGCGAGCGGCAGGGCGACCGCGCCGACGAGCAGCCCGATCGCGGTGCGCACGCCGAACACGTCGTGGGTCGCTCCGACCACGACCGCGAAACCCAGCACGAACGGCAGCAGCCCCGCGGCCGGCAGCATGCGCCGCAGCAGGTGGCCGCCGGCGTCCTCCCGCAGCACGGGCTCGAGCCAGCCCCCCTCGGGCCGCGCCAACAGGGCCGCGAGCCCGATCTCGAACAGCGCGACGGCCGCCGTGACCGAGACCGGCATCAGTGTCACGCGCACACCCTCGGCGCTGCTCCCATGGAGCTGGAAGCCGAGGATCAGGAAGCAGGCGACCACCATCATCGCGGCGAGCGTCTGCCTCACGCGCTCGGCGGCCCGCGTGCGCGGCTCGGGCAGCGCCAGGCTCGTGGCGACGATGGTGAGGAAGAGGGCGGTCAGCACGGACATGCGGCCGGGGGGCGTCGTGCCGGAAGCGAGCAGGTTCTCGCGGAAGAGCGCGAGGTCGATGCCGAGATCGAAACCGGTCGCGTACTGGGTGAGCGCGAGCACCGGGAGGGTGCCGCCGGCGAGGGCGAGGATCCCGCGCATGCGACCGCTGCCGCCGGCTCGGCGCGCCGCGGCGATGCAGGCGGCGGCGAGCAGCAGGACCGCGATGCAGGTCTGGGGCTTCAGCGCCGCCGAGGCACGGCGCACGTCGACCGGCCAGCCGGTGTCGGAGGCCCAGGCGAAGAGCGTGAGGAGGGCGAGCGCTCCCGCCACGCCCGCGCTGGCGCGCGCGACTGCGCGCACACAAACCACCCGCTCGGCAGCCTGGCGCTCCACAGGCCCGATGGCAGTCATCCCGACCCCTCGATGCCACGCGCTCTCGCGCGCGGAGGCGCAGCGGTCGCCGTCACCGCCACTCTATCAGACCCAGCCCGGACGCCGCGTGACGGAGCGCACGGCAGCGCGACGCTCCTCAGTCGAGCTCGAAGTCGGCGAGGCGAACGAGCGGTGTGACGACCCCCTGGCCGTCGTGGCGCCAGGCGAGAGGCGGAGCCTGGAGCCGACCCGGGCGACAGATCCGGGAGGCGCCGAGGTCGGCCAGGGCCCGGCCCAGCGCGGGGGTGCGCGGGCCGAAGCCCGCGAGCGCAACGCCGGCGAGCTGCGGCGCGAGCGGTGTGAGCGCGCGCACGAGGTCTCCCGGCGCCACCGGGCACACGCGGACGAAGCGATGGAGCGGCGCCGGTCGCGGCGCAGCGTCCTCCTCGCGCACCACGCAGAAGGGCTCGCCGGTCGCGCCGAGCACCGCCACGGGCCGCCCCGCCGCCGCGCGCATCTCCGCTGCTCCGCGCTCGCTCGCGAGGAGCGCCTTCGCGGCGACGTCGACGCGCCCGCGTGGCAGGCGGCGCTCGATCTCGCGCAGCGCCTGCGCGAGCGCCTCCGCCACCGGGGTCGCGCCGTCGCCTTCCGCTGCCACCAGCACCGACACCGGAGACAGGCAGCCGAGCTGGTCCCAGAGCGCGACGTCGAGGGCGAGGCCGCGGGCGGCCTGCTGCAGGACTTCGCCGCGCAGCGCCTCGGGCCCGAGCAGCGCCACCGACACCCGGTGCCCGTAGCCGACGAAGCGACGCGGCGGCCGCACGCGTGCGGCCACCGACGCGACGGTCGCGTCGCCGCCGGTGGCGACGACGCAGTCGGCGGAGACGAAGGCGTCGAGGGCTGCGGCGTCGTCCGCCGGGAACGACACGATCTCGAGACATGCCGCGAGGCCGGCGTCGATCTCGGCCAGATCGCGCGCGACGACGCGTGCGGTCACGGGGTCGTGGGACGACGGGCGCGCGAGCAGCGGGGACCGCAGCGCCAGCGGGGCGACGAGGGCGAGGAGCGCCGGCGCGGGGAGCGCGCCCGCGAGAAGCGTGGCCGTGAGATCGAAGGGCGACGCCATGGTCGGCTGCGCGGCATCGAGGGCGGCCGGCCCGCCGAGCTCGCGCGCGACGAGCGCGAGCAACGCATCGCCCGTCCACTCCGCGAGCGCGACGGAGAGCCCTTCGCGCACGACCGCCGGCGAGAAGCCGGCCGCGAGCGGGAGCTCGCGCTCGAGCGCGAGACGCGCGGGCGACGTCGGGTCGCGCCAGCGCTCGAGCAGCCGTGCCAGCGCGCTCAGGGTTTCGCGGGCAGGGCGGCGGCGCAGCAGGGCGCCGGCCTCGCGCAGCCGCGCGGCCGCGGCGCGCACCTCGCCGGCCGCGTCGCTCACGCTCGCGCTTCTCCCGCGAGCATCTCGTCGGCCGCGATCGAGCAGCCGCGCGCTTCCGCGCCCTCTGCGCGCCCGAGCACCTCGAAGCCGTCGCCCAGCGCGCGCCCGAGGTCCGCGGTCTGGATCGCGCACACGCTGCCCGTGCTCGCGAGGTCGACGATCACGATCACACCGACCTCGCCCGACGCGACGTCCTCGCCCGTGAGCGGGTCGACGATCCGTACGCGCGCCCAGGGCGGCCCGAGCTTGCGCCGCGGCGTGCCCGGGAAGCGCAGCACGGAGTCGTGGAACTGGCTCGCGAGCTCCGTCATCCCGTACTGGTTCACGATCCGGGCGGACGGCACGCCGAGCGCGCCCTCGATCGCGCCGTAGAGCGCGTCGCGCGGGAGCTCGCGCGAACGTCCCTTGAAGCCGCCGGTCTCGAACACGCGCGAGCCTGCGGGCAGGGCGAGCCGCGCTCCGCGCGCCGCGAGGGCGTCGACAAGGTGCACGAAGGCGAAGGCCGTGCCGCAGAGCGCGACCGCGACGGCATCGCGTGTCGCGCGCTCGAGCGCCGCGAGCAGCGGTTCGATCTGCAGCACGCCCATGCGCACGTCGAAGCCGCTCGTCGTCGCATCGAGCTGCGGCGCGAGCGCGCGCCGCAGCTCGCCGAACATGTGGGAGAGCGAGGAGTCCGGCGCCTCCTCCGGTGTCGGCGCGAGCACGCGCAGCGCGAAGCGCGGCGCGGCGCCGCGCGCGCCGGCCGCCTCCCGGAGCGCGTCCGAAGCCAGCTCGGGCATCACGTACGCCACGAAGCTCGGCACGACCGACGCCTCGTAGAGCGCGAGCGTGTCGAGGTGGAGCTCGCCGCGGCGCTCGCTCGAGGTGCCGCTGGTGCGGAAGACGTGGCGCTCGCGCTCGGCCGGGAACGAGCGCAGCGCGAGCTCCTTGAACGCGGCCGCCGGCACCGGCGGGATCTCGCGCCAGCTCGCGATGCGCTCCGGCGTCGCGCCGCGCACGGCGCAGTAGCGCGCCCAGGGAGCGCAGCGCGCGACCTGGAACGCGAAGAGCTCGCGTGCGAGGCCGTCGAAGCGCGCGTCGTCCGCGGCGGGCGCAGCGCCACCGGAGGCGAGCGCGGCTCGCCACTCTGCGATCCAGGCGAGGACGCGCGCGTCGAGGTCGGCCCGCGCCGGGTCGCCGCCGGAGCGCAGCGCGGCCGCAGCGTCCGCGGGGCCCGGCGTCATCGCAGGCACTCGACCACGATCTCGAGCGCGGCGTCGAGGATCTCGGGCTCGATCGTGAGCGGCGGCGTCAGCGCCACGACCTCGCCCGCGTCGCCCGAGGGCAGGCAGATCACGCCCCGTCGCAGCGCCTCGCTGCACGCCGCGAGCGCGCGCTCGGGGTGCTCGTGTTCGATCGCGAGCAGCAGGCCGCGGCCGCGCACGTCGCGGATGCCCGGCTGTCCCGCGAGCGAGGCTCGCAGACGCGCCAGCGCCCGCGCTCCCTCCGCCGCCGCGCGCTCGGGGAGCTTCTCCTCGTCCAGCACCGCGAGCGAGGCGAGCGCCGCGGCGCAGCCCGGCGGATGGCCGAGGAAGGTCTGCGTGTGGAGCGCCTCGCCCTCGGAGGCGGGCCAGGCGTCCATCCACTCGGCCCGGCCGATGCACGCCGAGATCGGCATGCCGCAGGCGAGGCCCTTGCCGACGCAGAGCAGGTCCGGGACCACGTCTTCGTGGTCGACGCCGAAGAGCCGGCCGGTGCGACCGAATCCGGTGTAGACCTCGTCGGCGACGAGCAGCCAGCCCTCATGGTCGCAGAGCGCCCGCAGCGCGCGCAGGAAGCCGTCGGGCGGGATGCGCTCGCCGCCGCGGCCCTGGATCGGCTCGACCAGGACGCAGCCGACCGGCGCCGCGCAGGCGCGCGCGGCCGCGGCGACCGACTCGACGTCGCCGAAGCGCGCGAAGGCGACCGGCGCCGTGAGGCGGCGCGCGAAGCGCTCCCGGAAGAGCGGGCGCCAGGTCACCTCGAGCGCGCCGAAGGTGAGGCCGTGGTAGGCGTGCTCGAACGCGACGATGCCGGGCCGCCCGGTCGCGAGCAGCGCGGTCTTGAGGGCGATCTCGACCGCGTCCGAGCCCGACGAGCCGAGCACGCTGCGCGCCGGGCCTCCGCCCGGGAAGCGCGCGGCCAGCGCCTCCAGCAGCTCGACCTTCGCCGCGGCGGGATGCACGTCGCCCATGGCGTGGAGGAGGGTCGCGGCCTGGCGCTGCACGGCCTCGACCACGCGCGGGTGCCCGTGACCGAGGTTGGTGACGCCGAAGCCGGCGCCGAGGTCGACGAAGCGGTTGCCGTCGACGTCGAATACGTTCGAGGCCCGGGCGCGCTCCCAGAAGATGGGCGGCTCCGGCACGAGGCAGGTGACGTTTCGCGACTCGACGCGCGCGAGCCGCGCCGCGAGCGCGCGCGAGCGCGGCCCGGGGACCGCCGTCACGAGCGCGGGGGGCTCGGTCCGAAAGCGCGGCGGATCGGCGGGCGTCACGCGGGCGCCGTGGCTCGGGCCGGTGATCGACACGGGCCGATGCTAGCGCGCGGCCCGGGGCGTAGACTCGCGCGCGTGACGCAGGCGAGCACCAGCCGGGCGCCCGCGCGCCGCGCGGCCGACGCCGCCCTCGAGGGCGCGGGCCCGCCGCCGGGCACCGACGCGCGCACGCGGCTGCGCGCGGGCTGGCTCTCGCTCGTGGTCGGCTGCCTCGTCCTCGGCGGGAAGCTCGCCGCCTGGTGGCTCACGGGCTCCGCCGCCGTCCTCTCCGACGCCCTCGAATCGATCGTGAACGTGCTCGCGGCGGTGCTGCTGATCGTGAGCCTCTACGTCGCCGCGCGCCCGCGCGACCGCGACCATCCCTACGGCCACGGCAAGGTCGAGTTCTTCTCGGCCGGCGCGGAGGGGACGCTGATCGGCGTCGCGGCGGTCGCGATCCTCGTGACCGCGGTGCGCGACCTGATCCGCGGACCTTCTCTCCAGCGCCTCGATCTCGGCCTCGTCCTGGTCACGCTGCTGACGGTCGCGAACCTGCTGCTCGGCCTGTACCTGCTTCGCCTCGGCCGGCGCACGCGCTCGCTCGCCCTCGCGGCCGACGGCACGCATCTCCTGACCGACGTCTGGACCAGCGTCGGCGTGATCGCCGGCCTCGTCGCCGTCCGGCTGACGGGATACGCGCCGCTCGATCCCCTGGTCGCGATCGCGGTGGCGCTCCACATCCTGCGCACCGCCTTCGTCCTGGTGCGGCGCGCGATCGGCGGCCTGATGGACGAGGCGGACGAGGAGCTGCTGGAGGATCTCGTCGGGGCGCTCGAGCAGGCGCGCCGGCCCGAGTGGATCGACGTGCACTCGATGCGGAGCTTCCGCTCCGGGGCGATCCATCACGCCGACATGCACCTGGTGGTGCCGCGCTTCCTCGACGTCGAGCGGCTCCACGCGATCGACCACGACCTGCGACGCGCGGTGCGCTTCGGGTCCGACCCCGAGCATCCGACCGGCGAGCTGCTGGTCCACTTCGATCCGTGCCGGCCGCGCCATTGCCGGGGCTGCGCCTTCGAGCCGTGCCCGGTGCGCGCCGAGCCCCTGGTCGCGCGCGAGCCGCTCGAGATCGAGCGCGCGATCCGCGGCGACGAGAGCATCGACACCGGCCAGCCCCTCGCCCACGAGCTCCACGCATGAGCCCCGTCGCCGGCGCCGTCCACGACGTCGACCCCGGACGCTTCCCGCTGCGCAGCGCCTCGCCTCGTGGCTTCGAGCAGGCGTACCTGCGGGCGGGGGAGGGCGGCGTGCCCGTCGTGCTGGTGCACGGCTGGCCCGAGACGCGGCGTATCTGGTGGCGGAACGTCGAGGCGCTGGCGGCCGCCGGGTTCGACGTGGTCGCGCCGGACCTGCGGGGCTTCGGCGACTCCGGCCTCGCGCCCGACGGCTTCTACGACGTCGCAACCCACGCGCGCGACCTGCACGCGCTGCTCCACGACGTGCTCGGCTTCGAGCGCGTGGTCGCGGTCGCCGGCGATCTCGGCGGGCCGGTGATCCAGGATCTCTCGCTCCGCTTCCCGGGCTTCGTCGACCGCCTGGTGCTCTTCAACTCGCCCCTCCCGTTCCTGAAGGAGCGCATGGCCGGCCTGCGGACGCGGCCGCCGCGCGAGTCCGCCGACTACTTCCTGCGCCAGGGCACGGACGCCGACGCGCTCGCGGCCGAGCTCTCGACGCCCGAGCGCCGCCGTCGCTACGTCGCGAGCTTCTACACCTCGCGCTTCTGGGCGCATCCCGGCGCCTTCGAGCCCGCCGCGATCGACTTCATGACGGAGCCCTTCGCCGACGGCGCGAAGCTGCGCGCGAGCTTCGCGAACTACGAGTGCGCGTTCCGCGCCGACCTCCGGCGGGAGCCGCCGCTCCTGGCCGAGAACCCGACCCAGGCGTTGCTGCTCTTCGGTCCGTCGGACCACGTCATCTATCCGGACTTCGACCGCATGGCGGCGCTCGTGTTCCCGAACCACGTGGGCCCCTTCCTGGTGCGCGACGCCGGGCACTTCCTGCAGTGGGAGGCCGCCGAGCTGCTGAACGGCGCCGTTCGCTCGTTCTGCGGCGACCTGCTCGTGCGCCGATGAGCGCCGCGAGCCCGGACGGCGCCGAGCCGCAGCTTCCGCCGCGGCGCCTCCTCCCGCTGCTCGCCGGCCTGATGGGGATCGCCGGCTACGCGCAGACCGTGAACGGTGTCGCCGCGCCGTTCCTCGCCCGGAGCTTCGCGCTCGACGATCCCGGCATCGCGCGCGCGATGGGCTGGATCTCGTTCAACGCTTTCGCGGTGCTCGTCCTCGCGCGCCAGACCGATCGGCTCGGACGCCGGCGCCTGCTCCTCGTCTGTGCGGGCGGGCTCGCGCTGGCGTCGCTCGGCAGCGCCGCCGCGCCGAGCCTCGCCCCCTACGTCGCGACGCAGATCGCGGTGCAGGCCTTCGCGAACGCGATCATCATGATCGCGACCGTGATGGTGGCGGAGGAGCTCCCGCTCGCGCGGCGTGCGACGGGGCAGGGCTGGGGCGGCGTGGCGGGCAATCTCGGCGGCGGCGTCGCGCTCATGCTCGTGCCCGCGCTCGTCGCGGCGACCGGCGGGTGGCGCGCGGCGTGGCTCGTGGCCGCGGCGCCGCTTCCGCTCCTGCCGTGGCTCCGGCGTGCACTGCCCGAGACCGAGCGCTGGCGCGCGGCAGCGTCACGCGGCGAGACGTCGCGCGCGCGTGTCGGCGAGGTGCTCGAGGCGCCCTATCGCGGCCGTGCGCTCGGCCTCCTCGGCTTCGTGCTGCTCGGCAACCTCGCCGGCGTCGCGACCGGGAGCTGGCCCTACTACCACCTGGTGCAGACGCTCGGCGTCGGGCCGGGCGAGGCGAGCCTCGTGCTGTTCGCGGGCGGCGGGCTCGGGCTCCTCGGCTTCCGCCTGGGCGGACGCTGGAGCGATCGGGTCGGGCGGCGCGCCACGCTGCTCGCCGGGGCGCTCGGCTCGAACGCGCTGATGGTGGCGTTCTACCTGCTTCCCAGCGGTGTCGCGAGCCTGCCGCTCTTCATCGCGCTCTTCGCGCTGGCATCGATCGGCGGCAACGCGAGCCTCACGGCCGCGCGCAGCACCGCCACCGAGCTCTTCCCGACGCGCCTGCGCAGCACCGTGCACGGCTGGGGAACCGTCGCGGCTGCGCTGTCCGCCGTGATCGCGAACTTCGCGACCGCGAGCCTTGCGGCGCGGCTCGGCGGCCTGCCGCCCGCGATCGCGCTGCTCTCGCTCGCGATCGTGCCCGCCCTCGCGCTGTTCTGGCGCTACGTGCCGGAGACCGCAGGGCTCGAGCTCGAGGCCGCCGCGCTCGAGGACGACACGCCCGTCGACGCCTACGTCGCCCTGGGCTCGAATCTCGGCGATCGCCTGGCGCGGGTCGAGGGTGCGATCGCGGCGCTGCGCGCGACGCCCGGGGTCGACGTCGTCGCGGTGTCACGCTGGTACGAGACCGACCCCGTCGGCCCGCCGCCCCAGGGCCCGTACCTGAACGGCGTCGCCCACCTGCGCACCCGCCTCGCGCCGCGCGCGCTGCTCGGGCGCCTGCTCGAGATCGAGCGCGCGGCCGGCCGCGTGCGCGACGGCACGCGCGACGCGCCGCGCAGCCTCGATCTCGACCTGCTGCTGCACGGCGACGCGCGGATCGAGAGCGCGGAGCTCGTGCTGCCCCATCCCCGACTGCACGAGCGGGGATTCGTGCTCGAGCCCTTCGCGGAGCTCGCGCCGGCGCTCGTGCACCCGACGCGCGGCGAGACGATCGCCGCGCTCGCCGCGAAGGTTCGCGACCCGCAGGCGGTGCGGCTCCACGAGCCGCCGGCCTGCTGAACGAGAGGAGACGCACCATGGCCATCGTCGCCGTCAGCATCGCGCCCGTCGGAGAGGGCACCCACCTCGCGCCCTTCGTCGCCGCGGCGCTCGGGCCCCTGCGCGCCCAGACGCGCGTGCGCTGGAGGCTCGATCCCATGTTCACGACCCTCGAGGGCGACACGGGCGAGATCCTGGGGCTGGTTCAGCGGATGACGGAGGCGGTGTTCGCTGCCGGCGCGCAGCGCGTCTCGACGCTCGTGAAGATCGACGATCGGCGCGACGAGGCCGCGACCCTGGAGAGCAAGGTCGAGGCGGTGCGCGCGCTCGGCGGGTCGACGGCGGGCTGAGCGGGGCGCGAGGAGAGGTGCTGCGCGTGGCCGAGAGAAGAGCGGGACGAGCCCTGCGCGGCGCTCTCGGAGCCTTCGTGCTCGCGGCCCTGGCGACGAGCGCGGCGCCCGTGCTCACGCGTCACATCGAAGCTCCCGTCGAGCTCGCGGCCTTCGCGGCGACGGGCTTCACGCCCTGCGGCGAGCGCTGCTTCGTCGGCGTCGAGACCGGGGACCGCTTCCACCTGGTGCAGGCCGACGTCGCGCCCGTCTCCGGCGACGACTACCGCGTGTCGCTCTCGCTGCGACGCCTGCCCGGCGCCGCCGTCACGCTGGGCGGCGACTTCTACGCGCCGGGCTACGACGACGGCGATCAGCAGGAGCTCGTGCCCCTCGGCATGGCGGCCCTCGAGCGCGGCGTAACGCTGCGCTGGAACGCGGACGAGGCGCCGGCGCGCGCCTACGTGCGGCTCTTCTACACCGGCCCGCCCGGCGTCGAGATCGCGGACATCCGGCTCGTGCGGGCGCCCGCCTGGCTCGAGGCGGCGCAGCGGGCGCTCGCGATCGTGGCCGTGTCGGCAGCCGTCGCCGGCGCCGTCCTCGTCGCCGTCGCGCTCCGGCGTCGCCTCGCAGCGGCGCCGTGGCGCCGCGAGCTCGCGCCGCTCGCCGCCCTCTACGCCGCGCTGGTGCCGCTGCGCACGCTGCAATACGCGGTGACGCCGCCCTGGGCCGGCGACGAGTACGCGTACAAGATGATTGCCGCCGGCTTCTGGTGGCTCGGCGGCGTCGGCGCGGGCGGCCTCGGCGCCGACCGCATCGGGCATTCGGTCGCCTTCCCGAACCTCGTCTACCCGGTCTTGATCGCGCCCGCCTTCGCCTTCGGCACCGAGTTCCATCTGGCGCTGCGCGCGATCGACGCCGCGCTGCTCTGCGCGGGCGTGTTTCCGGCTTACGCGCTCGCGCGACGCTTCCTCGCGCCGGGCTGGAGCCTCGCCTTCGCCGCGTTCGCGGTCACGATCCCGTTCGTGAACCTCGGCGCCTACGCGCTGACCGAGGTGGCCTTCTATCCGCTCTTCCTGGCGTGGGCGTGGGCGGCGCTGCGCTCGCTCGCGCCCGGGGCCGGGCTCGGGTGGCCGGCGGCGGCGGGCGCGCTCGCGGGCGTGCTCGCGAACGTGCGCCCGAACGGCGCCGGCCTCGTGGTCGTGACGGGATTCGCCCTGCTGCTCGTCGCGTGGGCCGAGCGGCGTCCCGCGCGGGGCGCGCTCGTCGCTGCCGGGCTCGTCGTGCCCGCGGCGTTCCTCGCGCTGGGCACGCTGCTGCACGCCGCGACCCACGGCGCGCTGCTCCCGGAGCCCGGCCTCTACGGCGAGATGCAGCAGAAGGGCGCGGCGGGCGCCGCCACATTCCCGTGGAGCGCGTACCTCGACCTCGGGCTCGGCCATCTGGCGGGGCTCGCGATCCCGTACGCACTGCCGCTCGCGCTCGTCGCCGCAGCGCTCCCCGACGCGGTGCGCGGACGCTGGCGCGACGAAGGCGCGCGCGTCGTCGTGCTCGCGACCCTCGCGGCGGCGCTCCTCGTCGCGAGCGCGTTCGCGCAGACGCTCATGGTCGCGTCCTTCGATCTCGGCGGGCTCGGCCGTTGGCACGCCCGTTACTACTTCCATGCGACGCCGCTCCTGCTCCTCGCGGGCGTCGCGGCTGCGCGACGGCCGGGCTTCGGCGCGGACCGCGAGCGCGCGCTCGTGCTCTCGATCGTCGCCGTCGTGCTGGCGCTCGGCGGCGTCTTCGTGTTCGGGCGCGAGGCCTTCGAGAGCCCGTGGTTCGGCTCGATCGTGGACGGCATGGACGTGCAGTGGCTCACGCGCCACGACCGGCTCTTCCTCGTCTTCGCGGCCGCGACCCTCGGCGTCGCGGGCCTCGTCTGCGCACGCAGCGCGCGCGCTGCGACGTTCGCCACCCTCGCCCTCGTCGCCTGGCTCGTGGTGGCGAACCGCGGCGTCCTCTCGACGGCCCGGCTCGGGCGCGCGGATCCCGCGGCCGCCTGCGGCCACATGGCGGCGCACGTGCTCGAGAACGCCCCGGGACGCTTCGCGATCGCGGGCGGCGAGCGCGGCGAGGCGGTCCGCGCCGGCTTCGCGATTCCGTTCCTGCCGGAGCGCGTCGTCTGGGGGGACGATCTCGCGCGCGAAGCGGGCGCCGAGGTCTGGCATCGCGTCGACTACGTGGTGACGTACGGACGTGTCGCGCCCGCGGAGGGCTGGCGACCGGTGCTCGAGGCCGGAGCCTGTCGCATGTACCGCGCCCGCTGACGCTATCAGCGCTCGGGCAGCCGCCGCAGCCGCACTCGCGCCGCGAGCTCGCGCGGCGCGTCGCTCTCCTCGCAGCGCGCGCCCAGCAGATCGACCAGGGGAAGGATCAGGGCGTCGGCGAGGTCGGCGCTCGGCGAGCGCGCGTCGGAGCGCCAACCACCGTCGGGCGAGACGCGCGCCGGACGCACGGACACCTCGAGCCACGCCTCCTCGGGCGCGTCGCCGGGCCTCGCACGCACGGCGAGATTCACGGCGCCGGCGCCCGCGCGGGCCGCGCGCTGCACCAGCAGGAGCAGCAGCGTCTCGACGTCGAAGGGATCGAGGGGCAGCAGCAGCGGCTCCTCGGGCGTCTCGACCACGATCTCGACGCGGCGCGAGAGGGCGTCGCGCAGCAGGCCTTCGGCGTCGCGGATCACGCGCACGAGGTCGCACTCGCCGCGCGCGGGCGACGCCACCGGCCGGCGCAGCAGGATGCCGCGGGTCATGCGCGCGCAGCGGTCGACCTGCTCGAGGATCACGCCGCAGGCGACGTCGATCTCGGCCGGATCCTTGGACTCGCCCTGGAGGAAGCTCGCCTCGCCGACGATCGCGGTGAGCGCGTTGTTGAGCCCATGGGAGATCCCGAAGGTGAGCTCGCAGAGCGCGACCATGCGCGCGACGATGCGCGCGCGTTCGGGTGCGAACGTCGGGTCCTGTGCCGGCTCGGAGACTCGCACCCCCGGTGCATCGGTGGTTCCGCTGTGGGGCCTGAGCCCGTTTCCCTGACCGCGCGCCCGTCCTTCGGCCCGGGCCCCGCCGAGCCCGGCGCGCGCCCCCGCATCCGGCCGTCTCCGGGTTTCGCTCGATCGGGCGGCGGGCGTGTACCCTGGCGCCGCCCGGCCCGAGGCCGGCCCGGAGGTGTCGATGCACGGTCTCGGTGCGCTGCTCCCCGTCTGGACGGTGATCCCGTTCGTCGGGCTCCTGCTCTCGATCGCGATCCTGCCGCTGGTGGCGGGCCATTGGTGGGAGCACAACCGCAACAAGGGCATCGTCGCCGCGCTCTGGGCGCTTCCGATCGCGCTCTACTTCCCGCTCATCCACGGCGCGGCCGGCGTGCACCAGATCGAGGAGAACCTGAAGGAGTACGTCGCCTTCATCGCGCTGATCGGATCGCTGTTCGTGGCGACGGGCGGAATCGTGGTGCGCGGCTCGCTCTCGGGCACGCCGCTCCTCAACACCGCGGTCCTCGCCATCGGCGCCGTGATCGCGAACCTGATCGGCACGACGGGCGCCTCGGTGCTGCTGATCCGCCCGCTCCTGCGCGCGAACGCGAAGCGTGTGAAGAAGACGCACATCTTCGTGTTCTTCATCTTCGTGGTCTCGAACTGCGGCGGGCTCCTGACACCGCTCGGCGACCCGCCGCTCTTCCTCGGCTTCCTGAAGGGCGTGCCCTTCGAGTGGACGCTGCGGCTCTGGCCCGAGTGGCTGATCGTGAACGGCGCGCTGCTGCTGATCTTCCAGATCTGGGACCAGATCGTGTTCAACCGCGAGGAGCTCGAGCGAACCGGCTCGCAGCTCGAGGAGGTGCAGATCCACGAGCCGCTGCGCATCGATGGCCTGCACAACTTCGCGTTCCTGCTGGGAGTCATGGGCACCATCCTCGCGGCCGGGCGCGGCTTCGGGAACGGCGGGGAGCCCTGGCCCTTCGGCGTGGCCGAGCTGCTGATGATCGGGATGGCGGCGGGCGCGTACCTCACCACGAACGCCGGCCTCCGCCGCGCCAACAACTTCGGCTTCGCGCCGATCCTCGAGGTGGCGGTGCTCTTCGCCGGGATCTTCGTCACGATGGGCCCGGCCCTGCTCACGCTGAACCACAACGCGCCCTCGTTCGGGCTCAGCGAGCCGTGGCAGTTCTTCTGGGCGGCCGGCATGCTCTCGAGCTTCCTCGACAACGCGCCGACGTACCTGACCTTCGCCGCGACCGCGTGCGGCCTCGCGGGCATCCCGGTCGAGGGCCGCTACCTCGCCCAGTACCTCGCGAGCGGCGGCATCGCGCCGCAGATCCTCGCGGCGATCTCGACCGGCGCCGTGTTCATGGGCGCGAACTCCTACATCGGAAACGGCCCCAACTTCATGGTGAAGGCGATCGTCGAGGAGAACGGCGTGCCGATGCCGAGCTTCTTCGGTTACATGGCGTACTCCGTCGGCATCCTGATTCCGCTCTTCCTGCTGGTGACGTTCCTGCTGTTCCGCGGCTAGTCTCGGCCGATGGACACGCTCGGCGAGGCGTTGCCCCTCTCGTTGCCGTACTGGACGCTGATCCCGTTCGCGGGCCTCCTGCTCTCGATCGCGATCCTGCCTCTCGTGGTGGGACATTGGTGGCATCACGACCGCAACCGCGCGCTCGTGACTGCGCTCTGGACGCTCCCGATCGCGCTCTACTTCCCGCTCGCGCACGGCGCGGCGGGCTGGCACCAGCTCGGCGAGAGCGCCCACGAGTACGTGGCGTTCATCGCGCTGATCGGCTCGCTCTTCGTCGCGTCCGGCGGGGTCGTCGTGCGGGGCTCGCTCTCGGGCACGCCGCTCGTGAACACGGGCTTCCTCGCGATCGGCACCGTGCTCGCGAACGTCGTCGGCACGACGGGCGCGTCGGTGCTGCTGATCCGGCCACTGCTCCGCGCGAACGCAGCGCGCGCGCACCGCGCCCACATCGTCGTCTTCTTCATCTTCACGGTCTCGAACTGCGGCGGCCTCCTGACGCCCCTCGGCGACCCGCCGCTCTATCTGGGCTTCCTGAAGGGCGTGCCCTTCGACTGGACGCTCCGGCTCTGGCCGCAGTGGCTCGCGGTGAACGGCGCGCTGCTCGCGATCTTCAACGTCTGGGACCAGGTGATGCTCTCCCGCGACGAGCGCGCGCAGCGCGGCTCGCAGCTCGGGCAGGTGCAGGAGCACGAGCCGCTGCGCATCGACGGCGCCCACAACGCGCTCTTCCTGCTCGGCATCATGGGCGCGATCTACGCCTCGGGAGAGGGCATCGGCACCGGCGGCGCGCCGTGGCCCTTCCCGCTGCCCGAGTTCGTGATGGTCGGGATGGCGCTCGGCGCGTGGCTCACGACGAAGCCGGCGCTGCGCGAGGCGAACGGCTTCGGCTTCGGCCCGATCACCGAGGTCGCGGTGCTGTTCGCGGGCATCTTCGTGACGATGGGCCCGGCGCTCCTGATCCTGAACCAGCACGCGCCGGCGCTCGGGCTCACGACGCCGATCCAGTACTTCTGGGCCACCGGCCTCGTCTCGGGCTTCCTCGACAACGCGCCCACGTACCTGACCTTCGCGGCGACGGCGTGCGGGCTCGCGGGCGTG
>Ga0105106_10000878_pt1 | contig 21364 bp, 19 predicted proteins | sample PPLLaktember2015_5_FD_79109 | JGI IMG/M metagenome (GOLD analysis project Ga0105106, IMG submission 79109) | Freshwater sediment microbial communities from Prairie Pothole Lake near Jamestown, North Dakota, USA - PPLs Lake P8 Core (1) Depth... | ecosystem: Environmental > Aquatic > Freshwater >...
TGATTCACCGGTTGCTTCATGGCTGATGATGAAACGGGGATGCGAAATCACCCATCTGCACCTTAACGCCGGCAGGTGGGCGGGAAAAGATGTTACCCGGGCAGCAATTGAGAATCACCGCAGGCTCTCGCACTGGTGTTACGGAAATCCTCTTCCCCTGGTGATTGCACCCAGCGAATTGTTATATGATCGCATGAACCAGCTTCGCATACCGCCACGATATCGCTGTGTGATCTGCAAGCGCTTCATGCACCGGGTGGCGTCTCACCTGATGGAAAAAGAAGGAGCACTCGCAGTTGTGACCGGTGAGAATCTCGGTCAGGTAGCCTCCCAGACTCTTGCCAACCTGTCGATCATTTCAGAAGCGGTGGCCGTTCCCGTGTTACGCCCGCTTATAACCTACGACAAGGAAGAGACCATCACCCTTGCCCGCAAGATTGGAACATTCGATGCTCATCCGGGAGATCTTACCTGCAGGGCAGTCCCCCCCATGCCGGCAACCGCTGCAGTGCTGGAGACCATAAAGGAGAGCGAACAGAAAATGGACATTGATGAGATCGTCCAAAAAACGCTTTCAGATCTCCGGTTTGTGACTGCACTAAATTGCGAGATTGTCAAAGAGACCTGATTTTTTTATCTTATTCATAAGGGTATTACATGGTACGCTTGTATTGAAAGGGGAAAACTTTTCCCTGCCTCATTCCTGTTCGTTGCTATAAGGGAATAGTGATCTATGGATATTAAAAAAAAATCTCCTTGTATCCGGATCTTATTTTTTTCGCTGAAGTGCAATTTCCCGATTCTCTTTTGCTTCGGTGAAATCCGGGTTGATGGCAATCGCCTTGTCATAGGATGTAATAGCATCGGTAAACTCACCCATCTTAAAGAGGCCGAATCCACGGGCGTACCACGTGTTGGCGTCATCCGGGTCGAGGGAAATCGCCTTATCAAACGAGTCAACCCCATCACTATACTGTCCCATCGAATAGGACACGAACCCACGGGCGTACCACGCCCGGGCATCATCCGGGTTGATGGCAATTGCCTTGCCAAACGAATCAAGGGCATCTGCATACTTTCCGAGGTTACCCAAAGCATACCCACGGTTATTCCATGCCTCGGCGGAGTCCGGGTTGAGGGAAATCGCCTTGTCATGAGCGATAATTGCTTCTGAATACCATCCAAGATGGTGAAGTGCGACTCCGCGCTTATTCCAGGCATCAGCGGAGTCCGGGTTGATGACAATCGCCTTGTCATACGAGGCAACTGCATCCAGATAACGTCCGATCCTGTCCAGCGTGTCTCCGCGGGAAATCCACACGTCGGCGTTGTTGGGGCTGATGGTAATCGCCTGATAATACGAGGCCACGGCTTCAGGATATTTTCCGAGTCTGTCCAGGGCTGCTCCACGGGTGCTCCAGATCCCGGCGTCATCCGGATTACATGCAATCGCATGGTCAAAAGAATCAACAGCTTCGGAATACCGGCCAAGATTCATCAGTGCAACTCCCCGGTGATTCCAGGCATCAGCGTACTCCGGGTTGATGGCAATTGCCTTATCAAAAGAGTCGACTGCCTCAGCATACCTCCCGAGATTATCGTGTGCAACACCAAGGTTGTTCCATGTCTGGTAACGATCCGGATTTACTGAAAGAGCCCGGTCGAAAGAGACGACCGCTTTGGTATACTCACCGATCAGGCTGAGCGCATTTCCCGGTTATCATGGATATCTGCGTCATCCGGGGTAAGGGCAAGAGCATGATCATACGAGACAACAGCTTCAGAGTATCGTCCAATTTTTGTCAGCGTGTTGCCATGGTTATTCCACGCTTCAGCATTGTCTGCGTTCAAGGTAATTTCGGTGTCATAAGAATCAACCGCTTCTGAATACCGGCCCAGCTTATCCAGAGCCAGTCCACGGCTGTTCCAGGCATCAGGAAAATTTGGGTTGAGACTGACGGTCTTGTCATACGAATCAACGGCTTCAGCATACCTCCCAAGATTATCAAGTACAACACCAAGGTTATTCCACATCACCTCATCTCCCGGGTTTAGGGCAATTGCGTGTTCATAAGCGTTGACTGCTTGGGTATAGCTGCCAAGATTACCCCGGGCAACACCAAGGTTATTCCATGCATCGGTATAATCCGGGTTAAGGGTAACTGCCTTTTCAAACGAAGTTAAAGCTTCGGAATACCTTTCAAGATTATCCAGTGCTACCCCGCGGTTGTTCCACGCCACTGCATTAGTGGGGTTAAGAGAGATTGCCTTATCAAAAGAGTCGACTGCTTCAGGATACCTTCCGAGATTATCAAGCGTGTTTCCCCGCGTGATCCACGCATCGGCATCATCGGGATTCAGGGCAAGTGCCTTTTCACCCGCATCGACCGCATCGGAATATCGGCCGGTTTTGTTCAGCGCGTTTCTGCAGTTGTTCCATGCCTCAGTATAATCCGGATTGAGGATAATTGCCTTTTCATATGAGGTGACTGCATCAGAATACCGGGCGAGATACTCTAATGAGACGCCACGGTTGTTCCATGCTATTTGATCATCCGGGTTTAACATAATCGCTCTGTCATACGAGGTAACCGCTTCGGAATACTGACCGAGACTCACGAGCGTATTTCCCCGGTTGATCCAGACAACGGCGAGATCAGGGTTGATGGTAATTGCCTTTTCATAAGAGACAAATGCATTGGAATACTGACCGAGATGGTCCAGTGCAATTCCACGGTTGTTCCATGCTTCAGCGTAATCCGGGTTTAAGGAAATTGCCTTATCATACGAGTCAACGGCTTCGGAATAGCGACCCAGATTATCCAGCGAAACACCGCGGTTGTTCCACGCTACCGCATCAACCGGATTGAGGGCAATCGCCTTATCATATGAGATTATCGCTTCGGCATACTGATCGAGGGCTGCAAAATCATTACCTTCATGGATAAACTGAACATCTCGATCCCGCATGAAATAGAATATGTTATTCAGCTAATCATTTTTGTGATTCAATCCTGTATGGAACATCCTGGCTATGATTATTCCGGTGAATGCCAGCTTTTTTTATTCGATCGCGCTTCAACATTTCAGGCTTATTACCTGATGTTGTTGTCTGAATCGGAATCTGACACGCTGAACCGGGATGGGAAAATATTCACCCGGCAGCTGAAAAAGTGATCAGAGCAGTTCCTCCGTATAGCGGATAACTTCCTTAAGGACTTTGACCCGGGCATACCACTTGTTGTCCGATTCAATAACGATCCAGGGAGCAAAGGGAGTGTTGGTCCGCGCCAGCATTTCGTCAACTGCAGAATCATAGAGATCCCATTTCTCCCGGTTTCTCCAGTCTTCTTCGGTTATCTTGTATTGCTTAAGCGGATCTTCCTCCCGCTGTTTGAAGCGTTTGAGCTGTTCCTCCTTACTTATCTCAAGCCAGAACTTGACAATCCCTCCACCACTGCTCTCGACATAGTCCTGCTCCATTTCATTGATTTCCTGGAACGCACGTTCCCACTCAGATTCCGAACAGAACCCTTCCACGCGTTCAACCAGTACTCTCCCGTACCAGCTCCGGTCAAAAATGGCAAAATGCCCCGCTTTCGGGTAGTGACGGATAAATCTCCAGAGATAATGGTGCTCTTTTTCGTAGTCTTTTGGTGCCGCAACAGGCACAACATCGTATCCAAGCGGGTTGATATACCGTGCAAGACGGGTGATATTCCCTCCTTTTCCGGCAGCATCCCATCCTTCATAAACAACAATGAACGGAATTTTCCGCTTAAAGAGCAGGTAATTGATCTCCAGCATCTCGATCTCCAGGTTGTTGAGCATATTCAGGCAGTCTTCTTTCATGTATGACTTGCTGGCAGAAGGTCTTCTCCGGACGGGATTTTTCGGGGGTTTGGAAATGGTTTTCTGTTTTGCTTTTTTGGCCCGCTCATCTGTTTCAGCAGCAACTCTTTTTTCAAGAGTTTTTACCAATATTGAGTACACTTTGAAAATAGCATGTTTCCGGTCCGTGGCTTCAATAATATGCCAGGGCGCATAATCGGTATCAGTCTTTTCAATGAATTCATCAATAATGGGAAGATAGGTATCATAATCGTGATGGAAATCCCAGATACTGGGGGTTACCAGCCATGCAGTAAGTGGATTCCTCTCCCGCACCAGGAGTCGTTGTTTCTGCTCATCCTTGCTGATGTGTAAAAAAAATTTTATGATAATGGCACCGCTGTCACTGAGCTGTCGTTCAAAAACCGTTATCGAATTAATCTCATCTTTCAACGATTTTTTCCAGCCGACACTGGAAAGTTTTTCTGCAAGCGCCCTGCTGTACCAGCTGCGGGCAAAAAGTGCAATACGTCCTTTTGAAGGGGTTTTTATCCAGAATCTCCACATGAACGGACGTGCCCGTTCTTCATCGGTGGCTTTGTCAGTTGCATGAAGAGTAAATCCACGGGGATCGAGAGACTGGATGATTTCCTTGGTAGACATGGTAATGCCAGCAGCATTCCAGCCCTCTATGACAATTATGACAGGGATCTTCAGATCGCGAAGTGTCCTCTGAAGGACATTCAGGCGCTCTTTTAAAGGGGGAATGGACTCATTGAATACCTCATCATCCATGGTCTTTGTCAGGTCAATTTTTTCGAACATCGGTTACCCTCAGGATCTCACCCTATATGAATGCCTTTGATTAACAAACGAATCGTGGGGCATGGCAGATAATAAACCCTACCTGAAGGTTTCCACAGGGATATTTTTTTAAACAACACAGAGTCACCGAAAGAAAAATCACAACGATGATATATCCCCAAACCAGTGAACAACGGCAGGGGAGGGATCGCTGATTACCTACAATACTCGATAGTTCAATGAGGTAACCATGGAGCCTTTCAAAAAAAATCAGGGAAAAATCTTTACTATCCTGCTACAAAGGAGAGGTGCTGACAGAATTCTGGCAGAACCAGGCAATCGTGACCTTTGCACAACTATAGACAGATAAGAACGGGCAGGACGTTGAGCTGTTTCCTGGTGCAATTGGATTGGGAGAGATTTGAGCCGATAAGGAAAAACAGATATCAGTTTTTTTTCCAAGAAAACAAAGAAGCTGATACAGGATTGCGCTTACCCTTAAAAGGGTCCACTCGTGTTAAATCTCTTTTTTATCCTTCCTTTTGATCCGGATAAATCGTCGCCCGATCAGGACAAAAAGAAGGATCGTTGCTATGATGACCGCAAAGGCCGCAACAACACCAAGTATGAAATTTGCCAGGATCAGTTCGCGGACTAACCCCCATCCGAGGGCAAATGCCAGGCTTTCCACAGCCGCTCCAATGCCAACGGCTAACAGTATCTCCCCGGGAGTAAGGCCTATCATCAGTCCTATCACGGTCGCTCCTACCCCTCCGGTACCCTGGAGAGGCAGCATCACAAAGAAAGCCAGCCCTGGAATCCTCCACCGGTCCATCCAGGGCCGTTCTGCCATGAACTCCCTGCTTGTGGCAGTTGTCTTTTCAATCCAGGGACCGAGTCGCGGAACCCGTAACATGAGAGCGAAGTTCATGATCATAAAGAGGGCGGTGATGACATCGAGCAGGGTCAGGGTCAGTGCCATCAGCCACCACGGGATACCGAGTCCGATCCCGATCGGGATTATCGATTCCTTACCCGACGGGGGGATAAAATATGCGACCATCAGGCCGCCGAGGATCAGGATCGAATTTTTGGAAAGGATGAGAAAACACAGGAGAAAAAAGATGACTGCGAGAATGGGCGGGACGAGAAGGCGGATGTATGAGTTACGCTGCGAAATTTCCTGCATCCCCCTTGACAGCCAGGACAGGTCCCGTATTCTCATGTTCTCTTCCGAAATTTCTGACACAAACCAGCCATAATGTATTCATTTCCGAACTATATTATTCTGCATTACCCAAAATTCGTCGATACACGTTCAATAAAACCCATCCTGTTGCATAACAAACCAGAAATATTACCATTGAAATGAACAGATTACCCGGTATCCATGCTCCGTCCTCGAGAAATCGCAGAAGGAAATCTGTTGATGCAATAATCAATGCCAGAAGTGCAACTAGTTTTTCCCCTTTCCATCCCACCTGTTTTTTTGCTGGTTCTTCGGAAATCTTTACAATAACCTCAGTGAGAAGATCCCCGCGCCTACGGGAATTCAGGTAGGGCATTCCCTGTTCTTTGAGACGGAAAAGGGTATGGCTTTGCAATTCACGGGGAATTTTAAGTGTCGCACTTCCGGTAATGGTGGGAATGGTAATCTCTCCGCCAAGGAGTGCGGTTGTACGCCCGATAATGGTGGTACTGTACAGGTCTGCTCCCTGTCGTTCAAAGACCGGATGTTTTTTTATGTGGACAACGGCATACAAATCACCCGGCAGGCCATGGTTCCTGCCAGGCTCTCCCTCACCGGCAATCCGTAAGAACTGGCCATCTTCAACCCCGGCAGGAATTGAAACCTCAATTCTTCTCATCCTCCGGATTGTTCCTCTGCCCTGGCAGGTCTCACAGGGTTTTCCGATAATCGTTCCCCGCCCGCCACATTCAGGGCACTGGATGATAGTAATCACTTCCTGATATCCGCCACTCCGCCGGACAGTTATAAGTTCCCCGCTCCCTCCGCATGTGGTACAGGTACGGGTAAATCCCGGCTGTGCGCCTGAACCAAGGCAGGTCCCGCATTCATACAGGTGGGGAATCTCAACGGTGTTTTTTGTACCATTGAACGCATCAGTAAGGGAGAGCTCAATCTTATACCAGAGGTCAGCACCGGCTGTGCTTTGTGCCCTGCCGGGACCGGCATAGAATGCATCGAAGATGTCACCTAACCCGAAGTCCCTGAACAGGTCATCGTAACTGGGCGGTTTGTACCCGGAAGTATCCCCCGGCCTGAAGGCGGCATGTCCTACGTTGTCGTACTCACCCTTCTTCCGGGGATCACTGAGCACCTGGTAGGCCTCATTAATTTCCTTGAACTTCTCTTCTGATTCTTTGCTTCCCTTATTGAGGTCCGGATGATATTTTCTTGCCAGTTGTCTGAATGCTTTCTTCAAGTCATCCTGCGAAACATCCCGTTTGACGCCCAGGGTTTCGTAATAATCTTTTTTTTCCATCGGTACCCGTTTGCCGGTTATTTCTTAGCATGAATCCTGAAGTCGGCATCCACGGCTTTTTCACCATTTTTGTCCACATCGTTTTTTCAAAGAGATCTCAAGTGAACTTTGGAAAATAACAGATGGGGCTCTATGGAAATATGGGCAATCCGGGTTAAAAAAGGTTTTTTGAGACTGAAATTGTATGCCTTATCCAGATACTTAATCGGACAAAAGACCGGTGAAATTTCCAGGGTCGCTTATTCACTGTCAAATTCAGAGCATTGGACCAACAGCAATAAAGTGCTGCTATGCAGCTATAATGCTCCTAAACCATACCCCGGCGAGGTTCAGGATACCCGGGAGGGATTAAAAAACCCTGTGCAGGCAGTGCAACCATTCCTGCGAGTGCAATACATGGGGGAGAGATCGCTCTGTTGTGGAATCTTCTCCTGCCACAAGGTTAGCGTGAATACCCGAAAAGGGCAAACACCTGCACACTTCAGACATGCGGAAGAGTATGCCCGGAACCTGAAGGACCTGCCCGTAAAAAATTGTAATACCCGGGAAAGACTATCAGGTAACACAAAAATTGATATTTTTACCAGGGAGAGTAATGGTTACGATGTGCGGCAGGTATTCCCTCATCTTCATTGACGATCTCGGCACAAGGTTCCGAATCTTCGCCCCGACACTCGGCATCCGCTCCCACTTCAACATCGCTCCATCCCAGATGAGTCCGGTGATTGTGCAGAATGAATATGTCGAAATGGTCATGATGCAGTGGGGGCTCATTCCGAACTGGGTGAAAGACCCGAAAAAGTCAATGCACCCTGTCAATGCAAAGGCGGAAACACTTGCCCAGAAACCGATGTTCTGCAGTCTGCTGAAGAACAAACGCTGTCTGGTTCCTGCAAGCGGTTTCTATGAATGGAAGAAGGAGGGAAAGAGAAAAATTCCCTATTATATCCATCTGAAAGACAGCCAGCTCTTTGCAATTGCCGGCCTCTACGATGTCTGGTATGATGCATGTAATGAGGCACATCCGACATATACAATTGTTACTACTGATGCAAACGAACTCGTGGCACCGCTCCACGACCGGATGCCCGTGATTCTCAGAAGGGATGATGAAATCCGCTGGCTCAGTGGCGATACTCCCTCATCTGATGAAATGAAAAAGATTTTCAGGCCTTATCCCCCTGGTGAAATGGATGTATACCCGGTATCCTCACGGGTGAATAGTCCTGATGTCGATGATGAACAGTTGATTCGGCCGCTCATGACGTTGTGAGATTCCGGGATTTTTTTTTTTTGGATTTTGGTGTTTATCTTACATGAAAATATCCAGATACGGGTGTTTGTTTTCTTAATGGGTAAACTACCAATTTAGCACCTACTTTTTTCTTAGAACTCACTCAGGATAAGTCCCTCATAACACTCCTGGGGGTTTCGGCAATGCCTCAACCCCTGCCGTTGCGGCGACCCCCATAACGTGATAGAATTGCGTATTCTTTTTTTACGTCATTTGAATATATCAGAAAAAAAAGAAACCTTTTTTTCAATTCATTTTAGTTCAGTTGTATCAATCGTTTTTTACGTCGCAGTACGATATTTATTTTTGGTGTTTTATAAGCGGTTTACCCTTTTTTAAAAATTATGCATTGTGAGGAAGACCATTGTCCATTGCCACTGCGACAAAGGCATCGGCAAGGAACGCAGCCTGCTGTGGTGTTGTTCCATAGGTGTTGAACTTCCAGACTTTGGTTGCTCCGGGAATAATACCGACAATACCTTTTTCTTCAAGGGCAGCGGAGAGATAAAATCCCCTCTTCTTGTGGGATTCTGCTATTGTATCAAAAGATGCAAGGGTATCCACCCGGGTCAGAGTGTGATTTCTTGGGTATTCCGACAGGATCTTCGTTCCAGTAACAGAAAGAAGGGCTTCAAGAACCCTGCGATTGTTCTCCAGCTCCCGGTCAAAGTGCTTCACCCGCTCCTTCACCTGAGGGAACGAAGCCATCATGCCGACAAGCGTTGCACCCATCAGCGTGCAGCCCATCATCTCCGGCTCCTTAATCCCGAATGTTCGATTGGTGACGTCGCCTTTAATTGTCGTTGTACGGAAAACTTCCCCGGCTCGTTCCTTCGTTGCTGCAAGAACCCCGGACGGGGCCGGGGCTGCCATGCTCTTATGTCCGGAGCCGACAATGAAGTCGACCCCGAAATCGCCGCCATCAACCGGCAGGATACCGACCGTGTATGCCCCATTATACAGGATGGGGATATCGTAGTGGTGGGCTACTTTTGCAATTGCCTTCACATCATGCATATTGCCATACTGGTAATCGACATGATCGATAAAGGCAAGAACAGGCACCCTGCCAAATTCCCGCATGACCTCTTCAATCTTCGTTGCGGTCGCATCTGCAGTGATCTTATGGGCTGAATCATGGGGGATCTCGCGAACGATACCCCCGGTTTCTTCGACAGCAAGGAATTCAGTGTAATGGGAAAGCGAAGTGAGAAGGACCGGGTCCCCCTTGCTGACGTAGGTATTAGTCACAGCCTGGAACCCGCGCCGGGCACCGGGCACGGTTCGCACTGCATCCATATTCAGCCATGCAGCGACATCCCGGTGAAATCCGGCAATCGGAGGTTTGCTGATATAATCAAGTCGGTTGGGTTTGCGGCAGTTATCACAGACAGAATATCCATCCCCGTAAGCGATGACAGCTTTCATTGCATCGGCTGTGAGCCTGCCACCGGCCTGGATGGGATCTATATTTATATAGAGCTCATTGACCTGCCGCGCTTCTATGCCTATCCCGCATCTCATTTCAGCATCTCCTGTTTTAAGGAGGCAACCTGACGCTCGAGATTGTCCAGGAGACGCTGGGCCTGTGCCCGCCGGGTTTCATCCAGCTGATGCTGTGGTGCGGTTTCGCGGAGGATCACCCGCAGGTCCGTCAGGGTATAGAGTGCCTGGAATGTCATATCAACTGCCCTTTTAGACAACGAATCACCTTACATTACTATTGGGAAGGCAATGAAATAAGTAACCGCTGTTTTTTATTGACCATTTCCGGGTTTTTTCTTCGAGGGATTATGAATGGGTGGAAAAGGAACAGACAGTGTATATCCGGGAATATACCTGAATGACCGGGAATGACCAATTCACCCTCGCAAGAGAACGTTTTGAAAAATCAGGAAGTGGGGAGTTCAGGTCACCACGAACTCTCCTTTCATGGTCGGGTGGAGATCGCAGCGGAAGAAATACGTTCCCGGCGTTGCAGGCGCGGTAAAAACATACGTGATCGTACCAGGACCATCAATAACCTTCCCCTTGTAAATGGTCGTGGTCTGGGACGGTGTTGTATAAAATGCCACATTATGAGGTGCACTGTCTTCGTTCTCGAATTCAACGGTCACCAGTTCTCCGGCAGGGACCATAATCCGTGGCATATCAAAGGCAAAATTCTTTGCCTTGATCATGACTTTTTCACTTACTTCGGTCGGGGAAACCGTGGGAGTGCCAGCCGTAGTCGTGAGCATGCTGGTCCCGGATACGGTGAGTGTTTCAGTTACCCTGATAGTACTGAGAGTTCCGGTGGTCAAAACCGTGACGGAAGTCTGGGGGGTCACTGGTAGGGACACCATCGTGGCGGGTGCGGTGGTGACGGTGCCCTGAGACTGGCTGGTGCAGCCGGTACCCAGCACTGCAGCACCGATCAGACAGAGCTGCAGGACCATAATGGTTCGTGGTTCCATACAAAGAACCTGTAATTTCCTGATACATATGAGTTGCTGTCGGTCGAAACCCATGGGATGGGTCTGGAGAAACAGGCAGGAATCTGTAGGGTTCATACCAGAACTATGAAAATCGGATTTTAAGAAATGCTCAATTCCCGGCTCAACGCTCAGGGGGTTTCACCCCCTGCCGATGTGGCTCTCCTCAAAGGCGATACACAATCAGGAATACACTATCATCGACAGGCATCGGGATGACAGGCGGTACCTGGGTAATCCCTCCTTTATCCTGTCAGTGCTATGAATTAAAACAAAAGGAATTCTCCAGAGCCAATTTTTTAGTTACCGATCTGCCGCACAGGAACCCTGTGTTGCGGAAGCAGATTTCATCGTACCTGACGGACAGTGATAATCCCGATTTCATATCAGGATAATCCGATTTTCCGGGGACATACAGTACGATTTCTTTTCTCCGACTCCGACAAATTTTTCTCATCAGTTTTTAATGTTATAGTAACATACCAACAGAATATCCAAACAAAAAGTGATGTGCATCCGGAGGTCTGGAGTGGAATTTAACAATAAGGTTTTGATCATAGGATATGGTGCGGTAGCCAAGTGCACCCTTCCGATCCTGCTCCGCCATGTGAATATACCGCTTGAACATATTACGATCGTTGATTTTAAAGACAAAGCACAGGATCTGAAAGCCTGGACAACGGGTGGACTCCGGTTTTTCAAGAGAAAAGTCACTCCGGACAACCTTGACCAGATACTGTCCGATTATCTCTCAGCAGGAGGTCTGTTGATAGATCTTGCCTGGAATATCGACTGCTGCGAGCTGGTGCAGTGGTGTCATTATCATAATGTCATGTACGTGAACACATCCGTAGAAGCCTGGGATCCTGATGCGGAGAAATTTACTGCAAGCCCGTATGAAAAAACCCTCTATTATCGTCAGATGAAGCTCCATGAAATGACAAAAGACTGGCATGATGGCGCCACGTCTGTTGTTGATCATGGTGCAAATCCCGGCCTGATCTCACACTTTGCACGGCAGGGGCTCGTTGATATTGCGCGACGAATGATTGCAGACGGCATTGCACCAGAACCTGACCTGATGGAACAACAGATCCGTGAGAAGAATTTTGCTGCGCTTGCGATGGAGACGGGTATAAAAGTCATACACTGTTCAGAGAGGGACACCCAGATCTCCCGGTCACCCAAAAAGGTCGATGAGTTTGTGGGAACCTGGTGTATTGAAGGACTCAGGGAAGAGGGTACCGCTCCTGCGGAGATTGGGTGGGGAACCCATGAAAAAGAGCTGCCCGACCAGGCCCATATACCTCCGGTTGGGCCAAAGAATGAGATTCTGCTCGCACGTATGGGTATCAATACCTGGGTCCGGTCCTGGCTTCCTCACCACGAGATCGTGGGGATGGTCATCCGGCACGGGGAAGCATTTGGCATTTCAGATCGCTGGACGGTGTGGAAGGATGGAAAGGCAGTCTACCGCCCGACCGTTCATTACGCATATTTACCCTGTGATGCGACAATCGCATCACTCCATGAGCTGAGGGGCAGAAATTACGAATTACAACCCCGGTTACGGATACTGAATGACCGGGAGATCATATCCGGATCAGATATTTTAGGGGCCCTTCTTATGGGTCATCCCTATAATTCATGGTGGACAGGCAGTATCCTTTCGATTGAGGAAGCAAAGACCCTCGCTCCTGGACAGAATGCAACCACGGTCCAGGTCGCACTGGGAGTGGTTACTGCTGTCATGTGGATGATAGAGAACCCGAAGAAGGGTTTCTGCCTTCCTGATGATCTGCCCCATGAGTGTGTGCTGGACATAGCACGGCCTTATCTGGGTGAATTCTACTCCGGTCCTTCCGACTGGACACCGCTGAAAAACAGGAAAACCTACTTCAAAGAAAATCCGGAGAATAATTATGATTATGATGATATCTGGCAATTCAAAAACTTCTTATTCGTGCGATGAATCACTCTTGTAGTAATCAAGGTGGGATAAACAGTGAAAAAGGATACAAAACTAAAGGAGCATGATGACGGGGTCCCTCATATCGGGAAGGCGAGAAAGGAACTGCTGCAAAAACTGGCACGCGAGCAGGGAACCCCGATCTTTGTGATTGACCATGAAAAAATCCGCTCGAATTACCGGGAATTTAAAAAGGTCCTGCCTAAAATCCAGGTGTATTACGCGGTAAAGGCAAATTCAAATCCCGAGATTGTAAAGACGCTCTATGAGATGGGATCCAGTTTCGATGTTGCATCTATGCCGGAATTTATGATTGTCTATGAAAATATCAAAAAAATGCCCAAAAAAGAGCGACAGGCTTGGATTTGGGATAAGATAATCTATGCAAATACCATCAAACCGATAGAAACTCTTGAAGCACTTGATCACTATAAACCCCTTGTAACGTTCGATAACTATGAAGAACTGAAAAAAATCAAGGAACACGCTCCGCATGCCGGACTGGTCCTGCGGATACGTGTTCCTAATACGGGCTCCATGGTGGAACTCTCCTCAAAATTCGGCGCACACCCGGGTGAAGCAGTTGATCTTATCGCTAATGCTTTTGATTTGGGCCTTGTCGTAGAAGGAATCAGCTTCCATGTCGGCAGCCAGTGTACAAATTTTGAGAATTATGTCCAGGCTTTACAGCTGTCTGCAGATATTATCAAAGAGACAGAAACGCGCACGGGCCGGAAAATCAGGATTCTTGATATCGGCGGAGGTTTTCCGGTGAAATATCACCCGGAAGTAAAATCCGTACGAACTCTGGCAAAAAAACTGGAGGCTGAAATTAAACGATTGTTTCCCCCGGACATGGAGATTCTTGCAGAACCAGGAAGGTTCCTGGTCGCTAATGCCTGTATGCTGGTTGCCAAAGTCGTCGGGAAAGCATTCCGCGATGGCAAGCCCTGCTATTATATCAATGACGGGGTTTATCACACGTACTCGGGACAGGTCTTTGACCATGTTACCTACCCGGTCATGTCTTTTCATGATGGTGAAACCCAGATCTCAGCCGTGTTCGGACCTACCTGCGATGCCTTTGATACCATTACCCTCTCTGCAGACCTTCCGGATCTTGAAATCGGGGATTTGGTCTATTCAGAAAATATCGGTGCCTATTCCCATGCTTCATCGACCTACTTTAACGGTTTCCCCCCGGCAAAAGTGGTTCACATCAACCGGTAATTTTTTCCGATCTGAATCGCCGGGAGATTTTCACGGGCGATATCCCTTGTACCATCATACCATTGATGGTTTTTATGAAAGGGGAAAAAACCTGAACGCTTACGGGGGTTCATACCTGTCGTTTCGATCCCCTCCCCAAAATGTGATACCAAAATACTATATCACTCTCTTATAAGTGCCGGGTCGGTCCGGAAGGACAAGTACCGGACTTTCCGTCATCTTACCTGAACGTGTTATTTTTATCTCAAAAAAAGAAATTCTGCACAGCACCATCATCATTTTTTTACGGTGCATTATTCTTGCATGCAGGGCAGTTCAGGGCATAGTCACGAATTCCCTCGTTCCATGGTGTGAACCCGATGCAGACTTTTGGTTTCGTAGCATGAATTTTACAATAGACTTTTCCGTCATCTGCCTTCCGGAAGAATGGGCAGTGAGTTAATGCTCTGCCATCCTGATCTATCCAGTAATCGATACGTATGATATCAGGCAGATCTTTTTGGGAAATATCCCTGCCCGTGCATCGTTTTCTGCTGGTGAGCGTTATGGCAACGTACTGAAGGATGTCCTGCCTGTCTGCCTCTATCCACGGTATGAGATCTTCAATAACGCCTTTCTGGCCCCATCCCCACTTCTCACAGCAGCGGCCGCATTGGGTACAGGACTGGTCTGAAGACAAGAGAATACTCCTTGTATCTGAAAAGATTGTTTACTGTCTGAGCAAATATTTTTTTTCAGGCAATCATCATGCCGGAAAGGGTAATCGTGCTATACCTTATGAGCTTCGACGATCATTTACTAATCGCCCTGCCTTACATCTGGAAAGAATACTTCGCTGTTTTTTTCCCGGTTTTGTTCAATACCTAGGAGTATCTTCTGAAGAGATATCCCCTTCCGGGAAGATATCTTTCCGGATAGTATCTCCGGCACCTGAGGGAGTATCAGAAGGAGTATGTCTTTTTCCGGTAAATGCAAATCTGTTCCGGGCCACCTTGGATCCATCTCCGTGGGTGATATCAGCAACCCGATCCTGACCTTCATGTTCCCCTTCTCCTTCCTGCCGTTCAGTAAACATAAGGAACTGCAGGAAAGCTTCCGGTTCACGGAAAACTGACCCATTAATTCCTTCAAATTCGAGAGTCCGGTCCACCGTCCCGAACCACCCGCCTTTTCGTTCCGTGATCGCGTCTTCACCGTCATCAAAAATATACACACGCTCAATCTCGCCATGACGCCCCCATGCGGTCTCCGCAATACCGTTACGATCGAAGGTGAATATCCTGCCGACCGCCCCATATTGACCCCCCTCACGGATCGCAATCTGCTGACCGCCATTCTCATACCGGAATGTCCGCGGAGGCTGGCCAAACGAGAAGGTCTCTTCAAGCATCCCGTTTTGATCGAACACGAACCTCCTCACGATCTTTTCCGGGTGAGAGGGGTCGCGTTCAGTCATCATGTCCAGCGAAGGCTCGAAAAGGTAGAGCCTTTGCAGGTTTTTTCCCGCATCCAGGACACGTATGCCTTCGCGCCCATACTGGTAATACCTGACAACCGGTCCCTGTCGTGTGCCTGCATATTCAGTGATAACTGCATCAGCCATGTCAACCATTCCTCTAAAAACCCCCGGGTTTTCTAACGGTTTTTCGTTGATCAGGAAATACTTTGTTCTCCCGGTTCTGCCCGGCATCGGATAAAATCCTGTGTACGGTTAATTTCCATCGTAAAAACAATCCGTAAAGGGAAAACGGGGTAGCATCGGACTTTAATAAATCCTCACCGTATTTCGGGAAGAAACAATTCCTTTACATATTTTTAAAAAGGGAACGATGCATGATGATAGTAGGGACGATGGCTGGACAGCAGGCGGGGAGAGTGACGTGCGCAAGGATTTTCGGAATGCCCGTCTTGCGGGCGCAACAAAACCGGAGGGATCCATGAGGATAGTTATCGCTCTCGGCGGGAATGCCCTGTTAATGCGGGATGAACCGATGACTGCTGACATCCAGCGGAAAAATATCAGGGCTGCAGCCCGGGCACTCTCGCCGCTTGTTCAGGAGCATGAACTTGTCCTTTCCCATGGGAACGGTCCGCAGGTCGGCCTGCTTGCCCTGCAGGCAGCGGCTTATACCCGGGTTGAACCCTACCCCCTTGATGTGCTTGATGCCCAGACCGAAGGCATGATCGGATATATGATTGAACAGGAACTCAGGAATCTTCTTCCCGGGGATGTTCCCTTCGCTACCATTCTTACCATGGTTGAGGTTGACCCTGCTGATCCGGCCTTCACCAATCCCACCAAGTTTGTCGGCCCTCAGTATTCAAAAACCGATGCCGATTGTATCTTTTCTGAAAAAGGGTGGCATTTCCGAAAGGACGGAAAAGCATGGCGGCGGGTAGTACCCTCGCCCCAGCCAAAACGGATCTTTGAGATCCGGCCTATACGCTGGCTCCTTGAGCAGGGAGTAATTGTTATCTGTACGGGAGGGGGAGGTATTCCTGTCATGTATCAGCCGGATAACGGGCGGTACCTGACTGGTGTGGAAGCGGTTATCGATAAGGACTATGCAAGCAGCCTCCTTGCACAAGAGATCAATGCTGATCTCTTTATCATGGCAACAGATGTAAACGGGGTTTATCTGGACTGGGGTATGCCATCTGCCTGTCTTATCAGGAAATCTAGCACCGAAATGTGTATAGTTTTATAAGTGGTGTAAAAATGTGGGGAACCGGAACCCATAGCAAAGGATTTGATGGTTAAAGATGCATTGTATCTTATGGACATCAAACATTTACCGCACGTTCACCCGGATGGTTCAGCGCACAAAACGGTCCGGGTATATTCTCGGAAAAAAGTTAACGGTTTTTACAATTATGTTCCTATCGGATCAATGTGTCTGAACTGTTGGCAGGTTCTGAAAGATACCCATATTTGAGAGGCAATAGCAACGTTCTGTTGGCAAAAGTCCAGTGGTGTGGAACGGACGTGGAACAGTACCGAAGCGTTTTCTATAAATGTTGCTTGTAGTGCAAATGTTATCGAAAATCTCGCGGTGTTTCTCGCGGGCTTCCGGATTCTCAAAACGCTTCTTTGCAGACTGGCTCATTTTCTTGCGGGCCTCATCTGCTTTGATGGGATCTTTTGGAAAAGGCATCCTTACACAAAATTGCATTTATTTGATATTAAGCGCACCATAATATGACCTAAAAATTTCCTCTATCGTTACTCTTTCAATTTAAGAGTACGATATTCTGCCAACAGAACGCGAATATGAAGGTCACGATTTCCTCCAGGTCTTTCGTTTTATCTGAATTTTTGACACAATCCGTTATGCCAACGATCGCATTTGTTTTTCCTACAGGGTATTATTGCCGGATCTGATTCCTGTCCGACAGTTATCCAATTTATCAGTGAGTCTTTCCTAGTACACCAGTAAGAATAATCCATTATCTTGTTTTTTTAATCAATTCAAAATGAAGGGGGTACTATGGAGAGGGCGAAAGTTACCATTGATAATTCGATTTGCCAACAGAACAAATCGAAAAGTTCAAAATAATAGAAATCATACAAAAAATTTTGTGGGGTTTGATTTATGCCATGGACTTCCTGTCAAATATGTAAAGGTAAAGAGAAAATATTAGATCCGAAGCAACCAGCATGGGAAGCAATAGAAATCGGACCTAAATATATAGGATGTCCAAATCGTGATTGTTTTAATGGAAAAGTTTACATAAGCAAATACAAGACCAATTATCAAAATCAGTATACACTACCAGATCAAGAAACAGCTGCCCAAAAAACGTAACTCCAACAATAAAGTAAAAACCCTTTCTTTTGACTGTGAGAGACACCCCAGACGTATGAGAGCTGCCAGCAGAACGGGAATATGCAGGTAAAAAAACGAATTTTTGATCTTTTCAGCTCCATTTCCCGACAACCGGTGTATCCCCAATCTGTCCGAAACCGGTAAACCTATCGGTTACCGCTCCATTCCAAACGTAGTTACCATTGAAGTCAATGGCCCAGAATCCGTCTTTGAAGGATCCGATTTTTGTTTTACCCTTTCCATCCCAGTCTCCGACAACCGGTGAATCACCAGTTGATCCGAACCCGGCGAAACTGTCTGTGACCGCACCTTCACACATGTAGTTGCCGTTATAATCAGTTGCCCAGAAGCCGTTAATTTCCATACCGATTTTATCTGTACCATCGCCATTCCAGTCACCGATAACCGGTTTATCAGCAATCTGTCCGAACCCGGCGAACCTGTCAGTTACGGCACCATCCCATAGATAGTTGCCATTGAAGTCAATAGCCCAGAACCCGTCCTTGTGGGACCCGATTTTATCTTTTCCAGAACCATCCCAATCTCCAATGACCGGAACATCGCCCGTCTGTCCGAAAGCAGCAAATCTGTCAGTGACAGCACCATTCCACTGGTAATTGCCGTTATAATCAATAGCCCAAATTCCATCCTTTTCTACACCCATTTTATCCTTACCGGTTCCGTCCCAGTCCCCGACTACGGGTTTGTAACCTGCTGGTCCAAAACTGGTTGTCCGATCAATGACGGAACCATCATAGACTCCGTTGCCGTTATAATCCAAGTACCAATTACCGGAACCATCGTAAATACCAACTTCGGGTTTACCGTCACCATTCCAATCTCCGGTAACCGCCATATCTCCTTGGGTAATTGGACGGTTCTGGAAACTGATTACCTTGTCTATTACTGCACCATCCCATGCGAAATTATCGTTGTTATTGATAATCCAGACACCGATTCGATATACACCTATCTTTATGGACCCTAGGGGAGTTGGAGGGGAGACGGTAATTTTTTTTGCCGGGGAAATGGAGGAAGTGCTGCTTCCGGATGCATTCATTATAGTGAGTGTTGGATGCCATATTCCGGCTGCATATGTATGAACCGGGCTGGTTCTTGTCGTTTTGTTTTCCCAAGTTCCTTCTCCGAAACTCCAGTTCCATGCAGTGATGCCAATACCTGATGAAGTGTCAGTGAATGTTACTGCAAGCGGGGCTGTACCAGCGTTCGTATTCACTGTGAAGCTGGCAACGGGTATATTTCCTACCACTCTTGTCGAGCTATTTAGGGCAAATCCCAACATCGCATTCCTGGAATAACTCCATTGATTGGACACATTCGTTGATCCACTCGCATAATGTATGTATCTTGGCAACATGGTTGAGGGAGTGACAGCGGTACAACCCGACAACGGATACTACTCTACGGCTCCACCCTCTAATGAAATTGAAACTGTTGGATAATATTCAATGGGAGGTCCGCTGGGATTTTTCAGATGTAAATGAATAAGAACAGAAAAATTATACACCTTATGTTCTTGAAGAAATTGTGTGTCATTGCCAAATTCAATAAGATGACCGGTAATTTTTGGGGATTATTTTGAGGATCCCGCCATATGGGCATATCCGTCATAAAAGAACCCGGAACTATCTATGCATTCACTTCGGAATTATCATGGGTTGTTATACCCCCCCACACCTTATTGAGAGACATATTATCCATAGTATAGGAAAAATTCTCGAATGAAACGGAAAATGATGCACGCTGGTAACCATCCGAAGAAAATACGGTCTGGTTGAACGATCGATGAACTGTTATCGGGATGTACCGATTGTAAAAATAGTCGGATTTAAAACTTGTGAGTATATAGGTATTTTCCGGAAGTGTTACATTTTCGGGAAATACCCATTGAATGGACGAACCATCTCTGGTCGCGTATTGCATGTCATTATAAGAAGTGACATTTTCTGCATCGACCCGATAGGTGATATTTCCCAGAACCGTCCCCGTGCCTGGATAATTCAGGATACTCACGGAACCTCCATATTGGGCAGGATATGTGCCCGGATAAAGATCATTGGCATTGGATCGATACCATTCTGTTCCTTGGACTTGAAAATTAGCTCCTGGTGCTGCAAAAGAGACTGGTATAAAAAGGATAATCAAGACCATTCCTAGGAATATCATCGAAATTTTTTTACCTATATTTTTCATTATGTTACGCAAATCCGGATTACCATAATAAAATTTACCCATAGACCCACGCCGATCAGATTACCTCTTCCTTTGGGCGATGCATCTCTTATCAGAATAATTTTACAAAGAGGAATACCTAAAAAAGTCTACAACGCCCTATTTGATGCAACATCGGATTTTTATCTTATAAAGTTTGTTAAATGTTTATCGAAATATTGTCAGAAATAAGTTTTAGCATCGGGCTCACCTAGACTTTTGCTAACAGAATCGCAATAGCTGGGTTGTGATTGTAGTTCCCTGTGCTTTGGTGCTGGAATGCGGATACAAAGCACATAAACATCCTTCGAGATTAAAACACTCTTATGTCTGATAATTCTCCCCTGCGGTGTTCCGGTATAACCACCGCGACCGAGATCTTTTTGATGAACTCATCCAATTGTTAGTTGGATATTGTTCGGTGGCTTATACTGAGTAATCACCTAAATTAATTATTGTTTTTTTCAACTCCATTTTCCAACAACAGGTGTGTGGCCGGTTGTTCCGAAATAATACTCTTTATCCACGGTTGCATTCCAGACACCATTTCCGTCGTAGTCCAGATACCAGGCGCCGTCTTTAAACACGCCTACCTTGGATTTTCCGTCTCCATTCCAGTCTTCAATAACAGGTGAAGAACCGGTTGTCCCAAAACTATAGATTTTAATTACACTGCCGTTCCCGATATAGTCCAGACGCCATGCTCCGTCTTTAAACACGCCTACCTTGGATTTTCCGTCTCCATTCCAGTCTCCAATGACGGGTGTCCCGGTCACTCCGAAATTATACCATTTATCTGCGGAGTCACTCCACACGCCATTGCCGTCGTAGTCCAGATACCAGTTTCCATCAGTGACTCTATATAAACCAATCTCGGATTTTCCGTCTCCATTCCAGTCACCGACAACATATAAGTCGTTTAAATTTCCTCTAAATTCATAGACTTTTGAATAGATTCCCTCCCCACGGTAATCCAAAGACCACCACCCTTGCTTGTAGTAACCTATCTTAGTCTTCCCATCTCCGTTCCAGTCGCCGACAACTGGTATCGTATAGGCAATATAAGTGAAATGATACTCTTTATCGCCGCTATCCCAGACTCTATTCCCGTTATAATCCAGATACCACTCCCCATCTTTATAAACACCAATCTTCGTCATTCCATTGCCATTCCAATCTCCAACTACCGGTGTCCA
>Ga0105106_10000879_pt1 | contig 21341 bp, 21 predicted proteins | sample PPLLaktember2015_5_FD_79109 | JGI IMG/M metagenome (GOLD analysis project Ga0105106, IMG submission 79109) | Freshwater sediment microbial communities from Prairie Pothole Lake near Jamestown, North Dakota, USA - PPLs Lake P8 Core (1) Depth... | ecosystem: Environmental > Aquatic > Freshwater >...
CAGGCACGCAAGGGTTCTACCTCGTGCAGGGAAATGATACATTCGTATCGTACTTTGACAGTCCCCGCTCATGCCCGATCGCTATGCCGCTGAGCTGACGAAGTCCACGGAGCCGACCGTCCTCGTGGTGGACGACGATCCGGCCGCCGTCGAGTTCCTGAAGACGGTCATTGCGCAGTCGACCCGCGTTCCGCGCTACCGGGTGACGACGGCCAACTCCGGGTTTCGCGCCGAGCAGGCGTGCAAAACCTATCGGCCGGCCGTGGTGCTGCTGGACCTCCTGCTGCCCGACGCCGACGGCATGGACGTGCTGCGCGCGCTGAAGGCCATCGACCAGGGCCTCGAGGTGATCGTCATCAGCGGGCAGGGCACCATCAAGCGCGCGCTCGAAGCCGGTCAGGCGGGGGCCTTCTTCTTCCTCGAGAAATCCGACATCGACCCGAAAGGCCTGCTGGGGCTGCTGGACCGCGCGACGGACCTGGTGCACGAGCGGCGGCAGCATCAATGGCTGCAGGACCGGCTGCGCGACCGCGACTCGTTCGACAACATCCTCGGGAAGAGCAAGGCCATGCTCGCGCTCTTCGAGCTGGTGGATGCCGTGGCGGCCAGCGAGGCCAACGTGCTCATCCAGGGCGAGAACGGGACGGGCAAGGAGCTGTTCGCCAACGCCATTCATCACCGCAGTCACCGGAGCTCGGGGCCGTTCATCAAGATCAACTGCGCGGCGCTGCCCAAGGATCTGATCGAGTCCGAGCTGTTCGGGTACAAGAAGGGCGCGTTCACGGGCGCCAATACCGATAAGGTGGGCCTGCTCGAAACGGCGGGCGGCGGCTCGCTGATGCTCGACGAGATTGGCGAGATGCCGGCACTGCTGCAGACCAAGCTGCTCCGCGTGCTGCAGGAACGCGAGTTCCGCCCCATCGGCAGCGACCGGTGGGTGCAGGTGGATTTCCGGCTCATCTGCGCGACCAACGTGGACCTCGATGCGGCTCTGGCCGACGGCCGGCTGCGCGAGGATCTCTACTTCCGCATCAACACCATCACGCTGCGCGTGCCGCCGCTCCGCGAGCGGGCCGAGGACATCCCGCTGCTGTGCTCGCACTTCCTCCAGAAGTTCAACAAGCGATACCAGAAGGCGCTCAAGGGCATCTCGCCGGCGGCCTATCAGCGGCTGATCCGATTCCGCTGGCCCGGCAACGTCCGCGAGCTCGAGAACGCCATCGAACGAGCCGTGCTGGTGGCCAAGGGCACCGAGGTGCAGCCGCAGGACCTGCCCGAGTCCATTCGTGACGAGGTGCCGGGCAACAGCTTCTCGGTGCCGCCGCACCACACCCTGGCGGAGATCGAGCGCGTCACCATCCTGCAGACGCTCCAGCGCACCAACTGGAACAAACAGGAGGCCGCCAGCATCCTGGGCCTCTACCGGCCCACGCTCTACAGCAAGATGCGGAAGCACGAGATCCGCGATCCACGCTCATCCGCGAGGGTTGAGGAAGAGTGACGGCCACCGCGCGCCTCCGGCTGATCGGCCTGGCCGCCTGGAGGGGGGTGGGCGAGCTCTACAACAGCGAGGGCTTGACGCACGCCGCCTCCATCGCCTACTACGCGCTGCTGTCGCTGTTTCCGTTCCTGTTGCTCATGCTGTCGCTGCTGGGATCGGTGACGGCGGACCCGGCCGATCGCGATCGGGTCGTGGCTTTCGTCTTCGAGTACTTCCCCCGGCAGTTCGAGTTCATCACCGGCCAGCTCGATGCCTTCCGGGCCTCGACGGTGAGAATGGGCGTCGGCGGCACGGTGGCGCTCGTCTGGGCATCGCTGGGTTTCTTCAACGCCATCACCTCGGGCGTCAACCATGCCTGGGGCGTGGAGAAGAAGCGCAGCTTCCTGAAGAACCGCCTGATCGGCTTCGTCATGCTCCTCTCGGCTGGCGGCGGCATGCTGATCGCCATCCTCATCGTGAGCGCAGCCAAGGTGGGCCAGACCCGGTGGTTCGGGGCCATCGGGGCGCGATCGCCGTGGATCGAGTGGTTCTCGAGCGTGTCGGCCAACCAGGTGGCGACACTGATCCTCATCGTGTGCGTGGCCCTGGTGTTGTATTTCATCCCCAACGCGCGCGTGCGCTTTCGCGACGTGTGGCCGGGCGCAATCCTGGTCGGGCTGTTGTGGCGCGGCGCCTTGTCGGCGTTCTCATGGTACGCGCGTGACCTGGCCGCCTGGAATGTGATCCACGGTTCGGTGACAGCGGTCGTGGTCTTCCTGCTGTGGATCTATGTCAGCGCCGTCATCCTCATGTACGGCGTGGAAATGACGGCGGCCTATGCTCGATTGCAGGACGCTGCCGTCCGGCACCCGACGATGGCGCCCGAGGCGTAGCCGGAACGCCGCACCTTCAGCGCCCCGGTCGATTAAGGGAGAAAAGTCTGCCTCCGGGGTGTCAACTGAGCCCGGGAAGCCGCCTTCGCCGCGCCATTCGATGGAACGGGACGTGCAGCCAACCGGGCATGCGTGCCGTGGTGCACGCGGGAGCAGACACCCCCATGATCCTGGAATGGCTAATCGGCACGTCGGACCCCGGTCATATCACCCCGTGGAACCCGGTGATTGCGGAGCGTCATGCCGCCCAGACAGCCCGTTTGCTGCTAGGGGCGTGTGGCCCGGCCCGTAAGGTCGGGAATCGCCGCGACGAGGCAATCCTGGCGGATCGGGAGCGCCGCGCCGCGCAGATGTCGGGCCGTGGCCGGCTGTTCCGGATCGGCCCGCTCGGCCGCACCGAGCGTCCGCGGTCCGTCGCCTGAGCGTGCTGCCCGAAGCGCGCCACGACACGGCGTGACTGACGACCAGTGACAGGGGAGCGTGCGCCGCGCTAAGGTTCCGCCCGCTGGACGAGCTGGCGGATGAGCGCGTCGTTGAACGCCGGCAGGTCGTCCACCTTGCGCGACGTGATGAGGTTGCTGTCCTCCACGACGGGCCGATCCACGTAGCGCCCGCCCGCGTTCTTCACGTCCACGGCGATGGACGGCCAGCATGTCAGCGTCTTGCCCTTAAGGACGTTCGCGTTGATCAGCACCGACGGCCCGTGGCAAATGGCCGCCACGGGCTTGCCCGCGGCCATGCACTCGCGCACCAGGTCCACCATGGCGTGGCGGAGGCGCATCTTGTCGGGGGCGTAGCCGCCTGGAATGACCACGGCGTCGAAATCGTCCACGCGTGCCGACCCCGCGGCCAGGTCGGCCGTCACGATCCCGCCGTGCTTGCCGGTATAGGCCTTGCCGGCCATGGGTCCCACCAGTGTCACCCGCGCGCCAGCCCCGACCAGTGCATCACGGGGTGAGGTGAGCTCGACATCTTCGAACAGGTCTTCCACCAGGATGGCCACGCGCGCGCCGGACAAGAGCATCTGTTGATAGTACCGCACTCCGCTATCCGGTCTCAGGTCTCCCAGGAGAAATCCGACTCCCGACTCCCGACTCCCGACTCCCGATATGATCGATCCGATGCCCAATCGCCTGGCCGCCGAGCAGAGCCCCTACCTGCTGCAGCACGCGAACAACCCGGTGGACTGGTGGCCGTGGGGCGAGCCCGCGTTCGCCGAGGCGCGCGCCAGCGACCGGCCGATCTTCCTCTCCATCGGCTATGCCACCTGCCACTGGTGCCACGTGATGGAGCACGAGTCGTTCGAGGATGCGTCGACGGCCGAGATGCTGAACCGCGACTTCGTGCCGATCAAGGTGGATCGCGAAGAGCGTCCCGACGTGGACCGCGTCTACATGACGTTCGTCCAGGCCACCACGGGCAGCGGCGGCTGGCCGATGAGCGTGTGGCTGACCCCGGAACTGCGGCCGTTCTATGGCGGCACCTACTTTCCCCCGGACAGCCAGTCTGGCCGCCCGGCGTTCACGGACGTGCTTCGCGAGATCGCGCGCGCGTGGCGCGAGGACCGCCCCAACATCCTCGAGTCGGCCGCCCAGATCGTCCATCGCCTGGCCGCGCTCAGCGGCGGGCGTGACCAGCGCGTGGCCATGGACGCGACGTGGCTGGACCAGACGCGCATCCAGTTCGAACGCGGCTTCGACAGGCGTCGCGGCGGATTTGGCGACCAGCCGAAGTTCCCGCGACCCACGGAGCTCCTGTTCCTGCTGCGCGAGCACGCCCGGACCGGCGAGCCCGCGCCGCGCGACATGGTGTTGCAGACGCTGCGCGCGATGGCCCTGGGCGGCATGCGCGATCACATCGGCGGCGGCTTTCACCGCTATTCGGTCGATGGAAGCTGGCGGGTCCCGCATTTCGAGAAGATGCTCTACGACCAGGCCCAGCTCGTCGTCGCGTATCTGGAAGGCGCGCAGGCCTCGGGCGACCCGTTCTTCGCTCAGGTGGCCGAGGACACGCTGCAGTACGTCGAGCGCGAGATGACCGACGAGGGTGGAGGGTTCTACTCGGCGGAAGACGCCGACAGCGTGCCGCCCGAGAAGGCGGGCGAGGCCGGCGCGCGGAAGACCGAGGGCGCGTTCTATCTCTGGACGCAGGACGAGATTCGCCAGCTGCTGGGCGAGAGCAGTCGGGCGTTCGAGCTGCGCTACGGCGTGCTGGCCAACGGCAACGCGCCGTTCGATCCGCAGCACGAGTTCGAGGGACGGAACATCCTCTACACGGCGCGGTCCATTGCCGATATCGCGCGTGAGACGTCGCTCGAGCCGGTGACGATTGCCAATCAGCTCATGGAGGGCCGCGTGAGGCTGTTCGGCGTACGTCACCAGCGCCCGAGGCCCGAGCGGGATGACAAGGTGCTGACCGCGTGGAACGGGCTGATGATCGCCGCCGCCTCCCGGGCAGGCCGCGTCCTCGACGGCGGCGAGATGCTGGCGCAGACGGTCGGGGGAGAGAACCCTGGGGCGCGGCACCTGGCCGCGGCGGTGCGCGCCGCGCAGTTCGTCGAGCGCCTCCTGTGGGATCCGACGCGCCGCGTGCTGCGGCGCCGCTATCGGCGGGGGCATGCCGCCATCGACGGGTTTGCCGAAGACTACGCGTACATGAACTGGGGGCTGCTCGAGCTGTTCCAGTCCACGGGCGACGCGCAGTGGCTGCGGTGGGCGCTCGGGCTGCAGACACGGCAGGACGAGCTGTTCCTCGACGGCGAGCGCGGGGGCTGGTTCTCGACGACAGGCGACGACCCATCGGTGCTGGTGCGGGCCCGTGAGCAGTACGACGGCGCCGAGCCGTCGGCCACCTCGGTGTCGGCGCTCAACACGCTGGCGCTGTCCAACCTCACCGGCGACCGGGTCTGGCGCGACCGAGCCGTGGCCGCCATCGAGAGTTTCGGCGGCCTGCTCCAGTCGCAGGGGAGGAGCGTGCCCCTGATGGCGGCCGCGCTCAGCGCCGCCCTCGCTCCGTCCGCGCAGGTGGTGGTCGTCGGTCCGCGCGACCGCGACGACACGCGCGCCCTGTGGCGCCGCGCGCAGCGCGCCCTGCGCCCGTTTACCGTGATGCTGCCCGTGGAACCCGGCGATCCGCAGCAGGCGATTGCCACGATGCTGCCGTGGGTCGGCGCGATGCGCATGGTGAACGATCGCGCCACGGCGTACGTGTGCCAGGACTTCGTCTGCCAGGCCCCGGTGTCCGATCCAGAGGCGCTGCCCTGAAGGGCGTGCATGGACAAGCGCGCCCCGCGGTGAAAAGATGTGAAGTCCGAGGACCCGATGACCAAGCCGATCGACGTGGAAGTGTGGGTGCGCGGCACCACCGATGCCCACACGCTAACCCTGCCGGGCGTGAGCGCCGACGCGACACTCTGGACCGATGACGATGTGCGGCACCTGCTGGGCGAGATGCTGCTGGCCATCGAACGGCTGAAGAACCCGGGCGGGACGCCGCCGCCGGTGAGCCTGCGGGGGTTCAGCTGGATTGTGAGCCCCGATGCCGAAGGCGTGGTCGTTCACCTCGAGATGCAGATGGGCACGGCCAGCGCGGGCCCCTTCCGCATCGACGAACCGATGCTCACCGCGATGATCACGCGCGTGCTGGCGCTCCCCGACGCGCCCGCCGCGACGTCAACCACCGTGCACTGAGGCGGTGGCTGGTCCATGTTGATGGCGGCCCAAGACCCAAGACCCAAGACCCACGACCGTTGTGGAGACCGCGCTTCGCGCAGTGGGGAATGTGGGAGGATGAGGCCGACAAGGAGCGCGCGATGACCGGTGCGTTGCTGGCGAGTCTCGAAGAAGCGTTCGACCGCCGATCGTGGCACGGGACCAACCTGCGCGGGGCCATCCGGGGGCTCTCGCTCGATCAGGCGGCGTGGCGCCCGGGGCCGGCACGCCACAACATCTGGGAGCTGGTGCTGCATGCGGCGTATTGGAAGTACGCGGTCCGTCGCCGCCTCACCGGCGACCAGCGCGGGACGTTCCCGCTGAAGGGCAGCAACTTCTGGCCGCGCCCCGGCGAGGGCGACATGGCGGAGTGGAAGCGCGACGTGGCGACGCTGGTGGACGAACATCGGAAGCTGCTCGCGGCCGTGCGCGCCACGCCGCCGGCGCGTTGGCCCAGGCGGGCGCCGGGGAGCCCGTTCACCTATGCGGCCCTGGTGCGAGGGGCCGCCGCGCACGACCTCTACCATGCCGGTCAAATCCAGGTGATCAAGGCGCTCGCCAGGGATTGACGACGGTCTGCCGCCGGCGCTACACTCTGCCCTTCACATTCCTCGACGAGTCGATCCGATGAAGCGAATTCCTTCCATCGCTCCGCTGTCAGCGCCGGCCCCTGCCGGTGGACGCGGGATCGACGGCCGTACCGTCTCCGGCTCGGCGTTAGTCACCCGCTAGTTCCCACGCACAACAGGCGCTTGCAGCGCAGGGTTCGTCACAGGCGGACCCGACGTGGGCCGTGGCGCGTCTGGCGCGCGATGACCCCGGTGCGGTGATTTCTCATCGCCGCGCGCGGTGCTCTCGAATCTCAGGACTGAACGGATCATGAAGCGTTTCTGGCAACTCGCGCTCGAAAGCGTCCGCGGCTCCACCCGCGACTTCACCGAAGGTCACGTCGGCCAGGCCGTCGTCCTGCTCGCGATCCCCATGGTGATCGAGATGGGGATGGAGTCGCTCTTCGCGGTGGTGGACGTGTTCTTCGTCTCACGCCTCGGCGCCGACCCCGTGGCCATGGTCGGTCTCACCGAGTCGCTCCTCACCATCGTCTACACGGTGGCGATGGGGCTCGGCATCGGTGCCACGGCCATCGTGGCGCGCCGCATCGGCGAGAGGGACGAGGACGGCGCGGCCCGGGCCGCGGCGCAGGCCATCGGCCTCGGCCTGGCGGTGTCGCTGGCCATCGGCGCCTTGGGGTGGGTGTACGCGAGAGATCTGGTGACCCTGATGGGCGCCACGCCTGGCATGCTCGACTCGTCTGTCGGCTATGCGCGGGTGATGCTGGCGGGCAACGCCACGGTGACGCTGTTGTTCCTGACCAACGCCATCTTCCGTGGCGCGGGCGATGCGGCCATCGCGATGCGGATGCTGATGGTCTCGAACGGCATCAACATCGTGCTCGACCCGTGCCTCGTCTTCGGCTGGGGCCCGTTCCCCGAGATGGGCGTCACCGGCGCCGCGGTGGCCACGAACATCGGCCGCGGCACGGCGGTGGTGGTGCAGCTGTGGGTGCTCCTGTCGGGCCGCAGCCGCGTGCGGATTGAGCGCCGTCACCTCGCCGTGGCGCCTGCGGTGATGTGGACCGTGTGCCGGTTGAGTGGCGTCGGGTTCCTGCAGATCCTGATCGACACGTCGAGCTGGATCGGGCTGGTGCGCGTCATCTCCACGTTCGGCAGCGACGCGCTGGCGGGCTACACCATCGGCATCCGCACGGTGCTCTTCGCCATCCTGCCGGCGTGGGGCCTGAGCAACGCGGCGGCGACGATGGTGGGGCAGGCGCTGGGGGCAGGGAAGCCGGGGCGCGCGGAGGAGGCGGTGTGGACCGCGGGGCGGTACAACGCGGTGTTCCTCGGGCTGCTCGGCATCGGGTTCTTCGTGTGGGCGCCCGAGATCGTCTCGGTGTTCACCGCCGAGCCGGCGGTGGCGCGGCACGCCGGGGATTGCCTGCAGATCGTCAGCTCGGGCTTCCTGCTCTTCGCGTACGGCCTGGTGCTGACGCAGGCCTTCAACGGCGCAGGCGATACGTGGACGCCGACGTGGATCAACCTGGGGTGCTTCTGGGTCTGGCAGATCCCGCTGGCGTGGTGGCTGGCGATGGAGCTTGGTCTCGGTCCGCGCGGCGTCTACATAGCCATCACGATCGCGTTCTCGACGCTGGCGGTGATCAGTGCGATCATCTTCCGGCAGGGGTGGTGGAAGGAACGACGGGTGTAGACCCGGATGGGCGGCCTTCGGCCGTGGGCCATCCTTCGGATGGTGGGCCACCCCTTCAAGGTGGTGGGCCGCCTGACGGCGGTGGGATCTCCCCGTCGAGGCGGCGGAAGGCACGCGGAGTGATCCATACCGGCGCGTCAGCGCCGGCCCACCCGCCGAAGGCGGGCCCACCATCCTGAAGGGATGGCCCATCGCGCGGAGCGCGGCCCCCTGTGCCGGGGTGGCGAAACTGGCAGACGCACGGGACTTAAAATCCCGAGTTCCGCAAGGAACGTGTGGGTTCGACTCCCACCCCCGGCACCACCTGTTCAAAAAGGCACTCCGTCGGACCCTCCAGGTCTCCCGTGCTCCCGCCGCCGCTCACCGCGCGCTCACCCGTGTCGCATCGAACCAGCAGCGAGATCGAAAAGAACGGCCGGACTCCATCCGACTGGGTCCGGAGGCGGATGCTCATCGTCCCCGGAGGGCCCTGAGGCCCGATCGGCCCTGGCACACCCTGAGGACCGTTTGCTCCTTGAGGGCCGGCAGGGCCCGGCGCTCCGGCCGGTCCCGGAGGTCCAGGGGGGCCTTGAGGGCCCTCCGTCGCGGGCAAGCCACCAACGAGATCCTCGTTGCGCACGGCGCGGACCGGCGAGGCCTGCAGTGGCACGAAGTCCCGCGCGTTGGACGTGACCACCTGCAGATAGTAGCGGTCGAGGCTGCTGCCGTTGAACGGCGGCACGACATCGATGGACCGCGCGCCACTGCCACCGAGCACACCCTGCGCGAGAATGACAACGTCGCTGCCGACGCCGAGCGCGACGCCGCCGTAGCTGAAGCCGCCGTTGACGCTGCTGCCGAGGACCGCGTAGAACTCGCCCGGGGCGCCCGTGACGGTGACGGTCACGCTCTCGCCAGGAACGACGACCGTGGTGGACAACGCGATCTGCGGTTGCGCGGAGGCGGTCGCGACGAGCAGGGAGCTGACAAACAAGGTGGCAACCAGTACACGCATGATCACAGGAACTCCTCGATGTTCTTGCTCCCATATCGAAGGGGAGGCGTCTAGTTATGAGATCGAAAATGTCCCGAAGACGCCGCCACGAAACTACGGCACGGCGCAGAGGGCATACACGTAAATGGCGCGGTCGGTGGTGGTCGGGTTTTCGAAACTCACAAACCACCCGGTTGGCGCAGCTCCTGCCTCCGGCAGCGGGTACGGCGCGCTCTGGGTGATGCTCACTTCGGGTGCGCCGCCGGCGTGCCCGCCGCCGCCAGTGGCCACCTCACCCGGTTCGCACGAGACCACCGCGAAACCTCCGAGACGTGCCTGGCCCACACCCATTTGTGTCCGGACGCGAACGTTCGTCGTCCCCGCGGGTCCCTGTGGTCCAGACGGGCCCAGTGGGCCTGCCGGTCCGACGGGGCCTTGCGGGCCTGCTGGTCCCTGAGGTCCTGGCTCGCCCTGGGGGCCGACGGGGCCCGTCGCTCCGGCCGGTCCCGGACGTCCCGGCGGGCCTTCGGGTCCCACCGTACCTGGCACGTCAAGAACCAGGTCGCCGTTGCGCACCACGCGCACCTGTGACGGCTGCGGCGGCACGAAGTTCGACGCCGTGGACGTGACGGCCTGCAGGTAGTAGCGATCGAGGAGAGTGCCGTTGAACGGTGGCACGACGTCAACGGAGGCCTGGCCGCTGCCGCCGAGCACGCCTTGCGCGAGAATCACGACGTCGGTGCCGACGCCGAGCGCGACACCGGCGTAAGTGAAGCCGCCGTTGACGCTGCTGCCAAGGACTGCGTAGAACTCGCCCGGGGTGCCCGTGACGGCGGCCGTCACGCTCTCGCCTGGCGAGACGATCGTCGTGGGCAACGAAATCTGCGGTTGAGCGGATGCGGCCGTGACGAGCAGGAAGCTGGCGAGCGAAGCGGAAACAACGACACGTATGAACACGGGGCTCCTCCTGATCCAGACATCGAAAATGTCCAGGAGAAGCCGCCACCGGTGACAGACCGGCGGCCCGGGGCCAGTCCAGCGGTGCGAGGCGCGAGGGCGGCACGCATGCCCCCGACGCCTCGCTCGAGCGCCTGTTACGGCTTCTTCGCTGCCAGTTCCGCCAGCGTCTTCCGCATCGCGTCCATCTCGGCTTTCAGCGCCTCGATCGCGGCAGTGCCCGCGGCGGCGTCCTTCGCGCTTGCCGCGGCCTGGTCAGGTACGATGGGGTCGATGCGCGGCCCACCCGGGCACGTCACGCCAGGGTTGAACGCGAAGGTGCCGGATTGATTTGCGTTGTCCGCCCAGCCCCCGCTGAAGTCCGAGAGGTTGATGAACGCCCGCGTGTGGAGGCCGTGACCGCCGTTGGTGATCGTGGTGACGCCAATCAAGACGCCGCCGTTGGCCTGCGGTACGGCGACGCCCCAGGCCGGCAGGCTCGGGTTGTCGCACTGGGCCTCGAAACCGTTCAGCAGGTAGATGGATCCCTGCTGGACCACGTTCAGGTTCAGCACGCTGCCGAACGGCTGCAACTGCCAGCGGAACGTGCCGAGCGACTGCGCGCCGGCGGGAACGGCGAACGCGAACGCCGCAATGAGGGCAAGCGAAAGTAGACGCAACTTCATTGGAGAACCTCCCGAAAGGGTGTGAGCGCGGGGAGTATAGCATCCGGTGCCGGGGCGGTCGCGTTACGGCACCACCGCGACAGTGACGGAACAATCGCGGTCAACGCCCCCGTGTCACGCGAAAGTCGATGACCGTCGCCGGCCCTTCCGTCACCACCACCAGCCGGGATCGCGTGACGAAATCCAATCCCTCGGGCCGCGCCTTTCGCTCGACCTGCACATCCACCAGATCGTCGAGCACGAGGCCGCCATCGTCGATCCGGAACACCCCGATGCGCCGGCTCTCTTCCGACAGCAGCAGCACCGCGCCCGTGACGGGATCGATCGTGACGTCCGCGAGATCGTCCAGGGCTCGTTTCGCGTCGCGGGGCAGCTTGAAGTGATGCGTCTCTTCGAGGTCGGGCAGCGCGAACACGGCGACGCGCCGTGGCTTGCCTTCGTGCGCGGCCACGAGCGACGCTCGCCGGTTGGGCGAGACCCGCGCGGGCAGGTACGCCAGTCCCTCGAAGCCCTTGTTCGCCTTGCGTCCCGGTCGTGGCAGTCGCCCGAGCACGCGCGCCACGCGGCGGCGCGAGGCGATCGGCAGTTCCACCACCTCGCCGGACTCTTCGGACAGGGCCCAGATCAGCCCGCGACGCTCGTCCATGGCGAGGCCCTCGAGATCTCCCAGCGCGGGATGAACGCGCGGGCCCGCCCACAACGCGCAACGGCCCGGCTGCAGCTTGTAGATGCCGTCGTCATCTTCCGCCAGGAACATCACGCCTGGCGCGGTGGCCACGGCGCTCGCACCGGGAATGGGCAGCGGGCGCGTGCGGCCCTGGTGCAGCGTGATGTGCGGGAGACGCTGGGGCATGTGGAGCCGAGGCTAGCACACGGCTGCATGGCGTACCGCAACCGGTGACCGAATCGTTATGATGAGTGCCCCGAAGGCCGTCGCTCTTCGTGGGGGAAGGAGCACGTCGTGGCTACGAATGCACGGATTGCCGGTGCGCTCGTCCTGGTGATGGCGCTCGCTGGGCCGCTGGCCCTCCGGCTAGTGACGGAAGAGGGGGATGCCGCGGCATCGGCCCAGGCGGGCGACGCACCCGCATACGTCGCCTATTACTGGCGCGTGCGGCCCGGCCGGCTGAGCGACTACAACGAGTACATCAAGGGGACGGCGGAGCGCATCGACGAGGATGCCCGCAAGGCTGGTGTCTTCATCGAGGTGACGACGGTCCTGCCGGAGCCGGCCGCGGACGGCCCGCCGCCGGACTGGACCCACCTGCGCATCTTCAAGCTGAAGAACCGGGCGGCGGTCGAGGGCCTGTCGGCCGGTCTCGACGCCGCCACGTTGCGGGTGGTGCCAGACGAAGCGCAGCGCAAGGCCAACAGCGCGCGCTCCGCCGAGATGCGTGACTTCGTTCGCCGCGAGGTCTGGACGACGTTGCGTTAGATCGCCGCGGTCGTCTGCAGCTTCAGGGCCCGTTCGATGGCGCGCATGGCGCCACGCTCGTCGGGCGCCACCAGCGTCACCGCCGTGCCCGTGGCTTCCGCGCGGCCGGTTCTCCCGACGCGGTGCACGTAGGCGTCCACCGTGGCGGGCGGTTCGAAGTTGATGACGTGGCCGATGCCATCGACGTCGAGCCCTCGCGCCGCGATGTCGGTGGCGACGAGCACGCGGACGTGGCCCGACTTGAAACCCTGCACCGCGTCGAGCCGCTCTCGCTGCGTGCGGTTGGCGTGCAGCGGGGCGCAACGGTGCCCGCGAGCCGCCAGGGTCTGCACCAGGCGGTCGGCGCGGTGCCTGGTCCGCACGAACACCAGCGCGTGCTGGGGCGTCTTCGCGAGGAACGTATCGAGCCAACCGGCCTTGGCGTCGGTGGCCAGATGATGGCTGACGTGCGTGATCGTGCTCGCGAGCCCGCCGCTCTTGCCCACCTGCATCATCTTCGGCGCGCGCATGATGTCCTTCGCCGCCTTCATCACGTCGTGGGACGTGGTGGCCGAGAACAGCAGCGTCTGCCGATCGGCCGGCAGCGTCTCGACGATGCGGCGCACGTCGGGCCAGAAGCCCATGTCCACCATGCGATCGGCCTCGTCCAGCACCAGCACGCTCAACTGGTCAAACTTCGCCATACCGTTGGTGATGTGATCCAGGAGCCGTCCCGGGGTGGCGACGACGATGTCCACGCCGGCTCTGAGCGCGCGGGCCTGTAAGCCCATGCTCATGCCGCCACACACCGTGACGCCGGACAGGCGCGTGTGCTTCACGAGCGATCGCACGTCGTCTTCGATCTGGACGGCCAGCTCGCGCGTGGGTGCAAGGATGAGCGCGCGGTGGCCACGGCGACCCGCGGGGGTGGCGAGCAGGCGCTGCAGGGTGGGCAGCAGGAACGCCACGGTCTTGCCGGTGCCCGTCTGCGCGCAGGCAATCAAGTCGTCGCCGGCGGCGACGGTGGGGAACACCGCGCTCTGGACGGGCGTGGTCTGGGTGAAGCCGAGGTCCGTGATCGCGCGCGCCAGCCGCGCGTCGAGGTCGAAGGTCGCGAAGTCGACCGGCGAGGCGTCGAACGGCGCCGACTCGAAGACCGGCGGCGGAGGCGCCTGCAGGCGCGAGAGATTCTTCTTCGAGCGGAATGACGGACGACCACCGCGTCGCAGTGCCTCGGGCAGCCGCGAACGGCGAAACGGATTGGCTGGATTCAAACTGATGGCGGGAGCGTGAAGGACGCTCTTACTGAGGGAAATTCAACGGCCGGGAAATCGGCAACGGCAAACTTCTATTCCTGCGCTCGAGTCTCCTGATGACAGGCGTCATTATGACATGCGCGTGCGGGATCGCCTAATCACGGTCTCCGGTGTCCGGTCTCCGGTCTCCGCACGAACGGAGACCGGAGCCATCATTCGAAACTTCCGGACACCGGAAACCGGACACCGCCGTTTACCGCACGGCCTGCACGATGAAGTCGAACGTACCACCCGCTACCGAGCCGATGGCGTAGACGAAGTAGCGCGTGCCGGAGGCGAAGTTCAGCGCCGCCACGGGGGTGATGGGCGTGCCCGCGAATGGCACCTGCAGCTGCAGGGGGATGGTCGTCGCCGGCACCTCGAGGTCGCCGAAGTAGGGATTGGTGAGGGCCAGCTTCGGCACTCCACCGGCCGTCAGCTGAACGGCAGGCGCGTCGGCGGCATGGCGCACGCTGACGCGCGCCCACCCGGCCTGCACGGGCCCGTTGTCGTTCTGGTACACGGTCGCGGTCGGCGCGCCGTTCGCATCGAGGTGCGCCAGGATGCTCAGCTCGACGTTGTTCGGGATGGCCGCGCCCAGCACTTCGATGACCGGTGTCGCGCTCTGCGGGTCCGCGCCCGCGCCGTAGATGCGGATATCGAACGTGCCGGGACCGGCCTGCACGTCCACGATCTGCTTGGGCTCGAAGCCGGGAATGGTCGGCGTGGTGGGAATCGGAGAGCCAGCCGGGCTGGCATAGACGTCCACCGTGACGCCGGGGATGCCGTGAATGACGAAGATACGGGAAGCCGCCTCGGCCGAGCTCACGGAGGCTACGGCCATCACCATCAGGAACGCCAGGGATCGAAGAGCACGCATCAGACACACCTCCGGAATACGAATCACACCAGGGTTTCACTGCGGAGCCGCAGCGATGCAACTGCTCCTAATGACGCACGACGAGGGCGGGACGTTGCGCCGGAGGCAGCAGGACGAGACCGAAGAGGTAGAGGGCGATGGCGCCAAAGGCGAGATATCCGGAGGGCGGCGCCTCGATCGGCTGCGACATCGATCCCAGGGTGATGCCCTCGAACAGCAGCTGCAGCGCGCGCGCCACGGTGGTGTCGGCAGGTCCGGACAGGGCAGCCAGGACGATGAACTTCATCGTGAAGGCCGCGAGCAGGGTGACGGCCCACACCCGGAGGAATCGCGGGCGATCGAGGGCACCCGCCATCAGCTGCAGGATGGCCACGAAGAAGAACAGGCCCATCACCATCGACGGCAGGCCCGACGCGGGCGTGAGCAGCGAGAGCACCTGCGCCGTCGCCGCAAACACGCTGATGATGACCATGAGGCCGTTGAGGTTCTCCAGCGGCGACCGCTCGCCGCGCATCAGGCGCATGGGCTCGAGCGTGCCGCTCTGCACGAGGCCGCCGAGCACCAGGCTGGCCAGCACCAGCGAGAACAGCGTGGGCGGCGCGATGGCCACGCGCTCGGCGACGTGGATGCCCCCGACGAGGACCACCGTGAGGAACGTGAGCGGCAGCGTGATGGCCTCGCGCGCGGGGGTCACTTGCGACCTCGAAACACGCGCATGGGGTTCACGTCGGACCACTCCGGCGTCGTTCCCGCCACGAGCTCCGCGCGCAGCTCGTCGGCGGTGTGCATCTGCAGCCCGGGGTCGTCCACGACGATGCGGCCGCCAGGCGCTAACGCAATGGCGCGGTCGATGGTCTCGAGCCCCTGAGCGTACAGGGCGTCGTCGTGGCTCAGCCGACCCCACCCCTCTCGGTAGAAGCTGTAGGCGATGTAGAACTGTGTGCGCGGATCGCGCCCCGCCGGATCGGCGCGGGCCAGCGCGGCGCGGGCCTCGGCGAACTGGTCCTGGTGGAAGAAGCGGAGGCCGTCCTCGAAGGCGACCTCGTCCACGCGGTAGGCGCCGATGGAGGCCGTCAGGCCTCCGGTGACCTCGGCCAGCGACTGTGGCTGCGAAGCCGTGAGCCAGACGATGAGGACGGCGTAGGCCACCGAGAGGCCGGCGCCGGCCGCGCGCACCACGGGTTCACGCATTCGCTGATCTTAGCCCGCAACGTGGATGGCACAGAAGAACGGGGCCGCAGATGCGCAGATCCCGCAGAGGTGCTCCCGGAACCCGAGAACCTGAGAACCCCAGAACCTGAGAACCCGAGCCCCCTAGGCGAGCGACGCGGCGTATTCCTCGTAGGCACCCTTGAAGTCCTGGATGCGCCCGTTGTCGAAGTGCCAGACGCGCGTGCCCACTTCCTCCATCAGGTCCTGGTCGTGCGTCACCAGCAACACCGTGCCCTCGAACTTCTGGAGCGCGATGTTCAGCGCGTTGATGGACTCGAGGTCGAGGTGGTTCGTGGGCTCGTCGAAGATCAACACGTTCGGCTTCTGCAGCATGATGCGGCAGAAGAGCAGGCGGGCCGTCTCGCCGCCCGACAGGGCTTCGGTGGGCTTCAGGCCCTCTTCGCCGCTGAAGAGCATCTGGCCGAGCAGGCCGTGAATGTCCTGGCGGGACGCCTGCGGATCGAACTGGTGCAGCCATTCCACCGCGGTCATGCCCTTCTCGATGAGGCCGGTGTGGTCCTGCGGGAAGTAGCCGATGGCCACTTCGTGGCCCCACTTCACCGTGCCGGCGTCGATGTCGCCCGGCGCGTCGGCCATCAAGGCCTTGAGCAGGGTGGTCTTGCCCTGCCCGTTCCGGCCGGCCAGCACGACTTTCTCGCCGCGGCTGAGGATGGCGTCGAACCCGTCGATGACGACGTGGTCACCGTACGCTTTCCGGACGCCCTTGACGTCGAGGACGTGCCGGCCCGAGGGTCGCGCGGGCGCGAAGCGGATGTAGGGCCGCTGGATGTTCGAGCGCGCCAGCTCATTCGTCTGCAGGCGCTCCACTTCCTTGCGGCGCGACTGCACCTGGCTGGACCGCGTGCCGGCCGAAAAGCGCGCGATGAAGTCGTTCAGCTGCGCGATCTTCTTGGCGCGCTGGGCGTTGTCGGCCTCCACCCGCGAACGGATCTGCGTCTTGGCCACCACCATGTCGTCGTACCCGCCGGTGTAGGTGATGATCGTCTGGTAGTCGATGTCGGCGGTGTGCGTGCAGACGGCGTTCAGGAAGTGCCGATCGTGCGAGATGACGATGAGCGTGCCGTCGTAGCGGTTCAGGAAGTCGATGAGCCAGTGGATGGAGTCGAGGTCCAGGTGGTTGGTCGGCTCATCCAGCATCAGGGCCTGCGGGTGGCCGAACAGGGCCTGCGCCAGCAGCACGCGGACCTTCTGGCCGCCCTGCAGCTCGGCCATGGGGCGCTCGTGCAGCTCATTGGGGATGTCCAGGCCCTGCAGCAGGATGGCTGCGTCGCTCTCGGCGGTGTAGCCGTCCTCTTCGCCGACGATGCCCTCGAGCTCGCCGAGCCGCATGCCGTCCTCGTGCGTCATGTCGGCCTTGGCGTACAGGAACTCGCGCTCCTCGAGGGCGGCCCAGAGCCGGGCATTGCCCATGATCACGGTGTCGATCACGCGGTAGCGGTCGAAGGCGTACTGGTCCTGCTTGAGGACGCCCAGCTTGGCCGGGCGCACCACGGTGCCTCGCTGCGGCGGCAGCTCGCCGGTCAGCAGCTTCATGAACGTGGACTTGCCGGCCCCGTTCGGCCCGGTCAGCCCGTAGCGCCGGCCCGGCAGGAACGCGGTGGTCACCTCGTCGAAGAGGACCTTCGACCCATAGCGCATCGAGACGTCGTTGACGGCAATCATTCTGGCGGTTCCGTTTCGAAAGACCTAAACACTCGATCATAGCATGCCCGGTGTAAGCTACGGCGATGCGCCTCGAAAACGAACGTCAGAGCACGAACATCGAAGACCGCCGCGGCCGCCGCATGGGCGGCCCCGTGGGCATCGGTGGGGGTGGTATCGGGATGGTTCTCATCATCCTGCTGGTGTCGTGGCTCACTGGCACCAACCCCCTGTCGCTGCTGCAGATGACGGAAGGCGTGCCAACCCAGGGGCCGGCGGAGAGCGTTCCCACCGGCACGGCCGGCGACGACCCGCAGTCGCAGTTCATCGGAGCGGTCGTCGGCGACCTCGAGGACACCTGGGGCGAGATCTTCGCGAGGGCGGGGGAGCGCTATCAGCCTCCGGTGCTGGTGCTGTTCGACGGCCAGGTGCAATCGGCCTGCGGCTTCGCGTCAGCCGCCACCGGCCCGTTCTACTGCCCGGCCGACAGCAAGGTCTACCTCGACCTGTCGTTCTTCCGCGAGCTGGATCAGCAGTTCGGCGCCCCGGGCGATTTCGCCCAGGCCTACGTGGTGGCCCATGAGGTCGGCCACCACGTCCAGAACCTGCTGGGGGTCAACGAGCAGGTGACGCGGCTTCAGCGACAGTCGTCAGAGGCGCAGGCCAACGCGCTGTCGGTGCGTCTCGAACTGCAGGCCGACTGCTTCGCGGGCCTGTGGGGGCATTTCGCCCAGCGGCAGAACATCCTCGAGCCCGGTGACGTGGACGAAGGGCTTCGCGCCGCCGCAGCCATCGGCGACGACCGCATCCAACGGCGCACGCAGGGCCAGGTCGTCCCCGAGAGCTTCACGCACGGCAGCTCTGAGCAGCGCGCCGAGTGGCTGCGCCGCGGCCTCAGCTCGGGACAGATTGGGGACTGCGATACGTTTGCTGGCCGGTAGCTGCGGGCCATTGACGATTGGTGATTGCAGATTGAGCGATTGATTGAGGATTGGCGATTGGGGGATCGCGAGATTGCGGGATTGGGAGACCCGGTGATTGAACGCCTGACATCGACGAATCGCCAATGCCGCGATCGCTCAATCGCTAGTTGATCGCTCAATCCCCCAATCGCCAATCCTCAATCAATCGCTCAATCTGCAATCACCCAATCGCTCAATTCTCCTGGTGGCCCGCCTCACCATATCTTTGCCCGCTGGTCGGGCGGCAGGTAGAGTCGGTCCCCCTCCTTCACGCCGAACGCCTCGTAGAAGCCCGCCGCGTTCCTGGCGGGGACATTGGTGCGATACTCCTCGGGCGAGTGCGGGTTGGTCATCACCATCTGCCGCAGCGCATCGTCGCGCCGCTTGGCGGCCCACACCTGCGCCCAGCCCATGTAGAAGCGCTGGTCGCCCGTGAGACCGTCGAGCGTCGGCGCCGGCTGGCCCTTCAGCGACAGCTGGTAGGCGCGGTGCGCAATGATGAGGCCCGTCAGGTCGGCGATGTTCTCGCCCAGCGTGAGCTGGCCGTTGACCTTCAGGCCCGGCAACGGCTCCAGCACGCTGTACTGATCGACCACGACCTTCGCGCGCTTCTGGTACTCCTCGGCATCCTGCTTCGTCCACCAGTCGCGCAGGACGCCCGCCGCGTCGAAATTGCGGCCCTGGTCGTCGAAGCCGTGGCCCATCTCGTGGCCGATGACCGCGCCAATGCCGCCGTAGTTCGCGGCGTCGTCAGCGGCCATGTTGAAGAAAGGCGGCTGCAGGATGGCGGCGGGGAAGACGATCTCGTTGCGGACGGGGTTGTAATAGGCGTTCACCATCTGCGGCGTCATGCCCCACTGTTCGGGGTCGATGGGCTTGCCCACCTTGCCCAGCTGGTACTCGTTCTCGACGCGAACCGCGCGCATCACGTTGCCGACGAGATCGGCCTTCTGCACCTCGAGCTTCGAGTAGTCGCGCCACTTGTTCGGATAGCCGACCTTCGGGCGGAACTTCGCCAGCTTCTCCTGCGCCTGCTGCTTCGTCTCGGGGCTCATCCACTCGAGCCCGTCGATGCCCTCCTTGTAGGCCAGGCGCAGGTTCTCGACGAGCTGCTCCATGCGGGCCTTGGCCTCGGGCTTGAAATGCTTGTCGACATAGAGCTTGCCGAGCATCTCGCCCATGTTGGCGTTGATCGTGTTGACGGCGCGCTTCCAGCGCGGCTGAATCTCCTTCACGCCGCGGAGCGTCCGGTTGTAGAAGTCGAACTCGGCGTCGACGAACGCCTTACTCAGGTACGGCGCGAAGCCGTTGATGAGCGAAGCCTTCAGGTAGGGCTTCCAACGGTCCACCGGCGTGTCGTTCACCGCCGCCGCGAACGCCTTGATGTAGCTCGGCTGGTTCACCACCACCGCGGGGGCGTCGCTGACGCCGAGCTCGGTGGTCCACGCGGACCAGTCGAAGCCCGGGAATTGCCTGCCGAGGTCCGCGGTCGCCACCTTGTTGTAGGTCTTCACGGCGTCGCGGCTCTCGACGTTGGTCCAGTGCGCGCGGGCCAGCCGCGATTCCAGGGCGAAGATTTCGCGGGCGGCGGCTCCAGGCGCCGGCTGATCGGCCATCTTCAAGATGTTCGACACGAAGCCGACGTACTGCTCGCGGTATTCCTTGACCCTCGCCTCGTCCTGCAGGTAGTAGTCGCGGTCCGGAAGGCCGAGGCCTCCCTGGTAGAGGTAGAGGATCTCGCGATCGGGCTGCTGCGCGTCGCCGTCCACGTAGCCGACGACCGGGTTGATCAGGTTCATCTTGAAGAACCGCGCGAAGTGCCGCGCGAGGTCGGTCTTCGTCTTGATGGCGTCGATGGCGGCGAGCTCACCGGCGAGCGGCGTCAGCCCGAGCTCGTCGGCCCTCGGCTCGTTGAGGAAGCTCTCGTAGAAGTCGCCGATCTTCTGCGCGTCCGACCCCGGCGCCTTGTTCGTCGCCTTCGCGGCCTCGTCGGCAATGGCGCGCAGATCGACCTGCGACTTGTCGAAGAGGATGTCGAATGCGCCATAGGTGGACTTGTCGCCGGGAATCTCGGTGCGCGCCAGCCAGGCGCCGTTGACGTGCCTGAAGAGGTCGTCCTGCGCGCGGACGTTCTTGTCGGCCGCGGTGAGGTCGATGCCCGAGACGAGCGGAGCCGGCGCCGCGGCCGGAGCGGGCGCGGTCGGAGCGGGCACGGTCGGAGCCGAACACGCGGCCGGCAGCAGGCCACAGCCGGCGAGGAGCAGGCATGAAACGATACGCATAACCCTTGATTCTATCCCCGGCCGTCCACGGCGCTCCGCGATAGAATGCCGCCGCCCACGCACATGGCGTACGCGGGTGGAGGGACGAGCCGGATGCAGGCCGACGGGTTGGGGCTCCCGCTGACATTGCCCGTGCCCGGCGCCATCGTGCGGGCCTGGCGCCTGGGCGATGTGCCGTCGCTGGTCGAGCACGCCAATAATCGCACCGTGTCGCGCCACCTTCGCGACCGCTTTCCCCATCCGTACACGCGCGAGCATGGCCGGGGCTTCCTCGCGTGGATTGCGCAACAGGACCCGCCGAGCGTGTGGGCGATCGCGGTGGACGGCCGGGCCGTGGGAGGCATCGGCCTTCAGCTGGGGCAGGACGTCGAGCGTGTCTCGGCGGAGATCGGTTACTGGCTGGGCGAAGCCTTCTGGGGCCGCGGCATCGCCACCGCCGCGCTCGAGGCCGTCACCGCCCCGGCGTTTGCGACGTTCGATCTGGCTCGGATCTTCGCGCTGCCATTTGCCACCAACGCCGCGTCCATCCGCGTGCTCGAGAAGGCTGGCTATGTCCGCGAAGGGCACCTGCGCCGGAGCGTGATCAAGGACGGCGTGATCCAGGGCCAGTATCTCTACGCGCGCTACCGCTAGTCAGAAGAGACCACGAAGACACGAAGGTACACGAAGGACAACACGAAGTTCTGGATCA
>Ga0105106_10000882_pt1 | contig 21321 bp, 23 predicted proteins | sample PPLLaktember2015_5_FD_79109 | JGI IMG/M metagenome (GOLD analysis project Ga0105106, IMG submission 79109) | Freshwater sediment microbial communities from Prairie Pothole Lake near Jamestown, North Dakota, USA - PPLs Lake P8 Core (1) Depth... | ecosystem: Environmental > Aquatic > Freshwater >...
ACAGCACCGGCGAGACCAACCTCGTCGGCATCCTGCTCGGCCAGGCGACGAAGAAGCCGCTGTCGGAATACCTGTCGGAGAAGATCTGGGCGCCGGCCGGCATGGAGCAGCAGGCCACCTGGATCCTCAGCCGCACCGGGAAGGAGATCAGCGGCTGCTGCATCCAGGCGGCCACGCGAGACTTCGCGCGCTTTGGGCTCTTCGTCCTGAACGGCGCCCGCGTCGATGGCCAAGGCATCGTGCCGGAGGGCTGGCTGGCCGAAGCCACGACCGAGCGCACCGGCATCGGCATGCCCGGCCGAGGCTACGGCTACCAGTGGTGGACCTACACCGACGGCAGCTTCGCCGCACGCGGCATCTTCGGCCAGGGCATCTTCATCGACCCGAAACGCAAGATCGTGATCGCCTCCAACGCCAACTGGGGCGCAGGAGCGCGGGACCCCGTCGCCAGCGAGGCGCGGGAAGCCTTCTATCGGGCGGTGCAGAAGGCGGTCGACGACGAGGCTGCGGCCGGGTCGGAGAACGGCCCGTCGCGATGAGGCGCGCACCGGGTTGATGCGCAGCGTCGCGAAAGCATGATCGGATCGGATCGACGCCTGCGCGTTGCCTCGCGGCAGATCGGCGGCTCCGGAGTCTGCGATGTCAGTCGATGATGTGATAGACCGGTGCCTTCTCACACCCCGATAGCAATACCCGGGCCACCGCGTTTCCTTGCGGAACAGCGTGTGATGGGTCACGGACTCCGAGGCCAATAGCCGGTGGTGCAGCTCCCATGTGCGCTGAAGCTGGTGCAGGTCTTCGGCACCCATGTGGCTCATGTCTTCCTTCAACATCCCCAGCAACTCGAGCCCCCGGTCGAGCAGCTGGCTGTTCGTCATGTAGTTGGCGCTGATGCCGCCGACGTATTCGTCCATGATCTTCTCGAGACGCTGAAGACCATGGATCGGGAGGAGATAACTCGGCGATACGGTCCCGGCAACGATCTCGTTGCGGCCGACCCGGTAGTTCTCCAGCGGCTGATAGATCGCCTTCTCGAGGTTGCGATACTCCTGTTCGCTGACCTGAGGCTGGGCCTTCCCCATGTCGTTCACGTACTTGACCGCGGCCTTGGCGGCGATCCGGCCTTCCGTGAACGACCCTGAAGAAAACTTGTGTGCGGTGCCGCCGATCGTGTGGGCGTCTGCGGAGACATCCACTGAGTAGCGCGGTGCGTTCAGTTTGACGGACGAGACGAGACGCTGTTCGGAATGCTGGCGAGTGAACCGAACTCGATCGACGGACGTTGGCAAGTACTGATGCTACCGAGGATACGCGACAGTCGCACCGCGAGCCACCAAACCGAGAGCATGCGAACGGATCATCCAACTGCTCCTTCCGTGCTCTTCGAGCTCCTGGAGCATCGGCGGCATGCCACTTCTTCGGCGCGCATTCTTGCTCCATACTGGATCATTGGAGAGGCCATTGACCGAACACGAATTCCACCATCCGTTGCGCCCCTTCCTGAAGAACTGGATCTGGGAGCACGGCCGCGTCGGCACCCGCTATTTGGACTGCGCCAACGGCGAACTCAAGTTCGACGAAGGCAAGAAGGCGCGATTCGCGTCCGAACAGCCGATCTACGTTTCGCTGGCCAAGGACGCGGACGACGACGCGCACCGCGCCGGCCCGACCGTGCACGAGGCTGGGCTCGCGCAGTTCCTGCGGGCCGCCCAGCTTGGCAAGCCGGAGAGCGCCGGATCGGACGTGGAGGTCCAGCGCGCGGTGCAGGACTGCATCGAGATCGGCCTCGCCTGCGCCTATCAGGGCGATGCGCAAAGGGCATGGGCGCGGTACGCGCTCGAGCCGATGTTCGACGACGAGATCCGCGCGGCGGTCGTCAACGACGTCCGGCGCATGTACGTCGGCATGCGCGTGCAGTTGGCGCTGTACGACTTCACCGTGTTTCACGGCCTTCCCGCCCCGCTGCTGCTGAGCGACTCGCCGTTCATCGACTGGCGCGTGCGGGCCCGCCCGCCGATGCCCTTCGTGTCGATGCCGCTCGGGCCGTATTGCCTGCTGGTCGGCATGCCGTCGAACAAGACCAGCCGCGTCGGTCCGGTGACCTGGAAGAGCGTCGTCGCGATGGGCCCGTTCAAGGACCACAATCGCCACATCGTCGAAAGCGCGCGCCTGTGGCTGGTCGCCACCACTGACGAGCAGCTGGTGGCCCTGCAGCAGCGTTTCACCCCGGCCAGCGCGGCGAAGCCCGAAGCCGAGGCCGAATAGACGATCGTCGAGCCTCGTACGCCACGCCCGACGCTTCGCTACCGAGGCACAACCAGGTGAATCACGGCGGAGCCTTCTGAATCAGGCCACTCCCGATTCAGCGCCGTGAATGTGTACTCAGGCGTGTACACGCGATCAGCTTGTCATACGTCACGCGCCTCAGGTTCGCGCCGCCGCGCTGAAGATCCCGCCGGTTCAGTGACGACTCGAAATATTGCGCTCACACGATTCGATGCGCACAGCGGCACGTGGAGAGCGACCCGGTGCGGGCCGTGGATCAACAAGCGGATGACAGCCTTCGCGAGTTGAACGGCCCTTCAGCAGTAGAACACTGGGCTCAACTATTGACGTTCGAGTGCCGTCCTCCGGGTACCGGCGAACGCGCTGGTGCCCAGCCAGCGCCAAAGGTCCTTGGCATCCTGCGCCGGCCCGTCCACGCGCAGTTCACGGGACTCGAGGACTTCCCGCGGTGTCCTGTCGCCGGTCCACACCTCTGTCAGCGCGCGCACGGTGGAATCGACGACAAGCGTCAGCTCGCGCCCGGGATCGTCGCGGCACAGGTCCGCCACACCATGTTCGACCACCAGCCACCAGTTGCCTTCGCCAGGCCGGGCATCGCCGAAGCTGAAGTGGATGATCACCGGTCGGGGCGGAAATTCCTCGATGCGTGCGAAGCGGCGCATGTCCCACATGAGCAGGCCCGCGTCGAGTTCGTCATCGCGAAGCCGGCTGCCGATCCAGCGAGCCCCCCAGTGCCCCAAGGCCATGACGATCGGGCGAAGCGCCTCGCCGGCCTCGGTCAGGCCGTACTCCCATACCTTGCCCACGCAGGTTCGACGCACCACGCCGATGTCTTCCAGATGGCGCAGACGCTGCGCAAGCAGGCTGGTGGACATGCGCGGCACGCCGCGGTGCAGATCATTGAAGCGCCTGCTGCCGCAGAGCAGTTCGCGCACGACCAAGGGCGTCCAGCGTCCGCAAAGTGCTTCGGCTCCCCGCGCGACCGTGCAGAACTGCGCGTAGCTTTCTGTCATGCCCTTCACCTCCGCTGAAACACTTCACATTCTGGACTGGTTCTTCGGGTCTATCGCGCGCACTCTGACATCTCGTTTCACTGTAGACGGACGAGAGACCATGAACAAGATCGCGATCATTCAGCGCCCGCCCGTGCTGCTCGACCGCAATGCCACTCTGGCCGTTGCGGTCGAATCGGTCGGCGAAGCGGCCGCGGCGGGAGCCACGCTGATCGTCCTGCCGGAGACCTTCATCCCCGGCGACCCGTCCTGGATCTGGCGACTCGCCCCGGGCAGGGATGGTGCGCTCATTGCCGAGTTGCATGCCCGGTTGCTCGCCAACGCAATCGATCTTGCGGCTGGGGATCTGGCCACCTTGTGTGAAGCTGCGCGCGACCACCGGGTGACCGTGGTGTGCGGCCTCAATGAATGTGAGCGTCGTCGCGGCGGAGGTACTGTCTACAATACCGTCGTCGTGATCGATGCCGGGGGCAAGCGGCTAAACCGGCATCGCAAGCTGATGCCTACCAATCCGGAACGCATGGTGCACGGTCTGGGTGATGCATCGGGCCTGCGCGCGGTCGACACCCCGGTGGGCCGCATGGGCGCGCTCATTTGCTGGGAGAACTACATGCCGCTGTCACGCTACGCACTCTACGCGGACGGGGTGGAGGTCAATGTGGCTCCCACCTATGACAGTGGCGACGGCTGGATCAGCACGATGCGCCATATTGCGATCGAAGGACGCTGCTGGGTGCTGGGTAGCGGAACAGTGCTGCGTGGCAGAGACATTCCCGAGGACTTTCCGGCGCGCGCGCAACTGTTTCCCGACCCGGAGGAGTGGATCAACCCCGGCGACTCGGTGGTGATCGATCCTTTGGGCCAGATCGTCGCCGGCCCGATGCGTCGTGAGACAGGCATTCTCTACGCCGAGATCGACGCAGCACGGGTCGCGCCTTCACGCCGCACGCTCGACGTCACCGGACACTACGCCCGCCCCGACATTTTCGAGGTCCGTATCCGGCGTACGCCGAGGGTTCCGGTCCACGCCGTCGATGAATGAACGCCAGGGTCACTCGGGCCGGCAGCCTGCTGGCTGGGTGGGTCCCGTTCCGGCTATGCGACGAACCAGGAGGATCACTATGAGCACCGAGCAGTCTTGCATCGGACGCTGCCTTTGTGGCGCCGTCGAATTGACCGTGAGCGGTGAGCCGGCCGCGATGGGCTATTGTCACTGCGGGTCCTGCCGACATTGGTCGGCCGGCCCCGTCAATGCCTTCACACTGTGGAGGCCCGAGGCGGTCGAGGTGACCCGGGGCGCAGAGTACGTGGGCAGGTTCAACAAGACCCCGGCCAGTTGCCGCAAGTGGTGCACGCTTTGCGGCGGCCATCTCTTCACCGAACACCCCGGTATGGGCCTCATTGATGTATACGCCGCGATTCTGGAGGATTTCGAGTTCAAACCAGGTATCCACGTGCACTATCAAGAGACCGTACTGGGCATGAACGACGGTCTGCCGAAGTTCAGGGATTTGCCGACAGAGGCAGGAGGATCCGGAGTCAGCATCGCGGAATGAACGACGAAAGGCGGGTCGGACCGGACGGATCGTGCAGCACGACGCGACGATTCGTGGCGCAGCGCAGGAATTTCCTGGCATTGCCGAGCAGGCCCAGCAGCGAACCGAGGCGAAGGCAGCGCGCCAGCGCCTGGAGTTGTCGGGACTCCAGGCGTGGGCCGCCTACTGTGAGGAACGCCGACCGCACTGGCGAGGCCGTAACTACGTCGATCACTTGGCCTTCGTGGATGCGGGCGGCAAGGAGCGCAGGCGGTCGAAGGAGAAGATCACGAAGCCCGGGCCGCTGCGAGCGCTTCTGGCGCGCCCGTTGGCGGAGATCGACGCCGCTGGCGTCGAGCAGTGGGTCACCATCGAGACGGCGCGGGCGGCGCTCGGCTTCCGGCTGCTGCGCGCCTTCATCAACTGGTGCGCCGAGCATTCCGAGTATCGGGACATTGTGAACGCCGACGCCTGCAAGGGGCGCCGGACTCGGGAGAAGGTCGGTAAGTCGAAAGCGAAGAACGACTCCCTGCAGCGGGAGCAACTGGCGGCGTGGTTCGCGGAAGTGCGCAAGCTTGCCCCGACCCCCGCGGCCTATCTCCAATGCCTGCTGCTCACCGGCGCACGACGCGAAGAACTGATGGTGCTGCGCTGGGAGGATGTCGATTTTCGCTGGAAGGGACTGCGGCTCGGTGACAAGGTCGAGGACGAGCGCACGATCCCGTTGACGCCCTACGTTGCGGCGCTGCTTCGGGACTTGAAGGCGCGCAACGAGAAGCCGCCGGCGCCTAAGAAGATCCGCTCTGGACGGCCGGTCGTCGCGCCGGCAAAGCGGAAGCCTTCGCCGTGGGTATTCGCGAGTCACAGGGCCGCGAGCGGGCGCATTCAAGATCCGAACAAGGCGCTCACGAGGGCGGTGCGGGCGGCCGGCCTGCCCCACGTCATGATCCACGGCCTGCGCCGCAGCTTCGGCACGATCTCCGAGTGGGTCGAGGTACCTGTCGGCATCGTGGCCCAGATCCAAGGCCACAAGCCGTCGGCGATCGCCGAGAAGCACTACCGGGTCCGACCGCTCGATCTCCTGCGACTCTGGCATGTGCGCATCGAGACATGGATCCTGACCGAAGCCATCGAGCCGCCAAAGGCCGAAAGCGCAGAGGACAGGCCCGCGCCGCTGCGCGTGGTGGGCGGCACGGACACTCGGTAGACCAGTCAAGCCCACGCCTAGCCCGACGGGGCAAAAAGCCGGCACCTTCACCGGCCTGGCGTGGGTTTCCCGATGAAGGGCGTCGCGAAGGAGGCGCACATGAAGCCCATCCCAATCCCGGAACTGGCTGGCTTCGACGGCTACGTCCGGATCGCATCGCGCGCCGCGCACGCTGACGAGGCGTATGTGAGGACGCAGGAGGCGGCAGAGCGCAGACGCGAGGTTCGGGCGCTTCTACGGGGTCTGCGAGAGATGTTGGCGGGACTTAGGCGGGGGTAGGTCGTGCCGGCCGGGCCGTCGGCCCTGTGCCGCAATCAATCTCGGCGATTCGTCGGAACGCTTGTCAGCTGCCCTCTTGGCCAGCATGCCCTTTCCGGCGCGCGGGGGGCCGCTCGATCACATCTTGCCGAACCCGGCCACCGACTGCCGGACGCTGGCCGTAGAACGCACCAGGAACCCTTCGAGCCAAGCCCCGGCAGTTGCTGACCGGCTCGAGCGCCTGCCTGCCGCTGCCGGCGTGACCTGCGCGACCTGTTCAAGGACGAGGTGCGCGAACTGGGCGTCGCGCTGGGCCTGCCGCGCGAGATGGTCTACCGGCACCCTTTCCCCGGCCCCGGGCTCGGCGTGTGCCTCCTCGGCGAAGTGCGGCGCGAGTTCACCGACCTGCTGCGCGGCGCCGACGCGATCTTCATCGAGGAGCTGCGCAACGCGAAGGACGCCGAGGGGCGCAGCTGGTACGACCTGACCTCGCAGGCCTTCGCGGTGTTCCTGCCGGTGAAGTCGGTCGGCGTGATGGGCGACGGGCGCACCTACGACTTCGTGGTCGCGCTGCGCGCGGTGCAGACACAGGACTTCATGACCGCGCACTGGGCGCAGCTGCCGCACGAGCTGCTCGGACGGGTGTCGAACCGGATCATCAACGAGGCGCACGGCATCAACCGCGTCGTCTACGACATCTCGGGCAAGCCGCCGGCGACGATCGAGTGGGAGTAGGGGTCATTCGCGGACTATCGCTGTCCATCGAGATCTATCGCGAGGTCCAAGCTGCTTCGGCGTGCTACCAACTACGACGACGAACTGTTTGCCGATTGGCAACGGGAGAGCGACGTGCATCCATCCTGTGTGCGGCTCCTGCTAGGTCTTGATCTGACTGTCAACTCGTTCAATCGGCTCTGGGTAGGTTCAGGATCGCACGCAATCCGCCGCCGTCTCGATTCTCCAGCTTCAATGTCCCACCGTGGTAAGCCGCAGCATCGCGCACGATTGCCAAGCCGAGACCGACCCCGCCGGTGTCGAGTCTGCGCGACGCGTCGAGACGGACAAACGGCTCGGTGACGCGGCCCAGGTCGGCATCCGGAATGCCTGGCCCGTCGTCCTCGATCACCACGCGAAATGAGGTGGTCGAGTCCTCGATCCGTACGGCCACGTGCGCGCCGTGCGCTACCGCGTTGTCGATCAGGTTGGTTACGGCGCGCTTGAGTATCGACAGCTTGCCCGTATAGGGCGCTGCCGTTGCGTGACCTGGTGTCGTGTCCTCTAGACGCACCTGGCGCCCAAGCGCCTGCTCATCTTCGACAATGCTCGAAAGCAATGCCTCCATGTTGATCGGCTGCATCGGCTCGGCGTCCTCCAGGCCACGAAGGTAGGCCAGCACGCTCTCGACCATGCCTTGCATGGCGTCGATGTCGGCATTGAGCTTCTTCTGCAGGGTGAGGTCGTCGACCAGCTCGGCGCGCAGGCGCATGCGGGTGAGTGGCGTGCGCAGGTCATGCGAGACCGCGGCCAGCGCCCGTCCGCGCTCTACAACCAATTGGCGCAGGCGATGTGGCATGAAGTTGAAGGCTTCGGCCGCGCGCCGTACTTCGGTTGGGCCACTCACTTCCAGGGGTGCCGCATCCAGGTCGTGTGCAAAGGCGGTGGCGGCCGATGCCATCTGGTGCAGTGGCTTGGTCGCCCAGCGCACGGCGATCAGCGAAACGATGATGACGGCCGCCAGTGTCAATGAGACGTGCCAGATGAAGCGCAGTGGCAGTGCTTCGAGCGGCGGCAGACCCGGATGCGCATGGCCTGCTGCCAGCATGACCGCACGCTCCTGCAGGTGCAGCAACAGGCTCGCAACCTGGGCGGCCAGCAGGCCCAGCACCAGGATAAGCGTCATGCGGCCCGCCAGCGAGCGCGGCAAGAGCTTGGTGAACATCAGTCGCATGACGAAAAGCCCTCGACGACGGCAGCCAGCAAGTAGCCCTCACCGCGCACCGTCTTGATCAACCCGGACTCGCGGCCGGTGTCCTGCAGGCGCTGGCGCAGGCGGCTGATCTGCACGTCTATGGCCCGGTCGTAGGCCTCCGCCTCGCGGCCATGGATCAGTTCGACCAGCTGGTCGCGGTTGAGCACGCGGTTCGGATGGTCGAGCAGGATGCGCAGCAGGCGGTATTCCGCGCCCGACAGCGGCGTGGCCACGCCGTCGGGTCCGGTCAGCACGCGCGTGGCGGTGTCGAGCTTGCGGCCGGCGAACACAAGGCAGCGCTGGGTGTCCGGCTTCAGGTTGGGTGGCAGCGAGCGCGTGCGGCGCAGGATGCTCTTGATGCGCGCCAGCAGTTCGCGCGGGCTGAAGGGCTTGACCAGGTAGTCGTCGGCGCCCATCTCGATGCCGAGGATGCGGTCGGTCTCCTCGCCGCGCGCCGTAAGCATCAGCACCGGCAGGTTCGACTTGGCGCGCAGGTCGCGGCACAAGGCCAGGCCGTCTGCATCGGGCAGCATGAGGTCCAGCACCACCAGGTCGATGGCGTGCTTATCCAGCATCTGCGCCATCTCGCGGCCACTGCCTGCCGGCCAGGCATCGAAACCGTTGCGCGCCAAGTAGTCCACGAGCAACTGGCGGATCTCGGGGTCGGCGTCGACGATCAGGATGCAGTCTTTTGGATCCATGGCGGGAGCGTCCCCCGGCACCTGGCCCGGGGCTCGCGGAGTTTTGTATCGCAGTGTTGCATGCGCCGCTTTCGCAAGCTGGCGATGCAAATCCGGCGTTCCCGGCAACGCCCCGGCAACCGCCGCCTGTGTTCAATGCGGGACGGGATTCGATGCATGAGAAGGCTCGACTTCGACGCGTTGCATCCGGCCCCGCCGACGCCCTGCACGTCGCAGGGTGCCCATGTAGTTCTGCTTGGAGTTCAGCATGAAACGATCGATCAAGTTGGCAGCCGGCGTCGCTGCGGCGTTGGGTCTGGGCCTGGCGGTGGCCGCCGCCATGGACCAGCACTTCGGCCCCGGGCATGGCCCGATGCAAGGCATGGGACATGGCCCGGGTGCCGCGGGGCACGGCCCCATGGCTGGGCCGACCGCGATGCTCACGAAACAGGATGCGGGCTCCGCGGCCGACATGGGCCTGGTGCATGACCTGCTGTTCAACAACACCAAGATCCAGCGCACGGTGACGAACCTGCCCGACGGCATTCGCACCGTCACGGAATCCGAAGATCCGCAGGTCGCACAGTCGATCAAGGCGCACGTCGCCAGCATGTCGCAACGGCTCGAGGAAGGCCGCGAGTTCAACATCTTCAGCAAGACGTTGCCGGTGCTGTTCGAGAACCGCGACAAGATCCGCTCCAAGGTCGAGGTGACCGAGAAGGGCGCGGTCGTGACGCGCACCTCGACGGAAGCCAAGGTCGTGGCGGCCTTGCAGGGCCATGCCGGCGAGGTGACTGAACTCGTGCAGGACGGCATGGTGGCCATGCGCCGGGGAATGATGTCGCGCATGGCCATGGGTGCCGGCGGCCCTGGCCCGAACTCGCGCCGGCAACCCGAGCGCAACTGATTGGCCCCGCCTCCCTGATCGCCGCGCGCCGGCGGTCGCGAGGTTTGTATCGCCGCATTGCATCGCCCGCTGCTGCAACCTGGCGATGCAATTGGCTCGACGGCCGCCATTCGGCTGGCCGCTCGGGCGGATTCAATGCTCGTCACCGTAAACAGAACCTCAGCGTCAATCCACCATGTCCGCCATCCTCTCCTTCGGCGAGCGCCTCGACGGCTACTCCGTACCGGTGCTCAACGAGCGTGCCGTGCGCGCTGCCGCCGGCATCGTCTTCTTCTTCGCCATCGTGTCGTTCATGAACGCATGGCTGATCGGCAACTTCCAGCCGACGCGGGTGTTCGTAGTCGCCTTCCTGATCGACTTCACGCTGCGAATCTTCGTCAACCCGAAGTTCGCGCCCAGCCTGATCCTGGGGCAGTGGATGGTGCGCAAGCAGCAGCCCGAATACGTGGGTGCGCCGCAGAAGCGCTTCGCTTGGGCGATCGGCTTCGTCCTTGCGGTGGTGATGCTGTACCTGGTGGTGATCGAGCACGTCATCGGGCCCATCAACCTGATCGTCTGTGCTGCCTGCCTTGTTCTGCTGTTCTTCGAGACAGCGTTCGGGATCTGCATCGGCTGCAAGGTCTACAACTGGTTCCACAAGGACCAGGCGCAGCTGTGCCCCGGCGGCGTGTGCGAGTTCGAGCCTGCGCGCGCTGCCGGCGGCACTTGGGCACACGGCGCCGTTGTCCTGGCATTCGTCGGAGTGGTTGGCGCCTGGACAAGCCATGTGCAGGGCAACGATCCCTACGCACGGCCAATCGTCCCGGCGGCCGTCACGCCTGCGGCGCCGGGCCCTGCAGACGCCGCCGAAGCCGAACGCTGCAAGGTGCCCGATTTCGCCAAGGCCATGGGCCATGAAGAGAAGTGGAAGCTGCACAACAACTGCAAGTGAGAACTCTCGTGAAGACATGGCTCCTCGTTTCGCGCCGCCGCTGGATGGCCGCGCTCGCCGCCACAGGTGCGTCGCTGCTGCCGCCCCATTCCGCCCACGCGGCGCACCCCATGGTCGAAATCATTGCCTTCGCCCACCCGCCAGTGCAGTCTGCGCTCAAGCCTCTGCGCGACTGGCTCGCCAGCCAGGGCTCTCGGCTGAAGGTGGTCGAGATCGACATGGAGACCCCGGCGGGCGAGAAGCGCCTGCAGGCTGCGGGCGTGACGGGCCATATACCGGTGATCGTACTCATCGATGGCCAGCACTTGCACAAGCGCCCTGACGGCAGCAGCGTCGATTTCGTGAGGTTCCCCGCCGGCCCGGGCACGCCACCGGGGGTCAAGGGCACCTGGTTCACCGCGGATGTCGAAGCAATCCTGAAGCCCCGTTTGAAGTGAACTGACCATGCAGGCATTGACTCTGAGGCGGACCGCGGGGCTAACCGCGGTGGTGCTGATGGCTGGCGTCGCCGCTGTCGCGGCCGAGCTGCCGTTCGACTTCATCCACTTCGGCAACTTCACGCGCATGGTCGAGTCGGGGCACCCCGGCGGCCAGGTTCTGCTCGCCGACCTGCCTCAGCGCAAGGGTACCTGGGGGCTGGGGGCCACGGCCGGTCTGAAGGGCGAAATCGTGCCGATTGACGGCCAACTACTGGTCAGCCCGGGCAGCGATCCACAGGGTCGCGTCCAGCCGCCGCAGCACGGTGAGCAGGCGGTCCTGTTTGTCGGCGCCCGCGTGAAGGCCTGGGCCGAGGTGGCCGTGCCGCGCGATATGAACCAGGCGCAGCTTGAGTCGTTTGTGCGCGAAGAGGCGGCGGCGCGCGGCCTGTCGCTCGAGCAGCCCTTCGTCTTCCGCGTCGAGGGGCGCTTTCCGCACCTGATGTGGCACGTCGTGACCGGTGAGCCATCGGCGGGCGGCCACGGACCGCATCTGGGACATGGCGCCATGATGACCGGCGGTCACGCCAACCAGCAGTCAGGCATGAAGGTGTTTCATGGCCCGGGCGCCACAGGGCAAGTGGTGGGGGTTTACAGCGGGGCCGGCCTGGAGGGCGTGGTGTCGCACGCCGGTGAGCGCTTTCACCTGCACTACGTCGATTCGGGTGCGACGGTCTCGGGACATGTGGACCGCTACGCCGTCGCCGCTGGCGCGATCCTGAAGCTGCCTGTCCCATGACCATCCGTCTTCCCATCGCCGCGCTGGCGGCCCTGAGTGTGGTCTGCGCACAGGCGATGGCGCAGATCGACAGCCGCCACAACCTGCGTCTGACGCCACAGGAGCAGGCGCTGTTCCTATCCGAGATGCGCGTGATGCTGGGTAGCGTGCAGCAGATCGCGGAGGGCCTGGGCGGCGGCGATCGCGCCCTGATCGCCGAAGCGGCACGCCGCTCCGGCAACCGCATGGCACGCGCCACCCCCGCGTCCGTGCGTGCCAAGTTGCCGAAGGCCTTCGAGGAACTGGGCGGGCCCATCCACATGATGTTCGAGGAACTGGCCATCCGCGCCGAGACCGACGACATGGACATGCTGGCGGGTCAACTTGGCCAGACGATGAAACAGTGCATGGCCTGCCATGCCACGTTCAAGGCGCGTTGACATGACAACACCGCTCAATCGACCGTCTGCTCGGCGTGATCCCGGTGAGCCAGACGAGACAATGGCTGGACACTTTTGCCGAGATCGAGCGCATTGCGCCCGAGCGCATCGTGCCCGGGCACGGGCGGGTGACCGACCTGAAGACCGCGCAGGCCGACACCCGCGACTATCTCGTCGCGCTGCGCTCGCACATGAAGAAGGCAGTTGACGACGGCCAGGACATCAGCGCGGCGGTCAAGGCCTTCGACGCTCAGCCGTGGCTGCGCCTGCTGAACGCCGCCGAGCTCATGCCCGGAAATGCCAGCCGCACCTACCTCGAGCTCGAACGCGAGTAGGGCCGAATCATGCAGAACCCACTGGACAACGCTCCTTTGACTTCGATCGTGCCTCGCCTGAACGGTCCAGCCGCCAATGAGCGGCGGACTCGGCCTCGATGGACCGCCTGACGATCGCCCGACATCGTTCGGCGGCTACCGGCGACACAGCCCTGGTAGCCGACGACCTGACGCGCCGCTTCGGCGAGAAGGTGGCGGTCGATCATGTGAGCTTCAGCGTCGGCCGCGGCGAGGTGTTTGGATTCCTGGGTCCGAACGGCGCGGGCAAGAGTACGACCGCGCGCATGCTGACGGGCTACGTCGCACCAACGGAAGGTCGGGCCATGGTCGCCGGCTTCGACGCGGCACTGTCGCCCAGCGCTGCGCGCCGCCACATCGGCGTGGTGCCCGAGGAGGCCAATGTGTACGCCGACCTCACGGTTCGACAGAACGTGCTGCTGATGGCCGACTTGCATGGCGTATCGAAGGCGGAACGCGAGCAGCGCTGCAGTGACCTCCTGAAGACCTTCGACCTCGACGATCGGAAGAAGCAGAAGGGTCGCGAACTGTCCAAGGGTTTGCGCCAGCGCCTGATGCTGTGCATGGCGTTGGTGAGCTCGCCGCAGATCCTGTTCCTGGACGAACCCACGTCCGGCCTCGATGTCGCGAGCACCCGGATTATCCGGGAGGTGATCGCGCGCATGAACCGCGAGCACGGCATGACGGTGTTCATCTCCACGCACAACATGGAAGAGGCCGATCAGCTCTGCCACCGCGTGGCCATCATCGACCGCGGCCGGCTGGCGGCCATCGACACGCCGGCCGCGCTGCGTGGCCGTGTCGACTCGCGGCGCTCGGTGGTCGTCAAGTTCGCCGGCCCCGGCGCCGCGCCTGCAGATCTGCTGCCACGGCCGGACATGGAAGTCGAGATGCTGGTCGATGGTTGGCGTGTATTCAGCCCCGAGCCCGGACTGGTGGCCCAGCACATCGCCGCGCAGTCGCAGGCCCTGGGGCTGCGCATCGAGGCACTGAACACCTTGTCGCCGACGCTGGAAGAGGTCTTCGTTTCGATCACCGGAGGCAGCCGTGGCCGCGCTTGAGACCGCTGCTGCCGCTGCGCGCGAGAACACGGTGACCGAGTTCCGGCGCCAGTTGCGCTGCGCCTGGGTGATCGCGAAAAAGAACGCCCGCGTCTACTACCTCAAGGGACCGGTGGTCACCTTCGGCATCGTGTTCCCGCTGTTCTTCTACCTGTCGTTCGCGGCGGGCCACGACGCGCCGCTGTCGGTGATGGTGCCCGGCATCGCGGCGATGGCGCTGTTCTTCACCGCATCGGCTGTCGGCCCGCTGGTCACCCCGTGGGAACGCCAGGCCCGGACCTTCGAGCGCCTGGTCACGTCGCCCGCGTCGCTGTCGGCCATCCTGGCCGGCGATGTGGGCGCCGGAGCGGCGTTCGGCGCCTTGCTGGCCTTGCTGCCGCTGGTCGCCGCGCTGGTGCTGACCTCGGCGCAGGTCAGCGCGCCGATGCCATTGCTGGCCGGCTGGCTGCTGGGCGCCGTCGCCTTCTCGTCGCTCGGTGTGCTGATGGCGGCCCCGGCCACCGACACGCCCTCGCAAGTGATGATGCTGTCGAACCTGGTGCGGCTGCCGCTGATCTTCGTCAGCGGCGTCTTCGTGCCCCATAGGCAGATGCCGCGCTGGGGCCAGTGGCTGTCGCCGTTGTCGCCGCTGTCGTACTGCGCCGACCTCATCCGCGTCGGCTTCGGCAGTCCGTCCTACTTCGGGGTCGCCACCGACGTTGCGGCCCTCGCCGGATTCATCGTGGTGTTCACGGCGGCCGCGCACTTCTTTCACCGGCGCACGCGCAATCGGCTGGCGTGACATGGAATCCTCAAGGAGAGACGCATGAGTCTCGTGATCGCAGAAGGCCTGACCAAGACCTACCGCGCCGGAGATGTTGAGGTGCCCGCCATCAAGGGCGCGGACTTCGTCATCGAGCCGGCGTCGTTCGTCGCGTTCGTCGGCCCGTCCGGCAGCGGCAAGAGCACGCTGCTCAACATGATCGGCTGCCTCGACCACCCGACCGCCGGCAAGCTGACCGTGCTCGGCACCGACATCTCCACGCTCGACCGGCGCGCCGCGGCCGACTTTCGCGGCAAGAACATTGGCTTCATCTTCCAGGACTTCAACCTGGTGCCGGTGCTCACCGCCTACGAGAACATCGAGTACCCGTTGATCATGGTGCAGGAGTGGCCAGCCGAGAAGCGTCGGGAACAGGTGATGCGGCTGCTCAAGGCCGTCGGCATGGAGTCCCAGGCCGACAAGCGACCAGACCAGATGTCCGGCGGGCAGAAGCAGCGGGTGGCCGTGGCGCGCGCGCTGGTCAGCAACGCCAAGATGGTGCTGGCCGACGAGCCCACCGCCAACCTCGATCACGACACCGCCCATCACGTCATCGACCTGATGAAGCAGATGCGAGACCAGTTCGGCACCACCTTCATCTTCTCGACCCACGACCCCAAGATCATGGCCGAGGCCGAGACCACCTACACGCTCGAGGACGGCCGCGTGCTGTCCAGCAGCCACCAACCGGAGGTCGCTCATGCTTGACGTGCTCAAGATTGCCGCGCGCAACCTCTCGCGCTACCGCCGCCGCACGATGCTCACGCTGCTATTGATCATCATCGGCATGGTGGCGGTGCTGCTTTTCATCTCCGTCACGGGTTCGTTCAAGTCGATGATGGTGGGGCAGATCACCGACTCGGTGCTCGGCCACCTGGAGGTGCATCGCAAGGGCTACGTGGCCTCCATCGATACGCTGCCGCTGAATCTGAACATGAAGCCCGGCGCGGTGACCAAGGTCGAGGAAGCGCTGAAACAGGACCCGGCCGTCGAGACCTGGTCACCGCGCGTCAAATTCGGCGGCATGTTCAGCAACTTCACCGAGACCACCACCATCCGCATCAACGGCGTGGACCCGGCGCGCGAAGCGGCCACGGCGCCGCTGTTGCCGGGCCGCATGGCCGAGGGTCCGAAGGGCGGCGCCTTGGTCGAGAAGGGCCAGATCGTCATCCCGCTGCTGCTGGCCCGCGGCATGAAGGTCAAGGTGGGCGATACGGCGGTGATCGTGGCCACCAACCGTGACGGTTCGGTCAACGGCAAGACCTTCGTCATCCGCAGCGTCACCGAGGCCATCTCGGGCCCCGGCGGACGCGACGGCTACATGCACATCGACGATGCGCGCGAGCTGCTGCGCATGAAGGAGGCCGAGGTCAGCGAGATCGCGATCCGGCTGAAGGATCCGGCCCAGCTCGACCGGGTGACCGCGTCGCTCAAGGAGACGCTGGGTAGCACGTCGGGCAAGTCGCCGGACCCGGCGGCCGCCGCAGCGAGCGCTGGCCCTGGCGTCGCAAGCGCGGGTCAGCCGCAGCTGGAAGTGCACACCTGGGCCGACCTGTCGCCCTTCGCCAGCCTGGCGCGAATGATTGACCTGATGACGGTGTTCATCAAGGTCGTGCTGGTGTCGATCGTGCTGGTCAGCGTGATGAACGTGATGGTGATGGCGGTGTACGAGCGCATCCGCGAGATCGGCACCATCGCCGCCATCGGCACGCGGCCGTCGCGCATCCTGTCGCTGTTCCTGGCCGAGGGCCTGCTGCTGGGCGTCATCGGAACTGCGCTGGGCACGCTGGTCAGCCTGGCGGCGATCTATGCGATCAACCTCTGGAAGCCCCACTTCGCGTTCGGCCAGCAGTCCGATCTGGTGATGGCGCCGACGATCGCCGTCGCCCAGGTCGTCACCGTGGCTCTGCTCGTCGTCGGCGTCGCCATTCTGGCGAGCCTGCAGCCGGCGTGGAAGGCTTCACGGCTGGATCCGATCAATGCGTTGCGCCATGTCTGAGTACTCGCGGGAGAACACCATGAAGAAGCTGATTTCCATGGTCTGCCTGTTGCTGGCCGCACCCGCATTCGCCGTCGATGGCACGGCGCTGCTACAGCAGCTCGACCGCAAGATGGAGCCCGAGTCCTACGAGATGGTGCGCAAGCTCGTCAACGTCGAGCCCGACGGTTCGCGCAAGGAGTTCGTGCTGTACTCGGTGAAGAAGGGCAAGGACAAGATCGCGGCGCTGTTCCTCGACCCGGCCAGCGAGCGCGACCGCGCCACGCTGCGCTTGGGCGACAACATGTGGCTCTATATCCCCAACGTCGGCAAGCCGGTGCGCATCACAAGCTTGCAGTCGGTTACGGGCGGCATCTTCAACAACGCCGACATTCTGGCGTTGGAGTTCTCGGTCGAGTACACCGTGGACAACGTAGTCGAGGACGCCACCACCTACACGCTGTCACTGAAGGCACGAACCGGCGACGTGGCCTATGACCGGCTGACGATGAAGGTCGACAAGAAGACGACGCTGCCGATCACGATCGAGGCCTATGCAGCAAGCGGGCTGTTGATCAAGACCCTCACCTACAAGGACATCAAGGACTTCGGCGGCGGCATCAAGCGCCCGGCGACGCTGGAGACTGAAAGCCCGCTGCACAAGGGCTACAAGTCGCTGATGCTCTTCGGCACGATCAAGGCGCGCAAGGTGCCCGACGAGGTCTTCACGCTGGAGTACCTGCCGAGGCTCAAGGAATTGCGATGAACCGTATCGCCGCGGCCACGTTGGCCGCGTTGATCGCTGTCCCGGATGCCCGGGCGGACGAGAGTTTCGACCCGGCCGCCTATGAGAAAAAGGCGTTCGAGCTGACCGGCTACGTCGAGATCCTGCCGGAGCGGCAATGGTTGCGGAAGGACTCGGTCGGTTACCAACTGGCGTATCCGGACGAGTCGCGCAGCGCCGTGAACCGGCTGGGCACATCGGCCGAGTTGTCCGGCGTGTTGCGACACCAGACGCTGAGCTTCAGCTTCACCGGCCACGCCAACGCTTTGAGCAGCCCCGGTGGCACGGTCACCGATACTCGAATGTACGAGGCCTACGGGAGGTGGCAGGCCAACAAGAACATCAACACCGAGATCGGCAAGCGCGCGCTGCGCTGGGGCACTGGCTACGCCTGGAATCCAGTGGGCTTCATGCAGCGGCCGAAGGATCCGCTCGACCCGGAACTCTCGCGCGAAGGCTACGGCATGGCGATTGGCAGCTTCGTGCAAAGCTTCGAGGGCCCGCTGCAAACCGTGGCGGTGACCGGCCTGTTCCTGCCTACCACCGCGGGGCTGAAACGCGACTTTGGCCCGCCGGGCCACTCGAACTCGGCTGTCAAGGTCTACGGCCTGATCTACGACACCGATGTGAATTTGATCTATGCCGGGCGCGGCAGCCGTGGGCCGCGCGTGGGGTTCGACTTCTCGCGCAACGTAGCCAGCAATCTCGAGGTGCATGGCGAATGGGCGCACACCGCCGATGCGCCGCGTGCGGTGCTGAGCGACAACAACACACTGGTGCTCGAGACGCGCAGTTTCGTCAACTACCTCGTGGGGCTCCGTTACCTGACGGAACGGGACACCACGATCATCTTCGAGTACTACCGAAACGGGGGCGGCTTTTCGACGGCAGAGAGCCAGCAGTTCTACGAACTGGTGCGCGCCTCCAGCAGCAATGGAGCGCTGGCCAATCTGGCGGCCCGTGCGGCGGCCCAGGGCTACGCACGGCCCAACATGATGCAGAGTTATATGTATCTGCGCGTCAGCCAAAAGGAGCCGTTCGACATCCTCTACTTCACGCCTTCGGTTAGCCTGATCGCGAACACACAGGACCGCAGCTGGTCTCTGATTCCCGAATTGCTGTACACCGGGATCAAGAACCTCGAGCTGCGGGCGCGTCTTGCGCTGAACCACGGTGACATCCGCACCGAGTATGGTGAGCGTGCCGTCAGGGCGCGAGCCGAACTTCGCGCGCGCCTGTACTTCTGAGACGCAATTACTGCATCGTCGCGCGAACCGTCGAGGGAGGATTCGCACATGCGCTGGCAACTCGCGATCGGACTCCTGGCATCGTTGTCGATGACTGGCTGCCAGAGCATCGGCACCGGAAGCGTCCAGCGAGATCGCATGAGCTATGCCGACGCCCTGGGCACCTCATGGAAGGAGCAGACGCTACGAAACATCGTGAAGATGCGGTACCTCGACAAACGCCCGTCTTTCTCGAAGTGTTGTCGGTGATCAGCTCGTACGAACTGACGACGCAGATCAACGTCGGCTCCAGCATCTTCCCGCGCGACTCCACCAGTACCAGCCACAATCTTGGCGCTGCCGGCACGTACAGCGACATGCCGACCATTTCCTACACGCCGATCAGCGGCGAACGCTACATGAAAGCCTTGATTCGGCCGATCCCGCCGCAGGCAGTCTTTGCCTTGATCGAGGCCGGGAACCCTGCCGACTTCGCGTTGACAGTGGCGACGCGAGCGATCAACGGTCCGTACAACGGCTCGTCGTCGATCTCGCGGGTGCGCCAGGCTGACCCCAAGTTTCGGACCGTGATCGAGGCGTTGCGGCGTTTGCAGTCGGCGGGTGCGTTTGGAGCTTCCGGTAACTCGCCTCGCCGCTTATCGTCCGGCCATGCAACCTGTAGTACATCAGGTCGGCGAACCACAACACCTTGTTCAGCTTGGTCGCGCCGAGCTTCTCGGGAGGGGTGTGCTGAATGACGAAGTGAACCATCTTCGTCAGTCGTTCATATGCACCTTTCTCGGGTGCCGCCGCTGTCGCCATACCGTGGCCTTGTCCTACGCCTCGGGGTATCTGGCGTTGCTGAAAATCAACCCAAGTAAGCACGAACTATCCAGCCATGACGCGCAACGCCGCACGTCAGGGATGGGTCATTTTGCCCACGGCGGCTACACGGCGGCTACATGAACGCCGCGAAGAAAATGGGTTAGCTGGTAGAAGCCGCTAACCCCTTGAATGTGTTGGTAGGCCGTGCTGGATTCGAACCAGCGACCAACGGATTAAAAGTCCGCTGCTCTACCAGCTGAGCTAACGACCCATTTCGCGAAGCCCACAATTCTAATATTGGCCGGTAGGCGGGTCAAATGAGCCAGGGGTCGCACAGGCGCAGGCAGGACGGGCGCGCATCGCGCAGGCGGCTGCCGACGCTGGCAATTCCTCCCACGCCTTCATGCCGGAGGCCATCGAGCGCCACACGGACCTGGCGGAGCGTCGGCGCGATTTCGCAGGGTCGGCGCTGCGCGCCCGGTGGTGCCACGCAAGCGCAGGCTCCAGCCCGAACAATGGCGCGTCGTCTTCCTACCGATACCGCGTCGGATCCTTCACCCCCGCCGCCGCGAACCCGTCGCGCCGGATCCGGCACGCGTCGCAGCGTCCGCAGGCGCGCCCGTCGTCGTCGGCCTGGTAGCACGATACCGTCATCGCGTAGTCGATGCCGAGCCGCACGCCCTCGCGGATGATCGACGCCTTCGGCATGTCGATGATCGGCGCCCGAATGCGGATCGGCCGTCCTTCGACGCTCGACTTCGTCGCGAGGTTCGCCATTCGCTCGAACGCGGCCACGTACTCGGGGCGGCAGTCCGGATAGCCGGAGTAGTCGACCGCGTTGGCGCCGAAGTGGATTTCGCCCGCGTCCAGCACCTCGGCCCAGCCGAGCGCGACCGACAGCATGATCGTATTGCGCGCCGGCACGTAAGTGACGGGGATCGCGGCGGGGTCGCCGGGCTGCTCGGGCACGGGGATCGACGGATCGGTGAGCGCCGAGCCGCCGAAGCGCGACAGGTCGAGGTCGATGGTCTCGTGGCGCGCCGCGCCCAGCGCCGCAGCGACGCGGGCCGCGGCCTTCAGTTCGGCGGCGTGGCGCTGGCCGTAGCGGATCGACAGCGCGTAGCAGTCTCGCTGCTGCTCGCGCGCCAATGCCAGCACCGTGGCCGAGTCGAGCCCGCCCGAAAGGAGGACGACCGCGCGCATCAGCGCGCCGCCAGGCCCGCCAGCCGTTCCTTCGCGAGCTGCGCCGCCTGGCTCTGCGGGTGTCGTGCGATCACCGACTCGAGCGTGGTGCGCGCGGTACGGCGATCGCCGCTCTCGGCCTGCGCGTAGCCAACGTTCAGCAATGCGTCGGCGGCGCGCGGATTGTCCGGGTACTTCGCGATCAGCGCCTGGTGGCTGCCGATCGCGCCCTTGTAGTCCTTCAATGCGAACTGGCTGCTGCCGAGCCAGAACAGCACGCTGGGCATGTACGGGCTGTCGGGGTATTGGGACTGGAACAGCTGGAACGCGGTCAGCGCGCCGCGGAAGTCGCCGCTGCGGAACAGCCCGAGCGCCGCGTCGAAGGCGCGCTGCTCGCTCTGGTCGACGGTGACGGTGCGCCCGTCGATCTGCGTGTTGACCGGCTCGAATCGCTTGATGCGGCTGTCGACCGTGGCCATCTGGTCGCGCATCTGGCGCTGCAGGACGGCCAGCTCGTTGGTCTGCACCTCGATCTGGCCGCGCAACCGCGCGATCTCCTGGCGCATCGCGTCGAGTTGCGACTGCAGCTCGAGCTGGCCGCGCGAGGTCTGCTCGAGGCGGTCCAGGCGCGCGGACAACTCGTCGAGCCGCTCGTTGGTCTGCTGCTGCAGCACCTGCACGCGCCCGCGC
>Ga0105106_10000883_pt1 | contig 21316 bp, 15 predicted proteins | sample PPLLaktember2015_5_FD_79109 | JGI IMG/M metagenome (GOLD analysis project Ga0105106, IMG submission 79109) | Freshwater sediment microbial communities from Prairie Pothole Lake near Jamestown, North Dakota, USA - PPLs Lake P8 Core (1) Depth... | ecosystem: Environmental > Aquatic > Freshwater >...
CGGACCGATAAGGAACCCGTGAGGTTCGACAAGGTCACTCAGCCCACCCCTCTCCAGCAACGGGCGCTCGATCTCCTGGGCGTCGGACTCATAGTGTAGACAGTAACACGGATGGCGGTACATTAGGTTTGCCTGCCATATCAATATCTTACGCACTTCTATTTATGGAACTTCGGCTTAACCGGATAGAGTCGGAGGATCCAAATGAAGAAAGTGTTCATGTTCACCCTCATCATTCTCGGAGCCATGACTTTCATGATGCAGGATGCGATGGCCAAACCACCCACACCCAAGCCTCCCAAGGCAGCCAAGTTCAACGCCGTTTCCCGACTGGCGCATGCTGGTGATGTGACCGGGACTTTGTCGTGTGGTGGATCACCAGTAGAAGGAGTATTCGTCTATATCGCCGGGACCTCGTTCGTGGCTGTCACCAATGTCGAGGGTGAGTTTACCTTGTTCAACGTACCGAGCAACTCCGCTGATCTTCCCTACCAGCTCATGGCGGACACAGATCTTACCCCATCAACCCCGGCCGTGGAACTCATTGAGGGTGGATTCACGGTCAGCCCGAAGGTTGTCACCGAGCTTCAGGAATTGGATGCCCCCGGTTGCGTTGGAACGAAGTAAGCCTTTGGCAGGCCCCATAAACCAGCACGAACAGATTATCCCCACATCTTCGACAGGTACCGGTTTCCATCGGGAGAGATCCCCCGATGGAAACCCCTACTGTCAGGCCCCATCTCAGACGTATATATTGCGCTTATTCTTGACCCCATCTTGAGACTCAATGCATTGCGGATCGGCGACATCGGAGCGCACTCCAACTGCTGTGTCATCAAGAGATGAAACACCTCGGTAATAGAAACTGTAGAGCATCCGGTCATTCACCCCGAGGTAATAGCCCAGCAACGTCATATGGTTCTGGATGGAGGCCTTCCAGATCCCGTATTCCATGTAACGGCGCGGAGATGTGAATATGCGATCCTCCAGCAGATGGATACGCCCCAACTTGCGGCAATGCCGGACGAAATCCACGTCCTCCAGAAGGAATTCCTTTCTGAACCCACCGGCCCTTTCCCAGGTTTCGCGCCGGCAGAACAGGCCCTGATCCCCGTAGGGCATTCGGAGAATGCGTGTTCGAAGGTTGGCCCACGCAGCGATCCAGTTCATGGCGCGGCTGGTCGGCCTGAAGGCGAGCCCGAAGCAGCCCAGGCTCACTCGATGATCTGAGCAAACCCGCTGAATGGATTCCCGAAAGCCTTCACCCAATTGCGAATCGCTGTGGAGGAACAGCAGGAGACTGCCCTGGGAAGCGGCAACGCCCCGGTTCAACTGCCTGCCGCGCCCGCGCGGCGAGAAAAAAACCTTCATCGGGTGTCGTCGTTTGCCGGCGATGTCCGCGGGCTCGCACGGTGAATCCAGGCCCTGGACGACGATGACCTCGTCTCCCGCCCAAAGCTCGCCATCCAGGGAATACAGCAGGAAGCTGAGCTCGCTGACGGGTTTCAGTGCAGGGATGATCACGGACAGCGATTCGTCGCCCCCTTTCCTTTGATGGATCGGGAGACTCACAGGAGACCATCTCCTGCCGGTAGACGCGGAAAGGCAGACGTGAGAAGACTGAAAGGACTCGGAAGCATCGACCGACGGGACATCATCAATAAGCCAGGCTCCGGAGGGAGCGCATGATCAAAGTGAACCCCATGGCAAGCATGCCCATGAGTCCCATGCCACATGAAAACCCGGCCAGCAGAACGGGGGCGTATTGACGCCAGGCCACGCCGTATTTCTTCAGGAAGAGGTATCGCCCGAGGAAGGCTCCGATGATTTCGAGGAAGATGCCGTGGGGCGTGGATTGTCCCAGCCCCCGCGTGACCCCGTAGATCAGCATGATGGGCAGGTTCAAGGCCGCAAGGCCGCAGTACGTCACCACACCGAGCCCCAGCCCCAGGGCCATGTAGTCGACGTTCAATGCCTGAAAGAAGGGAGAGTCGCCTTCCAGGGTCGCGCTCTGGAGCAGCAGCGTGTTCAGGGCCTGGAGATGCCAGAGCTCCTGGGCGTAAGGATACTGCGACGAGGGAATGGGCGCGAGGCGCCAGATGTACTGAGAGAACAGCAGACTCGCCACCAGCACCACGGGCACCACCAGGATTTCGGCCTTGATGATGCTCCGAAAGCTCGTCCCCGTGAGCTCGATTTCGCGCCAGCGCTGCGTGGCTTTCCCATAATTGTGAAAGGGGATGGGGGCATACCAGATGCCGATTCCGACATACCCGAAGAATTTGGAGGCGGCGATGAAGCTCGCCTCTCGAACCATGGGAAGACTCACGAACTGCCCGGCAATGCCTTCCATCCGGGCGGAAATGTAAGAAATCACGGGGGTATAGATGAACCCGTAAGCGACCAGGAAGATCCAGGGAAATCCGGGTACCAGGTAAGAACAGAGCGCGACGTAGGCCAGCGTCGAAACAATGTAGATTCCAATGGCGAGCCAGATGCTGAAATCCCCGCGACCCGGAGGCGGCTTGAAAAGAGCCTGGAAACGCTCCCGGAACGGCCCGAGGTCGCTCTTTCGGAAGCTGCGGAACACATGGACGATCCCCACCACGGCAATGGCCAGGCCCAAACCGATGCCAAAGCTCATGTAGAAATCGAAATTGTTGGCAAAGACCGTGTCCACGGTCCCCATTCCCTTGTGCCACCGGTGCAGAATGCCGTGCTCATGGAGGATCGGGTTGGCAACGAGCGTGATGAGAAAACCGATGCCTCCACCGATCACGGCCCAAAACGGCAGCACCATCCCGATGAAAAGGAGTCCCAGATCAAGCTGAATGCCCGTCGCCACTGCAGGCAGGAAATCCTCCGTCACGTCGGTCAGCTCGATCCATGGGATGGGAATCAACCTGATGGGCTCCGAGAGCACCACGCCGGAAGCCGCCGGCAGCAAAACGTACAGGGCCCCGAACGCCAGCCCCATCATGCCCCCGATGGAGAACACCCGCCATTTCCACCCCCCCTCTCCTTTCTGGGTGGATTCGGCCAGAGCCATGTTGCCCAATGCGGCCACCGGAGCCATTGGGAAGGGGAGCTTCTCGACGTCGGAGGTCAGACGATAGAGGGCATACCCGAGCCCGAAATGATCCACCGCGGAGATGATCTCAAATCCGACCATGAGCAGGATGGGAACCAGCCAGTCCCGATGCAGAAAGGTTCGGTCGACCAGTGAGTCCGAGCCGGGTTGAGGAGCCACCCATGTGGGGATGTGCTGGGCCAGACCCAGCATCTGAGCCGCTTCGGACTGAACCAGGTACTGGTTCCAGAGGAGGCCCGAAAAAGGCGAAGCCATGGCAGCCCCGGCCATGTAATACAGAACGAAGACCTCCTGCTGGGAAAGCTTCGTGTAAGCGCGCTTCGCGACCTCTGCGAACAGGATGATGGTCACCCAGCGAGCTGCAGGCCCGATTCCCGTTCCGATGACCAGCCCCAGGTACATGGAGCCCGGCATCATCAGAAACCCGATGAAGATCGCTCCGATGACCGATTTCCACCCAAAACCCTCCTCAAACGTCTGAGGTGCTTCAAGAAGATCTCGATATTCCTGGAGCTCTTTATCCTCACGCATATCGGTTTCGTCTCCGTTCCACCATCAAAGCGGCAGCACGCGATAGCTGATCGATGCGAAGAGACCCACCACCAGCCAGACCGTCGCCATCACGATATCCCCGACGACCAGGCCTATGAAGAAAGTCCGCACTTCCTTGTAGAGATTCACCCCGCCGTATCTCAAAACCAGCACGTTGCAGAGCCAGCCGATGAAGAAGCCGAACCAGAGGACCTGCATGGCCGAGCTGTAGGCCGTCAGGTATCCGATGGGGTGCAGCGGCCACCAGATGAATTGGTGATAACCCATGACGAGGATCAGCATGATCGCGGCCCCAATGCCCGCAAAGATCATGCTCCACTCCTTGGGCTCCTCGGGATGGTTGATCAGCTGGGCCACGTTTTCATGGACACGGCGGGTGGTCTCCACAGCCCAGTCATCGGGCAGGGTGGCGATGCCGAACTTGTAGTAAAGGGCCAGCATGGCTACGAAGGAAATGACCAGGCTCAAGCCAATGGACAAGAGGATGGCGCCGAGGAAGCGCCGCCTGGGATCCGTACCGTCGGAGAGCCTCGAAGAGTGAAATACCGACGGCATGAGCGATTCCCGTAGATCCACGAAGGTCATCTTCTGCATGAAAGCAGACATGAAGAGCGTCAGCGGAGCGATGAGCCGCGTGTCCAGAAAGGCCAGGAAACCGTCTGTAGGAGCCAGCGCCAGTGTGAAATAGGGAAGCCCACCCTGGCAGATGAGCCTGGCGGCCACCAGCTGAACCATGAAGCACACCAGAAGGAAGCTCAATGTTGGAAAGAGGCTCAGCCCGACCAACCCACTCCAGAGGATGAGTCCCAGCAGCCCAAAACCAAAGAGAAACAAAGCCGGCCTGGGAGGAAGCAGCCCGTGCATCTCTTCGCCGCTTTCGACCTTCCTGAAAAATGAACGCGCCACCCAGGCAAGATGCTGCCTGGCGAGCCAGACGATGAAAAAGCAGAAAATCAGGAAGGCTCCTACCATCTGCATTTCCTCGACCCGAGACAGGCCAGGACCGAAGGTGGTGCCCAGGGCAGCAGCCGGAAGCCGCCATCCAAGCACCTGGAGCAGGCCCGGGAACAAACCCCCGACAATGAAAAAAGCCCACAGGCTGAAAGAGATCTGCTTGGAGGCGAGAAAGGCAAAACCGATGAACGCAGGATAGATGTAGATTTTGGCCTTGTAGAATCCCGAAAGCAATCCGTCCTTGGGAATGTACGGCTGAGCGAGGATGAGCGTCGGAATCTGGGGGACCTGAGGGAAATAGGTATGCAGACCATTGAAAAGGTGCAACAGGAGGGGAATGCTCAGCCCCAGGATGAAAAACCTTTGCGTGAAGAACCGCAAGAGGGTTCCCTGGTCGGACTCATCGGCCAGCACCTGGGTCACGCGAAGCAGAGGGAAGTTCATCTTCTCATTTTCAATCCATTGGTGGGAAAAAAGCCCCACCATTCCGATGATCACCATGTAGACCAGAGCGATGAAGCACCCCCACCCAAAGAGCGGAAGGACCCAGTCCGCCCAGGTGACTGCGGCGAGGACCTCCCACCAGGTCATGTCCAGCCCGCCATCCAGGCCGTTGTAAAGCGTCCTCACCATTTCGGGGTTTTGGGGAAAGAGGTTTCGAGGAAGGAGGGGCACCAGCGCCCTGCCCGTATCGCCTGCCGTCGTGCCGAACCATTGGGGTGTCGTCAGGTTGATGATGAAGGTCCGCATCAGTCCCGTGAAGGCGATCCCCGAAGCAACGGTCACCATGCTCCAGATGAGGAGCAGCTCGTGTTTGTGGAAACGCCATTTCCTGTTGATCAGCGAAAGGAGCGGGTTCACCACAATCATGAGGACAAGCAGGCACATGAGCGCAATCAGCGGGAAGTGTCCACCTGAGAGAGGGCTGTTGTGGATCCTGACATTGTTGTAGGGGGTGAGTGCGCTGCACAAGACGACAAGGATCACTCCGGTGATCACAGCATGCCACCGCAACCGGGTCTCTCTCATCGCATCTTGTCCTCTGGAGGGCCTGTGCCATTGTGAATCAAAACCAGGGCATGAAACACCAGACTATATCCAATGGGCACGGGAGGATCGTCAAGACAAAACGCTGCAGATTATCTCGATGAAATGAATATCGTGCAGCCAAATGGTTGGTGGCCCGAAAAGGCCCGAAAAAGTATTCCCGGGAGATCGGCTACACCGTCAGGACATCACCGGGCTCAGGCAGATACACCTCGATGTCTTGAACCTGACCAATCACTTCCATGATCTCTCGATGCCTCGCAAGCCTCTCCTCCCGCTGGACGTGCACCAGGGCCAGACGAGGAGCACGGGCCCTGCGGGCCAGCTCGATGCACTGAACAACTGTGCCGTGTCCGGGCGTCGGCTCATCCAGCCGAAAGGCTTCATGGATCAGCAGATCACATCCCTCGGCGAGCAGGGCGGTTTCATCGGTTGCGGTGCCGTCGCCGCTGTAGAAGACAGACCGTTTCCCATCTCCGATACGGACGGCAAGATTAGCCTGTCCGTGGCCTCCCGCCGCCGCCTTCCACAGATGCCCCGCCACTGAGAGCTCCTCTCCGGCCACGGCCGTACGGAAATCCAGGGGGTAAGTCAATTTCGGCAGGAAATCCGGGTAAGCCAGATCCATCGTCTGACGCACCTTTTCTTCGATACCCCGCTGACCCACCACAACCAGGGGCTTCGCGCGCTTGAGCTCCCAGAAACGCAGCAGCAATGCAGGAATTCCGAAAAAATGATCCCCGTGGAAATGTGAGATCCAGAGAGCGTCGAGATCATTCGGGTCGGGACAGAGCCGCCAGTATTGCGGAGGAACCGTGAACCCGCAATCCAGAAGAATGGATTGCCTCGATGAACCGGCATCGGACTCGACCCAAACCGATGTGTTCGGCAACTGCTCGTCGCAAGCCTCCCCCACTCCCAGGAAAGTGACTCTCATCCCAGCTCCTCGCAGTTTCATTCTGCCGGTGCAGCCTCACACTCAATGTCAAAAGCCAAGCTAACGATCTCAGGGGAACAATGCAATACAAGTGAAACAGAGCTCATCGAACACCACGATCCTCGTCAAATGAACGTCCGGTGCGTGAACGCTTTTGAGGGATGTGCTAAGATGATTTGAATCCGCTCAAAAAAACAGAGGGAAAATTGTTTTTGACCATTCGTAAGCGAGGCTGCGATGCACGGCAGGACCCAACCCCTGATCGTCTCTTTTGAAGCTGCAGATCCCACCCAGGTGGAGCTCCTCGGGGCCAAAGGCGCCAAGCTCGTGGAAGATCTCCGGAACACACGCGAGCTTTTCCCCGGAAAGGAGGACGCCATCGCCGTCCCTGACGGCTTCATCATTTCGACGGAGGTATGGAGGGAATACCACGCCTCGGGGGATCGGCTGACGGACGCCATGATGGTGCCTATTCTCGAGGAGCTCTGCCGCCTCGAACAGCGCAAAGGAAGACGATTCGGCGACTGCAGCGGACAAATGCCGCTCATCGTGGCCGTCCGCGGGGGGGCTCCCGTATCGCTGCCCGGGGCCCTTGGGACGGTGCTGAACGTGGGACTGAACGATGCGGTGGTTTCGGCCCTCATCGCCAGCGGGGAAGACGAAAGCTTTGTCCTGACCACCTATCTCACCGCCATTCGCATGTATGGAGAAGTGGTGCTCGGAGTCCCGTATGACCGCTTCTACGATCGACTCAGACACTACCACGCCGGCCCGGAAGGAACCCTTTCCATTTCCCTTCTGCGGACCCTGATTGCCGAATTTCAATACCTTCTTCGCGAATCCCCCCACCCCAGCCTCCCGGGGCGCTTCGAGCATGAGCCGCATCTTCAGCTCCGCAACTCCATCGAAGCGATTCTGGCATCCTGGATGGCTCCCACGGCCATCGAGGCTCGACGAAGTCGAAGGCCCAAGGTTGCCGATGACATGGGAACAGCCGTGGTGATTCAGGAGATGGTCTTTGGCAACCGGGACGACAGGGATTGCTTGAGCGGCGTGCTCTTCACGAGGAACCAACGAACGGGATCCAACAGGCCCATCATCGAATGGGCCGCTAAAGTCCAGTGCGACAAGATCGTTTCCGGCCGGCTTCGAAGACCCGTCCTCCACACCCAGGACCTCCAGGAGCGGTTTCCCGACATCTATTCGCTGCTCCTCCTCGTTCGGGACAAATTTGAAGCTCAATCCCGACGGCCGCTGGATATCGAGTTCACCGTGGAAAATCGCAAGCTCTACCTCCTTCAGCGCCGGCCCATGCGGATGACCTCCAATGCCACCGTGCGGGCCATGTGGGACCTGGTGGACGAGGGCAAGACCAACATCCAGCAGGCCTCCATGATCATCAACAAGGCCCTCGAGCAACCGGAAAAAGTACTGAAGGAGGACCTGACCGACTACGTCCTCCTCGCCAGGGGGGAGCCCATCACGGAAAGCGCCGATGCAGGCATACTCACTCTTGGAACCGAAGCGGCCCTGGAGCTGGCCAACATGGGGAAAAAGGTGATCCTGCTCAGGAGAAGGCCCTATGGCGAAAACGATGTGGCCGTCAACCACCCGCGTGTTCGGGGCATCGTCCGCTGCGACGGCAACACGACGGGTCACGAAGCCGTATCCGCCGTGGCCTACAGCAAGCCTTACCTCATCAATCTCGTGGACGCCCAGGGACAACCCGTGATTCTCACGGGTGAAGAACAGGGGGCTGTGAACCCGCACAGCATCGTCAGCCAGTACCTCGGCAAGCGGGTTTTCGTGGATGGAGAGCGCGGCATCCTCGGATACACCGAGGTAACAGACTGCCTTGAAGACCGCACGGGCCGAAAGAAGCTCTACGTCGACTGGATCTGCCTCCGCAAGCAGTTCGACTCGGCAGGCTACCAGGAGTGCGACTACGATACCCTGCTCGACCTGCACTACCAGTGGGAGCTTGAGCTCGAGAGCTACCAGAGCCTCGAGAAAAAGCTCAAGAACGGCGATCCCGACGTTTCGGAGAAAGAGCTCCTGCAGGCCATGAAAACCTATCTCCATTACATCCCCAAGCGGGATTGCGACCGAACGCTTCGCCTGAAAGAAGTTCAGGTCGAGGAGTTCCAGTTCAGTCCCACCATTGTCTACCGAGGCCCCAATCTCGGTGCCGAAGTCCTCAAGATCCTCAAGGCCCTCATGCTCTGCACCACCTGGTGCACCCACTGGCTCCACGAGATCATGGTGGTTCAGGCTCGAGCCCGCGGGGAGAATGAAAACGATGTGATCCGCGACATCTTCCTCAAGAACCGAACCATGAGCCTCATGAAGGAATTCGAGGATGAAGGATTCCATGTCATGCGTGCGCCCGACTGCTACCACCTGATTCTGGCGAGCAACTTCGAATACGGTCAGGACCTCGATAAAGTCCAGATCGGGCCGGAGACTCTGAACTACGCCGAAAAGGAAGCCCTGGCGCGACGTTTCATGACCTATCTTCAGGACGTGGCGCCCCCCTTCTCGGAAAGGGTCCGCGTGGTGCAGGGAGAACCGCCCCTGGGGCAGGGGCATGCCCGCATCATCAGCATCGGCCTTTCCGTGCCCCATGCCGAGCTCAACCTGCTCTGCCGCTATCTCCGTGCCTTTCTGGACGAATCCAGGGATGAGGGGGAAAGGGACATTCTGTCCCTTGTTCCGCAGGGGGAATTCATCGAGCTCTACAACATCGACCCTTTTTTCGCGCCCTTTCCCGATTTCGAGATATCCCAGGAGAAGGTTGGAATGGAGGCCACCGGGGATTGCTTCATTATCTTCGGCCGATGCTCATTTGGAGAATTCGACGGTCTGGTTTACGGGAAGGACGATTACGAGCGACTCATGGACCGCGTGAGGGAATTCGAGGCCTATTTGAGGGAGAAGGTTCGCTCAGGGCTCATTCGGCCCTGGCACTTCGAAGTGGACCCCTACCGGCGTCACTCGGTCATCGCCGCCGGAGGAATCCGTTTCCCGCGTGAGAGTGCAGCGGACGTGATTCATGCGCTCAAGAGCTTCGTTCGGCACATGCAGTCCCAATCGGCTTAGTACACGTCCACGCAATTGAGGGCTCGAATTCGCAAACGTCATCCCGGCAGTCTGTTAGCCGGGATCCAGGTTTTCTTTGATCAGTCTGGATTCCGGCTTGAAAACCGCCGGAATGACGTGCTGCGGAGTCCCGCAGTCGCTATTGGACACTCTAGTGCGCGCGCGTGTACTTAATGGGTGAGGCCCGGGATCTCGATTTCGAAGACCTTGGGCCACAGCTTTCCGGTCACGAAGATCCGATTTCTGTCGCGATCATACGCGATGCCGTTGAGCACCTCAGGACCGCGGACCGGACCCAATGAGCTCCGGAGGCGGCTCAAATCCAGGGTGCCCAGCACCTCTCCGCTCGACGGCGCTATCCTGAGCACGATATCCCTCTCCCAGACATTGGCAAGGATCTCTCCCCGAACATACTCCAGCTCATTCAGCCGATCCGCGGGAACCCCACGATTCCGCACTTCCAGGCGTCCCCTCTCCCGGTACGTCTCCGGATCCAGCAGGCGCAGGATCGAGCTCCCGTCACTCATGATGAGAGACGTGCCATCCTCGGTGAGCCCCCAGCCCTCCGTGGCGTATTGGAAGGTGCCCATCAGCCTGAAAGACTCCAGATCGTAGATGAATCCGACGCGTGACTGCCAGGTGAGCTGGATCAGGCGTTCGCCCCAGCGCGCGAGCCCCTCCCCGAAATACTGGCCGGGAAGAGTGTGGATCTGAACCACCTGACCGGTTTCGGGCACCACCTTGCGGAGGGACGATTTCCCCCTCAGCCCGGTGCTTTCATAAAAGTAGCCCTGGTGATAGAGCAGGCCCTGGGTGTAGGCAGTGGGATCATGGGGATAGATGTGGACGATCCGGAACGCTTCCGCCCCGGGCTGCCGAGGGGATTCAGCCATGCACGGGACCGCCGCGGCCGCGGCCGCCAGGATCCACCAGCCGATCCAGAACGGCCGCAGCCTGAAACGCTGACGGGGAGCTGTCAAACCGAAACTCTTCCGACACTGTGATACTCAAATCCCGACTCTTCCATGGAGCTTCGTGCGTACACGTTTCTCAAGTCCACGAAGACCGGGGCCTTGAGCAGGCCCTTGATTCTCTCCAGATCCAGAGCCCGATATTCGTTCCACTCCGTGAGCAGAACCACCGCATCCGCCCCCTCGCAGGCTTCGTAGGGGCTCGAGCAGTATTTGACTTCGGGGAGCACCTTGGCGGTCTCTTCCATGGCCTGGGGATCGTGTGCCTTGACCAACGCCCCGTGCTCGATGAGGGTCGCGATGATGGTGAGGGAGGGAGCGTCCCGGATGTCGTCCGTTTCCGGCTTGAAGCTCAGTCCAAGGATCGCTATGGTCTTTCCCGCTTCGCTTCCCCCGAGCGCCTTGCGGATCTTCCTCGCCATGCGCGCCTTCTGAGCTGCGTTCACTTCCACCACGGCCTCGATGATGCGGCAGGCGACCCCATGCTCCTGGGCAATACGCAGCAGTGCGTGGGTATCCTTGGGAAAGCAGGAGCCGCCGTATCCCGGGCCGGCATGGAGGAATTTCCTCCCGATGCGGCCGTCCAGGCCGATTCCCTTGGCCACGTCCTGAACGTCGGCACCCACCTCCTCACACAGGTTGGCCATCTCGTTGATGAAGCTGATCTTGGTCGCCAGGAAGGCGTTGGCCGCGTATTTGATCAGCTCGGCCGTCGCAATGTTCGTGATGACAAAAGGCGTTTCGATGAGATACAGGGGGCGGTAAATAGCCTTGAGGACCTCCTCGGCGCGAGCGGACTCCACTCCCAGCACCACGCGATCCGGCCGCATGAAATCATTGATGGCCGCCCCTTCACGCAGAAACTCCGGATTGCTGGCCACATCGAAGGTGGCGTTGGGATTCGTCTCGGAGATGATGCGGGTGACCTGCCTGGCTGTCCCGACGGGAACCGTGCTCTTGTCCACAATGACCGTGTAATCCGTCAGGTGAAGCGCGATCTGTCTGGCGGCTTCGTGGACATAACTCAGGTTGGCGTAACCGTCACCGCGACGGGAAGCAGGTGTTCCCACCGCAATGAAAACCACCTGCGCCTCCGGAACCCCCGGATCGTAGCTGGTCGAGAACATAAGGCGCCTGGCCTGGATATTCTTGGCCACGAGGGAGTCCAGACCCGGCTCGTAGATGGGGATCTCCCCATTCTTCAAGCGGTTGATCTTGGATTCGTCTACATCGATGCAGGTCACCTCATGTCCAAACTCCGCAAAACATGCGCCGGTCACGAGTCCGACGTAGCCCGTTCCGATGATTGCAATCTTCATTGAGCCCTCTCTGTATGCCATTTCTCCAAAAGCGAAACGAATTCGGATGGAAGCACCGTCGGCTTCCCCGAAAACCTGACGCAGACCATGCTCAAGCTCACCTCGGTGCAGAGAACCGGCTGCTCAGCCTCCTCCTCACGAAAGACCGACTGCATGAGTCCCAGGCTTCTCGAACGCTTCCAGGCCAATCCGGTCCGCACCTCGATTTCCTCGTCGTAATGCAGCGATTTCCTGTACCTGCAGTGTGCCTCGACGATGGTCAGATGCATTTCCCGATCCATGAAACCCTTGTAGGGAAAACCCATTTCCCTGAAAAAGCTCTCACGTCCGAGCTCAAACAGATGGAAGTAGTTCCCATGATACACGGCCTGTCCCACGTCCACTTCGAAGAGCGGCACCCGCATACGGGCCGAATGCCAGAATTGCGGTTGTTGCTGTTTTTCCTCCGGATCGCTCATTCGTTTTCCTTGCGAAAGGCGTTGAGATATCTTTGCTTGGCAACGAAGTCGGGATGATTAATAATATAAAAGCATTAGATTTCAAAACAGATTTGAGGGGGGGTGTTATTGAGCTTCTTTCCGAGACGCAGATACCCGAAGCACAGAAGTCAGCACACCAGGCAAGGCGCCCCACCCATTGATCCAGAGCTGGATCGGCCCATAACGCTGAGAATTCACCGAAATGTGAGCGCCGCCCTCGACCGCATTCAGATCCCGGAGCCCAAGCCCTTCGTGCCGGATCCTTTCCAGGTAGAAGCCCTGAAAGCCGTCGAGGAGACGGATGTCCTCGTCACCGCCCCGACGGGCGCAGGAAAAACCTACATCGCTCTGAAAGCCATCGAGCGTGTCTTCCAGGATGGGGGCAGGTGCTGGTACGCTTCGCCGCTCAAGGCGCTCTCCAACGCCAAACACGCTGAGTTCGGCGAATACTTCGGCGCCGAAAACGTCGGAATCCTTACAGGCGACCGCAAGGAAAACGCCAACGCCCCCATCATCGTCGGCACCACGGAGATTCTTCGCAACCAGCTCTACGACACCATGCACCTGGGGCAGGATCTGGCGGTGCAACTCGTGGTCCTGGATGAAGCGCACTACCTGGGCGACCAGGATCGCGGCGTCGTCTGGGAGGAAGTGCTCATCTACTTGCCGGCTCGGGTGAAACTGCTCCTCCTTTCGGCCACCATCCAGAATGCCGGAGACATCTGCGAATGGCTCCAATGGATGCGCAAGGTTCCCTGCCGTTGGGTTACGGGCAACGAGAGACCGGTGCCCCTTTTCCCGCTTTTCCTGTTCCCTTCGGGAGAGCTGGCCCCGTTGAGCACCCGGCGGGGCATGTTTTCCAAGATCCGGAGCGTCGACCCGAAATCCTTCCCGAAGCATGAGTTTCCCAATGTTCGCCGCATCCTGGATGTCCTGAGGGACACCAACCTGCTTCCAGCAATATTCTTTTTGAAATCGCGAGCCGACTGCGAGAGAGCCATCGAGATGTGCCGTCCCCCCGTCAACCCCGACCAAGAGAAGGTGGCCGTTTTCCAGGCCAGGGTGGACGAGCTGCTGGAGCAATATCCCTTTCTGCTCCAGCACCAGCACCTCGAGAACCTGAGGCGCAGCAGGGTTGGAGCCCACCATGGAGGTCAGCTCCCCCACTGGAAGCTTTTTCTTGAGAAGCTCATGCAGGAGGGGCAGCTCGAAGCGATCTTCTCCACTTCAACCGTCGCCGCGGGTGTGAACTTTCCGGCCCGCACCGTGGTGATTCCGCAGAGCGACCGATTCAACGGCAAGTTCTTCGTCGATCTCACTGCTACGGATCTCCTGCAGATGACCGGCCGGGCCGGTCGACGCGGCATGGATGAAATCGGGTTCGTGCTGGCTCTGCCGGGACCACATCTGAATCCCCTGCTCATCCACGACCTGCTGCGCTCCCCCGCCGATCCCATCCTGAGCCAGATTCGCATCAATTTTTCCATGGTATTGAACCTGCTGCTCTCCCACAGCCCCGATGAGATCAGGGACCTTTTCTCGGACTCCCTGGCCACCCATCAGAATCTCACCCAGGACATGGAGGTCCGCAGGCAGTTCGAAACACTCGAGCGAGATCTTGATCCCTGGATTCCCCAAATGGCCTGTGGCTCCATGGAGCGACTGGCTGAGATCCGTCCCCAGTACGTCCAGTTCAGGGAGCAGTATCGGAAGGCCCGTAAATTCTTGAAGCGCCAGAGGTCCATGCACATCTTCCAGGGGCTTCTCACTCCGGGCAGGATATTCCGGAGCAACCGTGGCACGCCCTATATTGCCATCGCCGAGCCCGACATGGAGCAACGGACGGTTGAGGGGGTGAGACTCGGATTTCCCCTGCGTTTCAGGAAAGGCTGCATCCGCTCCTTCCGGGTAGGTTTTCACCGGATCAGGACTTTCTGCCAGGTGCTGGAGGACATGCCCCCCCTGGAAGAGAGGGAGCCCTGGCGGGAGCTGGCCATGCAGCTGGCGGCCTCCCGGTCCTCGAAGGCTCAGGACGGTGAGGAAAGCCCTCTGGATCTCGGACGTCCCGTCGATCTCGAGGCCATGAAGCCCCAAGGACAGAGTCCCAGCGAGCTGAATCGCCTGGCGGCCCAGATCGCCGCTCTTCCATGCGAGCGCTGCCAGCTTTACGGCCCCTGTCAGAAGTCGACGTCGCATCCGTTCACTGAGCTCCTGCAGAGCTATTTCGAGCAGCATGCACGCATGATGACGATCCGCGACCAACTCTGGAGGGACTTCCTGAAGCATTACCGATTCCTTCAGAAGGAAGGGTACATCGACGACGAGGGGCAGCTCACGGAGGACGGGCTCTGGGCATCCAAGCTCAGGCTGGACCAGCCTATACTCATTTCCGAGTGCATACGCAGGGGGCTTTTTCCCGAAGAAGATCCTGAAATCCTGGCTGCGCTTATTGCACCCTTCGTGATGGACCGGGACCGCCCCGGCGACCAGCAGCTCTCGTCGCTGGTCTGGCGCTATCAGGATGTGGCCAATCCGTTCTTCAAAATGCTTCACAGCCTGAAATCCTTGCGGGAGCACTTGCAGAATGAGGGTTTTGGCACACCGCCTTTCCCCTTCTGGACGGTGGTCACCCTCTACTACTGGGCCAAGGGAACGGAGTGGGATGAGGTTCGCCTGATGGCCGGCATGGATGAAGGGGATCTGGCCATGGTCATCCTGAGGACGGCGGATCACCTGAGACAGATCGAATCGCTGGCGGAGACGCATCCGCGCCTGGCCGCATCGGCCCGCAACGCCATCGATCGCATTTTGCGCGAACCGGTCCTGATTTGACATTTATTCAAGCTTACTGACTTCCCGCGGATGGAAGCATGCCTCTGATCGCGATTATTTCCGACATTCACGGAAACCTGGAAGCGCTCGAAGCCGTCTTCAAAGCCATCGAGGCGGACGGAGTGGAATACGTCATCCATCTGGGAGATCTCGTGGGCTACAACGCCAATCCCCGCGAATGCCTCCACCTGCTCCAGCGGCAGCGCGTCCTCTCCATCCTGGGAAATCATGACTATGGTGTCCTGGAGCCGGATTCGGCGGAGCACTTCAACGTCCTGGCCTTTCAGGCTCTCGCGTATTCCATGCGCCAGTTGTCGGACGAAGACCGGCGCTACCTTCTCGGCATGCCAAGGACCGAGGTGCTCTGGGACCGTTATCTGATCTGCCACGGGACTCCCGAAAATCTGGAAACTTACATCATGAACGTCTTTCAGGCCAAGAGAGTCTTCAATCTTCTTGGTCGGTATTATTCGGGTCTGCGTATTTGTTTTTTCGGCCACACGCATCTGCAGCATGTGTGGGCCAGCGATCCGCGCGGAAAGGTATTCCTCCCGGGGGGTTCCGACTCCACGCTGGCGCTGGAGGCCGAAAACCTTTATCTGGTCAATCCCGGCAGCGTCGGACAGCCGAGGCAGAAGGACAACCGGGCCCGTTACCTGCTGTTCGACACCGACCGCGAGCTCTTGACATTCAGGGCCGTGCCTTACGACATCCGAAAGGCTCAGGAAAAGATTCGTAAAGCCAAACTTCCCGAATACCTTGCTTTGCGTTTGCAGGACGGCATTTGACGCCGGTTCGCAATAGAATCATCTCCCCCGGCAGAAGTGGTCGATCACCTGCGCCGGAGGTGACGCAGATCGCTCGGACCAGTCCCTGGTACTTCCTCCCCCATACCCTGGCGGGGCTTTGACCGGAATCGAAGGAGAAAAGCATGTTTGGGAGCAAACAGAACAAGCTCAAAGACGGGACCGTTGTCACCCTGCGCCCGATGGTCAAGGACGACGAGGAAGGGTTGTTCGATTTCTTTCAAGAGCTGCCGGATGAGCTGACCCTATTCATCCGCCACAACGTCAAAGACCGGAACGTCATCCGCGACTGGGCGCACCGCCTCAACTACGACCGTGTCCTCCCCCTGCTGGCACTCAGGGATGACAAGATCATCGGCGATGCCTCCCTGCACCGCGTCTCACACGGCTGGAAGCGCCACATCGGTCGTGTCCGCGTGGTGGTGTCCCCTCGATATCAAAGGCAGGGACTGGCAACCCTCATGCTCAATGAACTGGTGACCCTCGGGCACGAGCTGGGCCTCGAAAAGCTCTGGGCGGAAATACCGCTCGACTCCGCCGGAGCCATTCGCGCCTGCAGGAACGCGGGGTTCGCCTGCAAGGCGGTCATCGAAGGCATGGTCAAGGATTTACGCGACCAGAACATCGATGTGCTGATCATGGTGTGCGACATTCCAACCTTCTTCGACAAGCGATGGCAGGATTCCCAACCCCTGTGAAGTCCCGCAGGGCAGGTGATGTCTCATCGCGGTACCTCATGGCCCTCCGGACCCCGCTGGACGATGCGGGGGTGGTGGCCCGGAGCCCTCAACTGGAACCCCGAAACTTTTCGTAGCCGACAATCACCGATGCGCTGAGAGGCCATCCACTGCAGTGAAACCGAGGGCGCGCCGGGATCAGGCACCCGTCAGAATCTCTCCTTGACCAAACGTTGGGAGACGCTCAGAGAAATCCGTCTTCAACTCCAGCGCACTCCGATAGCGACGAGTCCAGTCCTTTTCCAGGCATTTCAAAATCACAGACTCCAGTTCCTCGGACAGGTCGGGCTCAAGGTTTCTCGGTCGCTCGGGCTCCGACTCGAGAATGATGTCCATGAGGACCTTCTCGTTATCGTCGTAAAACGGAAGACATCCCGTGGACAGCGCATAAAGGATCACTCCCAGGGCCCATACATCGCTCGCCAGGCGGCTGTTTCCGAGAATCTGCTCCGGAGCCATGAAAGGCCTGGACCCAATGACCGTGTTGCTGATGCTCCGGCGAGTCAGGTCTTTGCCGGTTCCGAAGTCCAGCAACTTCAGGATGCCCTTGTGAGTGACGATGATGTTCTCGGGCTTGATGTCCCGATGCATGATCTTGTCCGCATGCGCCCTGGCGACAATTTCGAGCAGCTGCAGGAAAGCACTCTCCTTGGCTGCCGCCTCCATACCCTGCCCCAGAAGATCCTGAAGGGTGCTCCCCTCCACGTACTCCTGGATGAGGATGACCTTCCCATCCTGCTTGACGACCTCCTTGAGATGCACGGCATTGGGGTGATCGCTCAGTCGCTTCAGGATGGCCGCCTCACGGAGGAACTTCGTGTTCATCTTCTGGGAGTGCGGAACCTTGGCAACGGCTGGCTCAACGTTCTCGGGATCCTTGACCAGCCAGACCTCTCCGTAGCTGCCGAAGCCCAATCGGCGAAGCTTCTCCCACTTCCCGCCAATCAGCTCCAAGGTTTCACAAGTCATGGCAGGCTCGCGTCTCAACATGCCAGCCAGCCGCTGCAAGAAATTCCGTCCCCTCTCCTTGAGACTTTGAGCGATGGCGCCCCAGAGGTTGCGGTCGGATCGCCCCAGCCACTCCTGAGTGAGGCTTGACTGCCCCCACTCCAGGAGAACATAAAAACGCGACGGAAAGGCCTGGGAATCCATGGGGAGGATCCAGTACTCGTCAGCCCCTGCTTTCATGGCTTGCTTGACTTTGATGGCGCAATCCGCTGTGACCAGGAGCAGGACGGGTGTACGGGATTTAACCAGTCGACGTATGCGCTTCAGATCCTGATCAGGCCTCTTTCGGTGCTCGTCCAGTCGGACGACGATCAGGAGCAGGTTACCGCCGGTGAGGATGGGCTCAGCCTCCTGAATGCTCTCAGCCTTCCAGACATTCACTTCCGGATCGCACTGATCGAGCAGATCATGGATCTGCTGAATCTCGTCGTCCATGAGACGGATGAGCAGCACACCGGGATGTGGCATTTCGAACCCTTTATCGCAGGATCTGACAGCTCTGAGTATTGTGCAGCCATCTCACAATTCAGGCACGCATGCCTTTCACCGTGATCACAACCCTTTGATGAACCCTCTCGACAATGCCCGGATAGCGGCACATTGGGAACTTCAATGATCGGTCGGAAGGAAACACGATGAAAAAAGGGGCGGAAAGAATCTTTCCGCCCCAGGTCTAATTTCCTTGAGAAAAACTCAAGAGCACTCTTTCAGCCTATGCAGTCTGCCGAGCCTGAGCGCCCTCGGTGGTTGCCATGGGTCTCTTGACCACGTAGGCCACAAACGTCGAGGCCACCAGGATGATGCCCGAAATATAGAAGGCGTAATCCAGGCTGCCCGTGGCATCCTTGATGTAGCCGGCCATCTGGGGAACGAAGAATGCGATACCCCAGCCCATGAACACCAGACCGTAGTTGAATCCCAGGTTCTTGGGACCGAAGAAGTCCGCGGTGAAAGCCGGCATCAGGGAGAGCCCGCCGCCATACTGCCAGAAGGCGATACCCACAGCCAGGAACAGCAGGAAGACGTTGCCGGACCTCATGATGTTGGGCATCAGGAAGAGGCAGATGGCCGAAATGATGCCGTTCACCACATAGGCATTGGCACGGCCGATCTTATCCGAGTAGAGCCCGGTGCCGATACGGCCGCTGGCATTCACCAACCCGCCGAAAGAGGCCAGGAGCCATGCATTGGCTGCAAAGAACGCGATGGTTGCGGCCGTCTTGTTGAGCATCGGGGTTGCATTGGCGATGACCAGCAGCCCCGACTGGGAGGTGCCGATGAACATGAAGACCAAGGCGAAGAACTGAACCGTCTTCATCATGTCGCGGGCTTCCCAGTCCACAGCGGTGAGGCTGGTCTTCATGGGAGCTCCCGACGCCACTTTCACAGGCGTTGGCGGTGCTGGTGGCACATAACCGGGCTCCGGCCATGCCAGCAGCTGTCCGGCGATGATGACGACGACAGCGAAAAGACAACCCAGAGCGATGAAGCTTCCCGAGATCCCGTAGGCGCCGATCAGCCATTTGGCCAGCGGCGCGATATAGAGCGCCGCACCGCCGTAACCGCCGACCACGAGACCGACGATGAGACCGCGTTTGTGTGGTCCGAACCATTTTACGGCCGCAGGCGTGGGTGCGGCGTAGCCGATGCCCATTCCCATGCCGCCAAGGATCCCGAAACCGATCACCAGGCCGGTATAGCTCTTCATCAAACCGGAGATGATGCAGCCGAGGGCCAGGAGCAGGCCGCCCGTCGTTGCACCCACTTTGGGACCGTACTTATCCTGAATCCGGCCGCCAGGAATCATGAAGCAGGCGAAAACAACGCCGCAGATCGCGTAGGCCCAGGTGGCCTGAGCATCCGTAAGGTATGCCCACCCTTCATTGATGCCGGACATGGCGCTGCCGGCGGGGTGATCCTTATTATACAGAAGAGCAGCTTTCCAAACGCTCCATGCGTAAAGAATACCGAGACAAAGGTTGACAGCTGTACCGGCGAAAGTAACCACCCACGCTTTTCCTGGAACTTTGTCGATTGGTCCTGCCATCTTTCACTCCTTTAAAAAGCGTCGCCTAGAGTCAATAAGTAAAGAATTGCTTCAGACTTCCCTGCTCACCATAGTAAGATTCCAGAAAGGAATCCTATAACCGGTAACAAGAACCTCCATTGAAAAATGAATGCACTCGAAGAGCTTTGCATTAAATAAATACTAGAGAGAACTGGTCTAAGAACTGCGAACCAATGTGTGAAACAGTAGGCGGTGCAGGTGATGCAATTGAATTCCGAGGATGAAGAAACGACCAACTTTGAACGGCGCGATTCGTATCAAATGAGATTCAATAGGAAGAAAGCGAAAGAAAATGCATTTAGATTACCCTAGATCGACGCCGGCCACCTCCTTTCCAGGCTCCCCCCAAACTGCCGGGAACCCTTTCCAGAACCTTGTCTGTCCCCCTCACACTCCAGCCAAGACTCATACTCGCTTACCTTATGACACGCACACGATATCGTGTCAAGCCGATTTGTGATTGATTATATATTGTTACGAAATGCACAAAGAGGTCTTCTCACGGGACCTCCCATACAGTGATCCTCACTCGATGCGGACGCCATGTGTTGGATATACTATCTATTCGAATCAGGAGCATTCAAGTGAATGTGATCAATCCCTTCCTTCAAGAAGAACCGGCTTTCCTTGACCTTCTTCTCAAGCAGCCCCGTCGTGATGATGATCTTGTGGACCGCGTCAAAGCTGCTGAGGCTCTTGACCGCGGCAAGTGAAACCACGGCCTCGAAACAGATGGCGTAAAGGATCTCTCCTTCACGGTTCATGGCAATCAAATCCACAGCGCGATCCTGGACTCTCGGGGGCATATAGTCGGCCACCAGAGCATATCCAGCATCACTGAACAGACCAAACAGACGACAACGCAAGGTGTGCCGCACCGAATGGTCATTGCGGAAAGCGCGCGGTATCTCCCGCCAGGCTTTTTCCAGGGCGTCTTTCCAGGTGTTGACGACTCCGCTTTCCATGGCGTCCATGATGTCTCCCTTCTTCGCAGTCGATGGGTTCGATCGAGCAATTTCGTCAGTCCTAGCGAAAAGTCCGCTGCGAGTCAAAGGGATTTGGACCCTTGACGGATCATGGCCGGGACGGATATTGTCGCCTTCGCGTCCAGTGAACGGCAGGCGTTCCCTGCCTGCAAGCAGCCTGTGTGCCTGGTTCCCTCAGGCGCTCTGACGCCCAGCGGATGGTCCGTCTCTTTTCCGGCCTGTGGGGCGGCGGCCTGGGCCAATGCCGTTGACTTAAGGGGTGGCACGGGCTAAGCGGAGCTTGCCCGTGGTGGAGAAGTGACGCATGGGCAAGCTTTGCTTAGCCCATGGCACCCTCCAGGCATGAACAATGTGCCTAAGTCAACAGGATTTGGCGGCCTGCGAGGGCCGAAGGCGGACAATGTCTTCGTCCGGATAAGCGAGACAACAC
>Ga0105106_10000886_pt1 | contig 21262 bp, 19 predicted proteins | sample PPLLaktember2015_5_FD_79109 | JGI IMG/M metagenome (GOLD analysis project Ga0105106, IMG submission 79109) | Freshwater sediment microbial communities from Prairie Pothole Lake near Jamestown, North Dakota, USA - PPLs Lake P8 Core (1) Depth... | ecosystem: Environmental > Aquatic > Freshwater >...
AACCCTGACCGCGCCCTTTGCCGGAACGGTGAGCAGCGTCAACCTGCACGCGGGTGAATGGGTGCTCCCAGGCCAGGCGGTTGTGGTTCTGGCGGATCTGGAGCGCATGCGCATCGAGACCACGGACCTGAGCGAGCGCGATATCCCCGGGGTCGCGGTTGGGGGGAAGGTAACGGTGTTTGTGAAGGCTCTGAACCAGGATCTGAGCGGATCCATCATCCGAATCGCGCCGTTAGCGGACACCTTGGGTGGCGATGTGGTCTATAAGACCACTATCGAGCTGGATAGCCCGCCGGCGGATTTACGCGCTGGCATGAGTGTGGAGGTACAATTCGAATCATGACGAAACGCCTGGTGCTCGTGGCTGGAAACATCGGCGCGGGTAAGACCTCTCTTACCGAGCGCTTGGGCGGGCGCCTGGGTTGGCAGACAGCTTTCGAATCGGTCGCTGATAACCCTTACCTGCCCGATTTCTATGCGGATATGCGCGCATGGTCTTTTCACCTGCAGGTGTTCTTCCTGGGGCACCGTGCCCAGCAGTATCTGGAGCTGGCGGCCCTGCCGAAATCTGCCATCCTGGATCGCAGTATTTACGAAGACGCCCACATCTTCGCCCGCGCCCTGCACCATATGGGCAACCTTAGCGAGCGCGATTACCTGGCTTACCGGCGCGTCTTTGACCTGTTGGTCTCCTACCTTCCGGCGCCCGACCTGTTGATCTACCTGCGCGCCCCGGTGGAAGTGCTGGTGGAGCGCATCCGCCGGCGCGGCCGCGCCATCGAAAGCGGCGTTAGCGCGGAGTATCTGGCGCTGCTCGATTCGTTCTACGATGATTGGATGCAAACCTTCGACCTGTGCCCGGTGCTCACCATCCGCACGGATGATCTTGATTTTGTCAACAAAACTCGCCACCTGGATATCGTCGTCAAACGCATCCAGGAAAAGCTGGCCGGGCGCGAGGAAGTGATCTTCCCAGACCATCCCTGAACTGTGCTGGTTCTTCTTTCGGACCTGCCCGAAATTCGGGAGAGCGGGGTGTGTAACAGCGCTTTGCGCCGCCACACACCCCGCTCTCCTTTGTTATTCAATGCGGAGCCGCTGAGTGTGCAGAGATGAATGACTGATCTATGTACGCTCAGCGGCTTGCTGATGATTGGCGACGACCTTAATCGTTCTCGAAGGTCAGGTAGTAGAAATAGCCCAGCTTTTTGTTTTCCAGACGAATATCGATACTGGCTTTGCCTTCGAGCTCATCGGGGATCTCGAAGCTGGCTCGCACCACGCCGCCCTCATCGTCGCTCAGGGTGCCCACCTGGATGCCGTTGAGGCCCTGGCTGCCGGCGGCTTTACCCATAAACACATCAAAGGTCACGTTGGCAGGCAGGTTGCTGGTTTTAATTTTTACCGTGGCGCCTTCTTTGACAGAGACGATGCTGAAGCTGAAGGCAGGAGCTCCTTCACCGCCAGTGTTGCCATCTGCGTTAGCATTGAGGAACCAGTTGGAGGCTATATCCCCACGCCCATTGGTGACCAGAATTTTGATCTTCACCACATCGACCAGCTTGCTTGGGATGCGGTAGGTCTTTAGGAAAGCGCCCTTGCTATCGGTAACCAGCGAGCCCATCAGGATGGAGGCTACCTTAGTGCCGGTTTTCGTCTTGCTCAGGTAAACGCTATAGCGTGTATTGGCAATCAGATTGACGCCGTTCAGGGTGACATAACGGTCTTCCTCGACACTCGTGGCGTAGACACGCACCGCACTGCTGGCGGCCAATGTTGGCTGGACCGAGACGACAGCCTGGCCAAAGACCAGCATCAAGGCGATCAGGTTTAATGGGATTTTCTTCAGAACAGACATTTCAGACCTCTTTATTTTAGAATGAGTGACACACGCATCTCGCTATAATGGGTTCGATGTGTGTGAGGATGAAGAAAAGACGCTGTACTGTCTATTCTGGTTCCCCAAAAAGGGGAATACCACCTGGCAAGGTTTTACCAGGATTTTACATGGGGATTGAACGGCGTTGAACTTGACAGGTTATGCTACATGCAGATCAGACCAACAGGCGTCCGCAGCCTGAATCTCAATATGGAGGTAGAGACATGTTAAAGAAATGGACCATTCCCTTGATCCTTGCTTTGCTTGCCAGCCTGACGGCTGGCAGTGTAGCCTTCGCACAGGCAGAAGGCCCTGAAGCGCTGGCGATGCCCAGACCGCCGCGCGGCGGGAAACGTGCAGTGGGGCAGGTGCTCTCCCTGGGCGAGAACCAGTTCACCCTGGGTACACGCGCTGGCAAGGAGCAGACCGTCAACGTGGATAGCTCGACTCGCTACGTTGACGAAAACGGTGAGAAGCTCACCTTTGAAGACCTGCAGATCGATGGTTGGGTAGCGGTGCTTGCCAGGTATACACCCAACGGCGACTTGATCGCCCGGCTGGTAATCTTACTACCGCAAGATTATGACCCCTCGCAGCGCCTCGGGCAGCATGCCCGCGGTAATATTCTCGAAGTGGATGGTAGTGCGGGGACCTTCACTGTCCATACCTTGCGCGGGGAAGAGGTGACCTTCACGACCAATGACAACACTATTTTCCGCGGCGAGGCGGCAGGTCTCGGTGACCTGCAAGAGGATATGCAGGTATGGGTATCTGGATTGATCCAGAGCGATGGCAGTCTGCTGGCCCTGGTCGTGATCGCGGGCAACCCGGATGCTCGCCATGCCGGTACGATCGAGTCGGTGGCACCCTCGGCGGGTAGCTTTGTCCTGAAGGCGCTCAGCGGCGAGCAGTACACTTACCTGGTTACAGCGGAGACGCGTTTCCACAGCCGGTGGGGCCAGGTGCAAAGTTTGAGTGATCTACGCCAGGGGATGCACGCTGTGGTGGCAGCCGAAAGGGACGAGAACGGTTCGCTGATTGCCCGTGTGGTCTGGATCGTACGGATCCGGCGTTAATCCAGGTGAGGCTTCAGCCAATCAGGGACACGCAGACCTTGAAAGAAGCTGCCAATGTATTCAGCCGCTGGATGTTGGACCCGAAGCGTGGCAGCCATGACAGCCTGGTAGTCATAATCCACGCGATGAAAATCGATCTGGTAACCCCCTGTGTGCGATTCCAGAATAGCGTAGCTGGCGCGCAGGTCTGGCGGCAGGGGGTTACTCACACTGCCGGGATTGACCAGACGAACCCCATCCACCCGGCGGTCGAAGGGCAGGTGAGTGTGCCCCACCAGGATCAGATCCGCCTCTGCTCTGCTGAGCAGCGGGCGGATCTCTTCTTCGGTCATGTAGGGGTGAATACCGGTACCATCATCCATCCCAGGGGAGGCGTGCACCGCCAGGAGGCGCGTACCGTCTGCAAGGGTCTGGCGAAAATCCAGCGGCAGGGCAGACATCCAGGGCAGCCAGCCAGCAGTGGCAACCGCCCCTGCCGTCCAGGCAAGACTCCCCCACACCCGGAAGTTCTGCATGAACGTTTCTGGATTGCTCTGGATGTGTTCGGGCTTGGGCCAGGGCTGCTCTCCGGTACTGATATAGTATTCGGTGTTGCCGCGGATCATGCGGGTATTGGGCAGGTCTGCCAGTTGTTTCAGCACACCGACTGGATCATATCCGATGGCCGCGTAATCGCCCAGGAACCAGGTTTCATCCACTCCGCCCGAGGCCTGGATTTCGGCAAGCACAGCCCGCAGGGCCAGCGTATTCCCGTGGATATCCGAAAGAATCGCGATGCGGGTCATGGTCGCGATTTATCCTGCAGCACCTGGCGCAGGGTGGAGCAAACCAATTCCACCTGCTGCTCGCTCATCACCCCGGAGAATGGCAGCGCCAAGCCACGCCGCCCCAGGTCTTCCGTCACGGGGAAATCGCCCTCCTGGTAGCCAAAGCGCTCGACCATATAGGGCTGCAAGTGGATGGGCAAGAAGTACGGGCGGGCCGGGATGCCGCGCTGCCCCAGCCTGCTAGCCAGGGCATCTCGGTCGATCTCAGCCGGAAAACGCACCACGTACACGAACCAGCTCATCCGGGTAGTACTGGGAAGGATGGCCAGGGTTTCCACGCCGGGGATTTCGGACAGGCGCTGGTTGTACCAGTTTGCCACGCGTTGGCGTTTCTGCAGCAGCTCATCCAGGCGGGTCATCTGCACCCGCCCCAGGGCTGCGCTCATCTCATCCAGGCGGTAGTTGTAACCCAGGTAAGTGTGTTGCAGCCAGGTATCGCCGGGGGCGCGACCCTGGTTGCGCAAGGCGCGCATCAAATCCGCCGCCTGGTCGTTGTTGGTGATGATAACAGCGCCTTCACCGGTAGTGATCTGTTTGTTCGGGTAGAAAGCGAACACGCCGTAATCGCCTAGCGTGCCTGCAGGGCGGCCCTTATAACTGGCGCCCAGGGCTTCGCAGGCATCTTCGATGACTTTGAGACCCTGCGCGTTAGCCAGGGTATTGACCGCATCCAGGTCGGCGGGTTGCCCAAACACATCCACAGGCAGGATGGCTTTCAAGGGTGCGCCCTGCCTGGCTCCCCGGCGGGGCAGCCAACGGCGGGCGGCTGCGCCTGCCTGTTGGAGTTCCTCAACGGCCTGGCGTACCTGCTGCACATCCAGATTCCCGGAGAGCGGCTCCACATCTACAAAGATGGGCACAGCGCGCTCGAAGAGTAGCACATTGGCAGACGCCACAAAGGAGAATGGCGAGGTGATCACCAGGTCGCCCACGTCCAGGCCGGCGGCGCGCACACACAGGTGCAGCCCGGCAGTGCCAGAGCTGACCCCGATGGCGTGTAGGCTGCCCGTGTAGCTCCGGATGGCGCTTTCGAAGGCCTGGATCTCTGCTCCCATACTCAGGTTGGGTGTGCGCAGCACGGCAGCGACGGCTTCACGCTCGGCCTCGCTCAGGTCGGGTGAAGACATAGGGATTTGGGGAGTGGATTGTGGTTGGGTTGTCAAGGGTAAATGCTCCCGGCGCGCACCAGGCTATTGTCCGGTACGCTGGATTTGACCGTGGCGCCATTGCCAATGCGCGCCCCCGATCCGATCTCGGCTTCCAAATTCACAGTAGCGCCCATGCCTACCAACGCCCGGTCGCCCACTTTCACCGCGCCAGCCAAAATTGCCCCGGGTGAGATATTGACGTACTCCCCCAAAATACAGTCGTGGGAGAGAATGGCGCCTGTATTGATGATGCTCCCGAACCCGACGCGCGCTTCACTGCCCACGTAGGCATGCGCGAAAACCTGCACGCCCGCTGAGAGGGATGCGCTGGGTTCCACGTATGCCGCCGGGTGAATGACTGCCGGGCAGGTAAAACCGGCTGTTTCCAGGCGCTCGAATACTTCTACGCGAACTTTGACATTGCCAATGCCTCCCACAGCGTTGACTGCCAGGCGCACGCCCTCAGCGCGCAATTCTGCTAAAACGTGCGCGCCGCCCAACACGGGCAGGCCCATGATTTCAGCTCCAGGGGGCATGCCGTCGTCGATGACCCCCGCGATGCGATAGACGCCCAAGGCCCTCAGCAGGTCGATCAAAGATTTGCCATGCCCGCCGCCGCCGTAAACCACAATGGCGGTCGGGTCGAAATCGCCAGCGGGGGTTATGAAGCCAGGCAGCGTGGATGGCTCCAACAAGGCGCGCACCGCTCTCTCTGTCACCAAGGGGCCAACGGGCAAGCGTTCCAGGTCAAGCTCGTGTTGGCGAGCCAATTCCAAAGCGGGCAGGGTAATGCGCAGCCCCACGGGTAAAGCAGGCCCTTGCGTTTCGGGGCGCGCAGTGACTTCAACCTGAGGCGGCTCCCAATCTGAGGTTGGCGCCAGATAGCACAGAATCTCGCCGGCGCGCACAGTCTGGCCCTGGGAAAAGCGCAGCCCTGCGACATAGCCAGCGGACTCTGCAACCACGTCGGCTGTAGATTTGGTGGTCTCCAGGGTGCAAAGCAGGTCGCCAGCGGCTACCTGCTGACCGGCGCGCACCTGCAAACTTGCCAGCATGGCTTCGGGCTCATTGGGGTTGAGCAGTGGAATGGTGACTGGGTGCGCTTCCGTCATGAATAGCCGTGTCCTTCGCTCATTATAAACGATGGCATCAATCTTTTCCGGCTGCCAGGCGGGCCGCCTGGATGATCTCGTCGACACCAGGCAGCACAGCAGCCTCCAGTGGGCCGGAGGCGGGGATGGGCACCGGTTGGGCAGCCAGCCGCCGGGCCGATCGCAGGCGCGCACCGAGCGCCTGCGCAGCCTGGGCCAGCAATTCGGCCCCCCAACCCAGGGAAAGGCTGCCTTCCTCGGCGGTCAGCAAGCGTCCGGTGCGCTGGAGGGATTCCAGGAGAGGCGTGAGATCGAAGGGGGCCAGGTGTGTGGGAATGACCAGCTCCGTGAAAATCTCGTGCTCGTAAGCCAGGCGCACAGCCGCCTGGCGCGCCAGCTCTGCCATATGCCCATAAGCCGACAGGGTGAGAGTTGCCGGGGGGGCGCCATTGATGACCAGCGAATAGCCAGTGCCCGCAGGGTGTGGGATCAGGGAGAAATCCTGCAGGCTGTGAGCATCTTGCAGCGGCAGTAGGTAGAGCAGCTTGTTTTCTATGAAGAGCGTCGGGTCTTCGTTTTCTAAGATTGCCCGGTAGAGCAGCTCGCCAGGATCGCCCAACGCGGAGGGCGCCAGAACGCGCAGCCCTGGCAGGCCCAGGAACATTTTTTCCAGCGATTGGCTGTGAGTAGGGCCGTAACCGCGCCGCCCGCCCATCGGGGTGCGGATCACCAGGGGGAGTTGGACCTGCTGGTTATACATCCAGCGGAATTTGGAGATGTGATTGACGATTTGATCGGCAGCCAGGGCTAGAAAATCGCCAAACATGATCTCCACCACCGGACGCAAGCCGCGCAGCGCCATACCGGCTGCCAGGCCAACGATGGCCGCCTCGGAAATGGGGGTGGTAATGACCCGCTTCGGAAAAGCTGTGGAGAGACCACGCGCCACTTTGAAGGCCCCGCCGTAGGGATCCAGCACGTCTTCGCCCAGCAAGTAGACCTGCGGATGATCTGCCATTGCCCGCTGAAGGGCTTGATTAAGGGACTCGAGGACGGTGGGCATACGGATCAGGCCATTGAGCCGGGAGAAAATTCTGGATAGGGATCATCCAGCGCCTGCTGGTAGGCGATTGCCAGGGCTTGATCGATCTCACGCTCGATCGAAGCACGCGCCTGCGGCGAAAGACGAGCCGCCTGGATCGACAACGGGTCTCGCTCGGCGCGCAAACGATCGATCTCGGCTGCGGGGCGCGTATCATCCCCCTTGGAATGCGGCCCGAAACGCTGGGTGTGCAGGATCAGGGCGCGCGGGGTGGAGCCGGCGCGCACTTCCTGCAAGAGCTGCCGGGCGACAGGAGCAATCTCCTGTACATCGGCGCTATCCAACTCCTGCGCCGGGATGCCGAAAGCCTGGAAACGCCCCGGAATGCTGCCTGCCAGTGCCAGTTCGATGGGTGTGGTCTGGGCAATGTGGTTGTTCTCCAGAACGTACAGGATAGGCGCGCTCCATAAGGAAGCCATGTTGAGCGCTTCGTACACCACCCCCTCGCCCAGGGTGCCATCTCCCAGGAACACCACGGTTACCGCCCCGCTGCCCTTGAATTTTTCTGCCAGGGCCATGCCGGTAGCAATGGGTACAATGCCCCCTTGCACCCCGTTGGAGTAAAAATTGCGCCAATGCAAATGTTGCGAGCCGCCGCGCCCGGCGCACACGCCGCTCTGCTTGCCCATCAGCTCTGCAAACAGGGCGTGCGGGCTGCCCCCATAAGCCAGAAAGTGCCCGTGACAGCGATGGTTGCTGAAGATAAGATCACCGGAGGCCATTTGACCGATGACACCGGCTGCGTTGGCCTCTTGACCCAGGTAGGTATGGGTGGTGCCAAAGAATACCCCCCGGGCAAAATTATCCAGGACGGTCTCCTCAAAACGGCGAATCGTGTAGAGAACCCGGTAGGCAGCCTCTGGCATCAGGATGACTCCTGCTCGTCCGGTTGATTTCCCATAAATTCCTGCGCGGTAGCATGCCCGGGCTGGCTGATACCCTCCCGGCGCAGCGCCTTCCACAGCGTGATCACCAGGATTTTGATATCCAGGCCCAGCGACCAGTGGTCGACGTACCAGACATCCAGGCTAAACTTCTCCTCCCAGGTCAGCGCGTTGCGCCCGTTAACCTGCGCCCAGCCGGTGATGCCGGGCAGCACGTCGTGGCGGCGGGCTTGCTCGGGGGAATAGCGCGGAAGGTACTGCATCAATAGAGGCCGCGGTCCGACCAGGCTCATCTCGCCACGCAGCACATTGAACAACTCGGGCAGCTCGTCCAGGCTAAAGGAGCGCAATAGGTGTCCCAGGCGGGTGAGGCGCTTTTCATCAGGCAACAGCTCCCCGCGCGCATCGCGCTTTTCATTCATGCTGCGAAATTTATACACATAAAAAGGCCGGCCTCGATAACCGGGACGCTGCTGGCGGAAAATCACGGGCTTTCCAAGAAACACCCGCACGAAAATGGCAATCACCCCCAGGATCGGAGAGATCAATACGACGCCTGGAACGGTGATCAACAAATCGAGGGTACGCTTGGAAAGAGGAACGCCAGATGCAGACATAAACAAAATGCGAAAATGAAAAGGGTAGTGGAGAGAGAAGGGATGTCCTTTTCCCTTATCCCTTATCCCTTATCCCCTTCCCCCTGATTTAACGTCTCCAGGAGCTCAATCAGGGTTGCACGCCAATCAGGAAGCTGGGAATAAGGCATCCACAGGGCGGTCTTCCCAACGCGTACATAGGCTCCCAGCTGGGGCAGATTTGCGGGTATCTCTGCATCCGGATAGCGCAAGACCATCTGCCCGTTATCGCTGCTGATGGAGGCCAAACCGACCTTTTCTGCCAGCAGGCGCACCTTCAATTGAAAGAGCAGGTTGTTCACGGGTTCGGGGGGTTGCCCGAAGCGGTCGTTGAATTCTTCCGTGATGGCGTCCAGCTCGCGCAGAGTCTGAATATCAGCCAGGCGACGATACAGGCGCAGGCGCATGACCTTATCGGGCACGTAATCGGCAGGGATGCCCGCCTGGATGGGCAGGTCGATATTAGCAGGCATCGCCGGCGGCAGGAGAGTCTCGGTCTTTGCCAGCGGGATGGTCATGCCGGGCTTCAGGCGGCGGATGGCCTCTGAAAGCAGGCGCGTATACAGGTAGAAGCCCACGGAGGCGATGTGACCATGCTGGCGGGTTCCCAGGATATCGCCGGTGCCGCGGATTTCCAGATCGCGCATGGCAATCGAGAAGCCTGCTCCGAGCTGTGTGTTCTCGGCGATGGTTTCCATGCGCTGGCGACCATCCAGGGTGGGCAAACGCTTGGTGTGCCGAAAGAAATAGGCATAGGCCCGTTGCGCGCCGCGCCCAACCCGCCCGCGCAACTGGTAAAGCTGCGCCAACCCAAAGGTATCGGCGCGATCGACAATCAAGGTGTTGGCATTGGGGATGTCCAAACCCGATTCGATGATCGAGGTGCTGAGCAGGATATCGACATCGCCGGCGGTGAACAACTTCATGCGCTCCGAAAGCTCGTTCTCCGGCATCTGACCATGAGCAACCGTGATGCGCGCCTCGGGAACCAGGCCCTCCAGGTGGTTGCGCATGGCGCCAATGGTCTGGACGCGGTTGTGCACGAAGAATACCTGCCCGCCGCGCTCCATCTCGCGCAAGATCGCCTGGCGCACCAGGCGCGGTGAATAGGGGCCGACATGAGTGATAATGGGGAGGCGTTCTTCCGGAGGTGTATTGATGGTGGAAATATCACGCACCCCGGTAAGGGTCATGTACAGCGTGCGTGGGATCGGCGTGGCGGTGAGGGTGAGTACATCGATCTCGGTACGGATCTTTTTCAAGGCTTCTTTATGGGTTACGCCAAAACGCTGTTCCTCGTCGATGATCAACAGACCCAGGTCTTTAAAGCTGACATCCGTGGAAAGCAAGCGGTGGGTGCCGATGACAATATCGATGCTGCCCTGTGTCAGGCGGGTGATGATTTCCTTCTGCTGTTGCGGGTTACGGAACCGCGAGAGCATTTCCACCTCTGCGGGGAAGGCTGCCAAGCGCTCGCGAAATGTCTGGTAATGCTGCTGAGCCAAAACCGTGGTGGGGACCAATAATGCCACCTGTTTGCCATCCAATACAGCCTTGAAAGCTGCCCGCAAGGCTACTTCGGTTTTCCCGTAGCCCACGTCGCCGCAGATCAGGCGGTCCATCGGACGGGCAGCTTCCATATCATACTTCACTTCCTGCAAGACGCGCCGTTGGTCATCCGTCTCGATATAGGGGAAGCTGGCTTCCAATTCGTATTGCCAGGGAGTGTCCTGTGAAAAGCTGTAGCCCTGCACCACGCTGCGCTGTGCGTATAGGTCCAGCAAATCTTGGGCGACTTCTTGAACGGCTTCCTTAACGGTGCCCTTGACGCTGCGCCATTCGAGGCTGCCCAGGCGGCTCAGAGCTGGGGGACGGGTGTCTGAGCCGATGTAACGGGTGATGCGATCGGCCTGGTGCACAGGCACGTAAAGCTGGGCTTCATCGGCGTACTCCACACACAGGTATTCGCGTTCAATGGAATCGATGGTGCGGCTTACCAGACCTACGAAGACGCCGATGCCGTGATCCACATGGACCACAAAGTCCCCCGCCTGAAGGTCGGTATAGCCGGCTTCGGGAGATTCTGCGACCGCGCGTGGACGCTGGCGAGGCTCAGGCCTGCGCCAGCCAAAAATCTCTCCATCGGTGAACAGGTGCAGGGCAGGGGCGGATGGCGGGATAAGGGTGAAGCCTTCGCCCAAACTGCCTTCCATTAAAACCGGACCCGGGATATCCTCCGGTAGACCCTGTTCGACCCATAACTCGTTGAGGCGCGCCGCCTGGCGCGAAACGATGATCACCCCCTCTGCACGTTGGGTGCAAGCTACCAGATGATCCATAAATGGCTTCAAGCGCCCGCCAAAGCGAGCGCCCGCCAAGAAACGCTCGTGAATCTTCAGGATTGGATCAGTCTCTCGGGGTTCTGGTTCAGTCCCGGCGGCAGTCCCTCCGAGCTCTAGGAACAAGTGACGCGGCAGGGAATCTTCCAGCTCGCTCCAGCTCAGGTAGGGAACCGGGAAATCTTCCGGAAGGTTGCCATCCTTGATCAATTCTCTGCGCTGGTTTACAGCCTGTTCCTCCACTTCGCCAACCGTATCTTGCAGAGTCTGCAAATCATCCACCAGGACGAGCGATTGGCGCGGCAGGTAATCCAACAGGCAGGCCGAGGCTGAGTGCAGCAATGGCAGGTGAAATTCAGTGATTTCTTCCTCTTCAGGCAGATGCTCAGGGGTGAGGATGAATTCACGGGCGGGCGTTACCAGAAGGCGCTCCTGGGCTGCGATGGTGCGTTGCGATGCCGGGTCGAATAGTCGCAGGGTCTCAATTTCATCGCCAAAGAACTCGATGCGTGTTGGACGGGCGGCGGCTGGCGACCAGATATCCAGGATGCCGCCCCTGCGAGCGAATTGACCGGTTGCCACCACCGTATTGACCGCCTGGTAACCCACTTCCACCCAGGCGCGGGCCAATTCATCGGGCTGAACTACCTGCCCTTTCCGCAAGGTGCGGGTATGTTTCAGGAAATCGCGACGCGGCAGGGTACGGGTCATGACTGCCCGGGTCGAGGCGATCAGGATAGGAGCAGCATGCTTTTCCTCGGCGCTGGTCATCGCACCCGGGATGTGGAAGGCTGCCAGCGCGGTGAGCACCTTTAAGCGTTCCTGGCGTGTGGTTTCAGCCCATGGAGCGTTCTCGTAAAAAAGAGGTGTCGGTTCGGGGAAGAGGAAGCGCGGTACATCCGGCGACCACAGCCCCAGCTCATCGAACAACGTCAGAGCCCGGTCGGCTCGGTCGGTGAGCAACAGCACGGGGCGCGATAGGCTACGCTGTGCAGCTGCCAGCACCGGAAGATGCGCCGACCGGCGCAAGTTCAAAGCCGGCAGGGTTTGTTGGTCGTTCAGCGCAGCGACCAACTCTTGGACAACCGCAGTTACTGGCCCGATGATGGGCTCCATGGAGAGCATGGCAGCTTGTTGCAGGTGGGAACTCACGATATCGACCATTACTCCTCCGCCAGGGCGTTGAACAAAGTCATCGCTTTGGGCAAGCCCTCGCGTATAACCGTTAATACTGCTTGCACTCCACGCTCCAGTACCTCGGGCAGCAGTTCTTTTTGGGAGCGAGAGAAATCCCTCAAGACGTAAGCCGCAGCATCCATGCGCCCCGGTGGACGGTCGATACCGATGCGCAGGCGCGGGAAATCCTGGGTGCCCAGGGTTTCGATGATCGACTGCATCCCTTTCTGCCCGGCAGAACCGCCCGCTGGGCGCAGGCGCAGGGTGCCCAGCGGTAGATCTACATCGTCATAGGCTACCAGCAGATTTTCCGCCGGGACTTTATAGAACCGCGCCAGCGAGGCCACCGACTGCCCGGATAGATTCATATAGGTTTGCGGCTTGACCAGAACCAGGCGTCGATCCAGGTAATCGGCGCGCGTTACCAACGCACGTGCTTCCAGGCGGGAAAAGCTCACACCCAGCTTCTCTGCCAGGCGATCCAGGAGCATGAAACCGACATTGTGGCGGTTTTCCCTATATTCACGGCCTGGATTTCCCAGGCCAACGATGAGAAATGGCGTATCAGAACCCAAGCTAACCCTTCTCCCTGATATTTTTTACTGCCTGGTAAATCCCCATCAAGGCGAATAGTCCCAGGATTGCCAGCGCGCCTTTACCCAGGCTGAGAGCGATATCGGGCACGGAGACCTGAGCCGGGTTGCGCGCTAAATCCGTGGGCGTGGGTGCCGGAGGGGAGATGGTTGGCGTCGGCGTTGGCGTCGGTATGGACAATTCTCCAGGCAGCGGGGTGGCAGTCGGTGTGACCGGCGTGGGTGTGCTGGTCTCGATGGGAGAATAATTGCGCACTCGCAGACCTTCCACGATGGTAACCAGCGGATCGCCATTCTGGCGGTTGATGAACAGCCGCAGATTGTATTCGCCATCGGTAATCGTGGTGGTATCCCACTCTGCCAGGGTCCCATCGCTGACTGGTTTGCTACTGCTGGCGATCAGGAACCAGGTGTTGGTGGGGTTTTTTTCTTAAGCGAAAGATAGCTCGGCAGAGATAAAACCTGTGACCGCGCTGCTCCCCAAAATAAGCAGATTGCCCTGCAGGGCTTGCCCATCTAGCGGGGCGCGGATATACGCCTGTGGTGTGGGGGTGAGGGTTTGAGTGGGCGTTTCCGTGCTGCGCCGGATTGCCGGGCGAGATGTCGCCGTTGCAGTCAGGGTCCGCGAGGGCGTGCTAGTAGGGCTGACTTCCTGCGCGTCGGCAGTCTGCGCGGGCAAGCTAAAAAGGAGTATAACCAGGCACAAAGCAAGAATTCGCAGCATGGCAAACGTTTAGTTTAACACGGAGCAGCAGGACGGTCAACATTTTCGTTTGCATTTGCCGGGCTTTATGGTAAACTCAGGGCGTAATGGAGAAACTCACCGCACCACTGAGGAGGGGATGATCTCATGACACGCTCCCGCACGGAGTTGATGGTTGACCGCCTTCGGGAAATGCAGGCTGCCTCTCCCGAAATTGAGGCCTCGGCAGTGGTGTCGGTTGACGGGTTGATTATGGCCTCTGCACTCCCTGCAGAGGCTGAAGAAGACCGGGTTTCAGCCATGTCGGCAGCCATGCTCAGCCTGGGCGAGCGCATCGCTGGAGAGCTGGGGCGCGGCGGGCTGGAACAGGTGTATATTCGCGGCAACACCGGCTACGTGATCCTGACAGCAGTTGGCGAAGAAGCCGTGCTTACGGCCCTGGCACGCGAAGGCGCCAAACTGGGGTTGGTGTTCCTGGAGATGCGCCGGGCGGCTGAAGACCTGGTGCGGTTGGTAGGGTGATGGCTGCACAAATTTTCACCCCTGACTTGAGCAAACGGTGGGGAGGTCGCCGGCAAACGGCCCTCCCCACTTCCTTTGTTAAACGAGACTTGTATTGGCCTGAAAGGGATTGATCAGCGTCGATGATCCTTCTTTTGAAGGCATTTTACGAGCGGTTTTGGAGGTAACCATGGAAACCAAATACATCTTCTTTACCGGTGGAGTGGTCAGCTCGGTGGGCAAGGGAGTGACCGCTGCCGCGATAGGCAGGTTGTTGAAGGAGCGCGGCTTCAAGGTCGCCGTGCAGAAGCTGGATCCCTACATCAATGTGGATCCTGGCACGATGAGTCCGTACCAGCACGGCGAGGTATTCGTATTAGATGATGGCGCGGAGACCGACCTGGACCTGGGGCATTACGAGCGCTTTATCGATATCAGCCTGAATCGGGTGTGTAATGTCACTACAGGCCAGGTTTACGCCGAGGTGATCAGCAAAGAACGGCGCGGAGATTACCTCGGCGGCACCATACAGGTGATTCCCCATATCACCAATGAGATCAAGCGGCGTATTGGCCTGGTGGCGAAAACAACCGGCGCCGAGATTGTTTTGGTGGAGATCGGGGGAACGGTGGGCGATATCGAATCGCTGCCATTCCTCGAGGCGCTGCGCCAGATGCGCAGCGATGTGGGCCGGGAAAATACCCTTTACATCCATGTCACCTGGCTACCTTATATCGGCGCAACCAGTGAACTGAAGACAAAACCCACGCAACACTCGGTGCGAGAATTGCGCTCCATCGGTATCTCGCCGGATGTGATCGTGGCGCGCTCGGATTTTCCGGTAGAAGAAGACTTGCGCGAGAAGATTGCTCTGTTTTGTGACGTAGAGCGCAAAGCGGTTTTTCCGATGGTCACCACACCGGTGCTGTATGAAGTGCCCCTGTTGCTGGAACGCCTGGGAGCTGGCGAGTACCTGCTCGAACGCATGGGCCTGGAGCGGCGCCAGGTTCCCCAGTGGAGCGCCTGGGAACAACTGGTGCAGGAAGTCCGCCGTCCGAAACCTGGGGTGAAAATCGCCCTGGTGGGCAAGTACGTCGAGCTGCACGACGCTTATATGAGTGTGCGCGAAGCGGTCAAGCACGCTTCCCTGGCTTTGGGAGTGGAGACGGAAATCACCTGGCTGCATTCTTCTGAATTGGAGAAAGATCGCGGTTGGGATGTGCTCGATGATGTGGATGGGATTATCGTGCCAGGTGGGTTTGGCAGCCGCGGCACCGAGGGGAAAATCCGCGCTGCGCGGTATGCGCGTGAAAAAAAGGTTCCTTACCTGGGGTTGTGCCTGGGTATGCAGCTGATGGTGGTGGAATTTGCCCGCCACGTACTGGGCAACGAGGAAGCGAATTCGACGGAATTCGACCGCAGCACTCCCTACCCGGTGATCGACCTGATGCCTGACCAACGCGGCATTGCGGATATGGGCGGAACGATGCGCCTGGGGCTGTATCCATGCAACCTGGTGCCTGGCAGCAAGGCAGCCGCCGCCTACCAAAAAAACCAGGTACAAGAGCGTCATCGCCACCGCTTCGAGTTCAACAATACCTACCGGGAAGCACTGGAGCAGGCGGGTATGCGCTATTCGGGGGTATCGCCAGATGGGCGCCTGGTCGAGATCGCCGAACTGGTCGACCATCCCTTCATGCTCGGCACCCAATTCCATCCGGAATTTCTCTCTCGCCCCAATCGGCCTCATCCTCTGTTTGTTGGATTCTTGAAGGCGGTAGTGCAACGCTCTGCCGTATTTGCAGAGCAGCCTGTCTTGCAAGCCGCGGAGTGAGGCAGGCACGCGAGCGTTCAATTGGATTATACTTGCAGGGTGTTAAAAAATAAAAAGGGTTCCTGGCTCCAAAACGAGCCTAAGCCCATAAAAATCATGCGAAAGAGGTGAATATTATGGAAATGATCATTGAAGATGTCATCGGGAGAGAAATCCTGGACTCGCGCGGTAATCCAACCGTCGAGGTCGAGGTGACATTGATGGATGGCAGTTGGGGTCGGGCGGTTGTGCCCTCGGGGGCGTCCACGGGGATACATGAGGCTCTTGAGCTGCGGGATGGCGATAAAGGGCGCTATGGCGGCAAAGGCGTGCTCAAAGCGGTGGAAAATGTCAACGGACCGATCGCAGACTTGCTCCTGGGGTGGGATGCCACCGATCAAAAGGGCATCGATGCAGCCCTGGTGGATCTGGATGAGACTGCCAATAAAGCCAATCTGGGAGCTAACGCTATCCTTGGCACCAGCCTGGCGGTGGCGAAAGCAGCAGCCAATAGTTTAGGGCTGCCGCTCTACCGCTATATCGGGGGCGTTTACGCCCACGTGCTGCCCGTACCGATGATGAACATCCTCAACGGCGGTACGCACACCGGCTGGCAATCTACCGACGCGCAGGAATTCATGATTATGCCATTAGGCGCCGAAAGCTTCGCAGAAGGTTTGCGTTGGGGTGCGGAAATTTACCATACCCTTAAAACAGTGCTCAAGGCCCGTGGTTACACTACTCTGGTGGGGGATGAAGGCGGTTATGCGCCCGCTCTTAAAGCCAATGCCGAGGCTGTGGAAGTGATCCTGGAAGCTATCCAGAAGGCAGGCTACAAAGCTGGGGAGCAGGTGAGCATAGCCCTGGACCCGGCTGCCTCCGAACTTTACGAAGAAGAAACCGGGCTCTACAACTTGCGCAAGGAAGGGCGCAAGCTCACCAGTGAAGAGATGGTGGGTTTTTGGAAGTCGTGGGTGGACCAATACCCGATCGCCTCGATCGAGGATGGCCTGGCCCAGGATGACTGGGAGGGCTGGAAGTTGATGATGGTCGAGATGGGTGACCGCATCCAGATCGTTGGCGACGATTTGCTGGTTACCAACCCGCAGCGCGTGCGCCGCGCGATCAAGGAAAAGGCAGCCAATGCTCTCCTGGTCAAGTTGAACCAGATTGGCTCGCTCACCGAGACGATCGAAGCCGTCGAGGTATGCCAGCGCGCCGGCTGGCGAGCTGTGACCTCACACCGTTCGGGTGAGACGGAAGACGCCACGATTGCAGATCTTGTGGTGGCTCTGAATATGGGGCAGATCAAAACCGGGGCTCCCGCTCGCTCGGATCGTGTGGCGAAATACAACCAGCTTTTACGCATCGAGGCCGAGTTGGGAGATACCGCCCGCTATGCAGGCTGGGATGCCCTGCGGCGATAATCGTCAAAATAACCTGGGCGGCTCAGGCGCCCAGGTTGTTTTTTTTAATCAATTTCGGGTTCTTCTTCCACCGGCAGCGGGCGCAAGGCCTCGTCCAGGGTCATCCCCTCCCGGCGCATGCCTGGGGCGGGTGCGCTGCAATGCGGGCACAAATTCCAGGGCAGCTCCATCAGCTTGCCGCATTGGTGGCAGTTCTTCTTAAGTTTGGTATGGCAGTTGGGACATACCATCCAACTGTCCTTCACCCGCCGACCACAACCCGGGCATAAACTGGCGTCTTCAATCGCCTGCAGCAGGGCTTCTTCTTCCAGGGTGTGCTGGTAGTCTTCTTCCAGCGTACGAGTCGGGCGCAGGATCAGGTACACAATCACACCCGGCAGAAATAACACCGCTACCACTAACACCGCCAGCAGGCGCGCCAGGGGATCGCGCGCTCGCCCGCGAATGTCCCGGAAGGTCCAAATCACCAGGCTCAACCACAGGGCAGCGATGAACGCGCCTCCCCAGGCAGCCAGAATCAATACGACATTGCTAAAGGATGAAGGATCAAATGTCATAGCCGGCTCCGCATGCACCGATTATAGCATTGGAATGATATGAAGGGGGAAAATAGCGTGGATGTCATCCATCCATAAATTCGCCTGGCAGAGACGCAACCATGAAAGAACAAAAAGCGACATACCGTATCACTGATTTGAACGAGTCGGAGCGACCCAGGGAGCGCCTGGCGTTATTGGGCGCGGATAAGCTCGCCGACGCTGAACTCCTGGCGATCTTGCTGCGTGTAGGAGTGCCGGGTGAGAACGCCGTGCAGCTCGGGCAGCGCCTTCTCTATGAATTCCATGGTCTGGTGGGGTTGCAGCAGGCCGATTACGCAGAGGTGTGTAACCATCACGGCATCGGCCCAGCCAAGGCTGCTCAAATCAAGGCGGCTATCGAACTGGGGCGGCGTTTGGCGGATTTCAAACCAGAAGAGCGCAGGTCGATTAGCAGCCCTAAAGACGCTGCAGATTTGGTACGGTATGAGATGGCTGCCCTGGAGCAGGAAGAACTGCGTGTCATTTTACTGGACACGCGCAACCGGGTTGTTTTTATAGATACGGTTTACGGGGCTCGGTAAACACCTCCCAGGTGCGCGTGGGCGAGCTGTTCAAGTCAGCCATCCGTAAAGCGGCCACCTCACTGATTGTGGTGCACAACCATCGTGCGCCACGAAGCGCAATACTGTAACTCCCAACGGAAGTAACAACTACCGAAGAGGGACTTGCGGCAGATCCCCACTGCCTCAAGGGGCCACCCTGACAGGTAACCGGCAGAGTAACCGGCTATCTGAAGCTCAGGGGACAAAAGCGATAAGGGGCGGTACACCAACACGACCCCAAGGTCGCCAGCCCAAGCCTGAGCATGGCTACGCAAGAAAGCCTCGTTTGAAGCCTCCATAGTGACATGACAGGCCGTAAACGTTGGTGATGGCCTGAGTATCCGAGTATCCCAACCGTGGTGGTGTTTGGGAGAAAACCCGTAAGGGGAACCGACAATGGCTACCGGGGTATAAGCCAGCGGTCGGATACGACACTCCCAGGCGTAGTGTACGGGGGTAGAGAGGCAGCCTAAACTCAGGTGGAAGTACAGCATTGTGAACGTGGGAGGCCCTGGCCGCTCGACCTGACATCAGGTCTGGATCAGCTGCGATTGAAGTAGTGGCAGGGCGTCGGAGCCGTCATAGTAGTCTGAGGTTGGGAGAGCCAACCACATGGCGAAGGACGGCAGTTGTGAAAGAGGAGCTTCAGAAACAACGGAGACGAAAGGAGGTTCTGTAAACGTATGAACCAGTCAGAAGACATCCGCAAGACACAACGAAGCTTCGCCCGCAAGGCCCAGGCTGAACCGGGACATCGTTTTCAAGACCTGTGGCATCTCCTCAATCGGGAAGACTGGATATGGGAGGCTTTGAATGCTGTGCTGGCAAATCAAGGAGCCAGGACACCGGGAACGGACGGGATGAGCAAGGAAGACTTGAAAACAGAATCGCAAAAAGCAGGATTTATCGAGAGCCTGCGAGAGCAACTGCGCTCAGGAACCTACTTGCCAACCCCCGTACGCCGGATCTGGATCCCCAAACCCGGTAAGCAGGAAAAGCGCCCTCTAGGAATTCCGACGATCAAGGATCGAGTCGTGCAAGAACTGCTCAGAATGCTCATGGAGCCGATTTGGGAAAGTGATTTCCTGGACAGATCGCATGGCTTCCGACCAGGACACCGGACGATGGATTGTATCCGGGAATGCTACAGCCGGATACAACCTCGCACGAAGTACTACTGGATCATTGAAGGAGATATCCGCAAATGCTTCGACACCATCGACTTCACAGTCTTGGTAGACATACTGGGCGAACAAATCCACGATAATCGTTTCCTTCGGCTGATTGAAAACTTCCTCAAGGCAGGTTACATGGAAGATTGGAAGTATGTCAACAGCTACAGCGGGGTGCCTCAAGGTGGGGTTCTTAGCCCCTGTCTTTCTAATCTGGTACTGGACAAGTTGGATAAGTTCGTTGAACAAACCCTCATACCATGGTATACACAAGGTCAACGACGCAAGACATATCCACCCTACATAGCGCTTACCAAAAAAGCCTGGAGCGCACGTCAAGCAGGCGATGGGGAAGCTGCCCAGCGATTTAGCCAACAGGCACAGACCCTGCCATCAAGAGACCCTAATGACCCGAATTTTCGTCGCTTGAAGTATTGCCGGTATGCGGACGATTTCATCCTTGGGTTCACAGGCCCCAGAGCGGAAGCACAAGAAATAAAGCAACAACTAACAACGTTCCTGCAAGAAGAACTCAAACTGGAACTTAGCACCGAAAAGACACTGATCACACATGCCCGCAATGACTATGCCTGCTTCCTGGGATACGAAATCCACGCCCTCCACGCAAACGACAAACACGATCACCGAGGTCAACGTTGCATCAATGGTTCGGTCGGTCTGCGCGTTCCAAAACGCATTATCCATGACCACTATCTCAAATATATGCGTCGTGGGAAACCATACCACCTGATGCAGCGAACCAATGACAGCGTCTACAGCATCATCGCCCAATATCAAACCGAGTACCTTGGAGTTGTCCAATACTATCGTATGGCTTACAACCTTCACCAGCTCGGACGATTGAAATGGGTAATGCAACAGTCTCTGGTGCGCACCCTTTCCAGAAAACTCAAGATCAGTACGGCACAGGTGTATAAGCGCTTCAAAACCACCCATCGAAACGAACATGACACGTACAAAGTCTTGGAGGCAAAACTGGAAAGAAGTGCTGGTCAACCTCCCTTGACGGCTCGTTTTGGCGGCATTCCGCTGCGACACAACAGGTGGGCAAGCATCAACGATACACTAACAACGCCAATCTGGAGTAAACGCAGCGAATTGGTCGAACGGCTACAGGCCCAAGAATGCGAATTGTGTGGAGCTACCAACAACATCGAAGTACACCACATCCGCAAACTCGCAGACCTGGAACAACACGGACAAGTCAACCCACCACAATGGGTCAAACAAATGGCTGCTCGACGGCGCAAAACGTTGGTGGTATGTCGATCGTGTCATCATGACATCCAATATGGCCGTTACGATGGCCCTAAACTCTCGAAATAGGTTACTGGAGAGCCGCGTGATACGGAAATCGGTCAAGCGCGGTTCGGAGGGGGGCGGTTGGAAAAGTGCGAAGTATCCGAAGGATACACGGTAACTCGCTGGCCGCCTACCCTACTTCATGTCCAGTTTGGGGAGAGGGATGGGGAAACACAGCAGCTGAGAGGTTGAAAGGTGCGCCCTGTCCCTACTCCACCCAGCGGGGATGCTACCCCAAGCCCTGTTGACGTGGCTGTAACCCGGGCTGTCGTCCAGGCGGGCAAGCTCTTGGATATCGACACGCTAGATCGTGCGCCGTGGAAGGGTGCTGCTGTAGCGCTCTAAATGAGCCAGACGCCTACTACGTCTGAGCCTGACCAGGCAGGCAGCGGAAACTATGCCATCCGTTGTCTGAAGCCCTGGGAACAAGCG
>Ga0105106_10000887_pt1 | contig 21245 bp, 22 predicted proteins | sample PPLLaktember2015_5_FD_79109 | JGI IMG/M metagenome (GOLD analysis project Ga0105106, IMG submission 79109) | Freshwater sediment microbial communities from Prairie Pothole Lake near Jamestown, North Dakota, USA - PPLs Lake P8 Core (1) Depth... | ecosystem: Environmental > Aquatic > Freshwater >...
CACCCTGCCACATCGACATGGAATGAGCCCGTTCATACCGGACATATTTCCGCTGCTGCCGCTTCTTCATGTTGATCTCCACCAGGCCGTGGAACAATAATACCTGATAGATCCTGTTATGCGGAATGTGAATTCCGTAAATTTCTTCGATCTTCTTCTCCAGATGTATGGGACCTATGTTGTTGGCTCGATAGGTTTCGAGGATCAGCTCTTCAGTTCTTTCATCAATAGGTCGGGATTTTCTCCCAGACCGTTTTATTTCAGGATAATCTTCTCGATCTTTGATAATGGGTGATGAGCTGGTATACTCTTTGACGGGTAACTTGGAAATCCCGAGCAATCTCGACAACAGGCTTTTCCCTCACCCATTGTCGGATGATCCTCTGAATGTCCCGATTCGTTAGTTTGCTCACATCGTTATTTAGATGTGTTGTCAAATGATTTCGGGATAGGACAGTCAAAAAGTCGCATTTAAAAAAAGATCCTAATCTGGAAGGACAACGTATAAGGTCCTGGTTTTAACGATTATTAAAAAAAATAAAAGAAACTGATCATGAATGTGCACAGGAAAAAAAGAAAAATTTCCTGACCTTTACCGCGGCATATTTGCAGCCAGGCCTGATGTTTGTTTTATACTGGCGTTTAGGGTCAGGATCCGGTTCAATTCATCGATAACCGGTTGAAGTGCAGGGGGTATCGCTGTGTCCTCGGCGTTTACTGTCTTGCTGTGGTAACTAATGGTATATTTTATTAAATCAGCACTGCCAGGTCGAGCCGAATAATTCCCTTCAAGCATCGGGAACTGCGACTGATTGAAGAGGGCAACAATCCTGTCGACATCTGTCTTGTTCATCTCAATTTCCTGATTGACCGTCTTACCCGAAACCACAACAACGCCATTATCGAAAATGACCAGCCGGTCATCAAAGCCGGCAATACCTCCGTTCCTGTAGTAATCCACCAGCACGGCAGGTGCATGGGGTTGCGATACCGGTGGAGTTTTCGAACCAAGACACCCGGATACCCCGGTGAGTGCAATGATCAGGACTACCCATATCACCCACCATTTTTTTATAAAAATCCCTCCTTTTTCCCGTAAGTATACGGTAATTGTCCCTGTTAGATCTGGACGACATCGGTCTTTGAAGATTTTGCTGCTGCCTTCCGCTCGGGAAGGACCTCTTCAAGAGCCTTGATGAGACCGTCAACCTTTTCATTTGTGAAAGCTGCTCTGAACGCAGCGAGTTCCGTAGCATTCATGATCATGACACCTTTTTTCTTCATGGGAAGGCCATGTTCACCAATCGGGTTGATATCGATGGCAAGCGAGGGTGCACGGTTCTTTGTCGCGGGAAGTCTGATGATGGATACACCTTTGACTGACGTATTTTTACGCTCCCAATCCTGTCCCTCTTCAATAAATGCTTTAAGTGTTTGCGTTAATTCCATGAAAAGTACTATTGATTTATATATTAAAAGGCTATTCGTTATGTTGCGAAAGTAACTTTTTTTTTAATCAACTGAGAAAGGAATACAATTCCAGAAGTGCTCCGGATACATTTCCTGGACCGTGAATTTGAATTTCCGAAATGCCCTATATGGATGGAACAACAGAATTTCTTTCAGCAGCGAGGAATATGCCAGGTATTACTCTGTCTTATAACCAGCAGTTTTCGCTCGATCAGACACTTAGCTGTGGCCAGGTGTTCCGGTGGGATCGTTCCGGAGATGGATGGTGGTATGGTGTCATCGGCAGGCGGGTTATCAGGATACGTCAGGTTGGTATGCAGCTTACCTTTGAAGGCGCGCCGGCCTCATTTATTACCCGCTATTTTTCCCTTGATATAGATCTCCACCCCATCCTGTCATCTATTGACCGGGATCCCTTCATCCATGCCGCCATCGGTCAATGCAACGGGTTGCGCCTGATCCGGCAGCCGATATGGGAGTGCCTTGTTTCCTATATCTGCTCAACCAACTCCAATATTCCCACGATACGACGCAGGATAGCAACCATTGCACAACAGTTTGGGGAAGAAATTACCTTTGAAGACAAAATCTACTACACATTTCCCGATCCATCAATCATCTCTTGTGCCGGAGAGCATTTCCTTACCGGCTGCAACCTGGGTTACCGCACTCCCTATGTTCTTGACACCGCAGGTGAGATTACCGATATGCAACGGTGGGAAGACACCATTACTGCTATGCCATTTGAGGAGGCACGACGGGAACTGATGAAACTGAAAGGTGTTGGACCCAAGGCAGCTGACTGTATTCTTCTCTTTGCCTTCCAGAAATACGAGGCGTTTCCGGTCGATGTCTGGATTCGCCGGATAATGCAACGGAACTATATAAAAACCCTGAACACTACTTCTGCACTCACGGGCCGGGAATATGACATAATCCGCCGTTATGCAAACAAACATTTCGGAAAATATTGCGGATATGCACAGGAATACCTGTACGCTGCGCGAGAAGGGTGAAGTTGGGAAAATTCTGAAAACCACCTGACATTTTATGGCTTTTTTAATAATGCTCAATCATAAGGTAAACACTCTCGGAGTATCACCCCCGTCCGCTGGGGCTCTTCCGATGCGATAACACCCATTCAGGTAATGCGTCACCCTCACTAATCACAGGGGAGGTATGGGAGGACAGGTATTGCCCCCCCCTCATCCTACCAGGTACGTGTATTACATGCAGAGCAAAAGATAGCAAAAGGAATTCACCAGGGCCCACTTTTTAAAAAATTTTTTTCACCTTCGAAATCCCCAGGTATGTTGGCACTTTCTGTTGTCACATCGTCACATATCCAGAGAGGGTAGTGGGATGGACAAGCTTTCCCCTTTAGCCAGATTTTGTTTAAGCAAAAAACGAAGGGAACAAGGTCCGCCGCCAAAGCCGCCGTACAGGAAGCCCCATTGGGGAGCCGCAGGATCTTTCATAATAATTTCTTAAAAAAAAAGAAATCCCGAAGAGCTGTTTTCAAAAATTTTTTTAGCTGATCGTTCTCTCTAATAACAGCATGGGCCCGGCCGGATTCGAACCGGCGACCTCCGCCGTGTAAGGGCGACGTCATAACCGACTAGACCACGAGCCCGGTCTCTTACTAATGTTTCCCTGCACCCTATTAACATTGTTGATGTCTTCCAAACGACATCCCTTGATGCTCCCTGAAACACGATAATGGGAACAGTTTCCAGGATTCCGGGATTGAGAAAATGACAGAAAAAGATGTGAATGTGTTATTCTTTCTTGAGTTTGATATCGATGGAATACTTTTCTGCATTCCTGTCAGCCATGGCCTGAATAGCGGCGATCTCGGCATCCTGGCGTTTTGGCTTGAACAGGTGGCGGAACCGTTTCTGGGTTTTGAGATAATCCTCAACCGGTTTGCGGACAACCTTTTTAGCTTTTACAACCTTACCATCGACCATTTCATAATTGACCCAGAGTCCTGTCTCGATTGCTAGTTTGGCAATAGCGATAGTCTGCTCTCCCTCAAAGCCCCAGCCGGTACAGCAAGGTGCATGTACCTGCACATAGCACGGACCCGGGGTATTGATCGCTTTCTCAACCTTCTGCATGAGATCAGCGGGATAGGCAATTGAAGCGGTAGCAACGTAGGGTGCACCGTGTGCTGCCAGTATCTGCGGCATGTCCTTTTTAGGACGTTTGTTGCCAAATGAGCATGTACCTGCCGGGCTGGTTGTGGTGTTGGCATCGTACGGTGTTGCTCCGGAACGCTGGATACCGGTATTCATGTAAGCTTCATTATCGTAGCATATGTAGGTAAAGTCATGACCGCGTTCAAAGGCACCGCTGATACAGATCATACCGATGTCAAACGTAGCCCCGTCACCCGCCATGATCACCACTTTCTCTTTCCTGCCTTGTTTTTTAAGTGCCGCTTCGATACCGGATGCAACAGCCGAGGCATTTTCAAAGAGGGAGTGAATCCACGGCACCTTCCAGGCGGTTTCGGGGTAGGGAGTGGAAAACACTTCCATGCAACCCGTGGAGGAAACCACAATGCTTTCCGTTCCCGCGGCTTTTGTTACCAGCCTTGCCGCGAGTGCCGCACCACACCCGCCACATGCCCGGTGTCCGCAATCAAATAATTCAAGGGTTTTATCGACCATATCAGAGCACCTCCCTGCGCAATCCATAGAAGATATCACCCTGATCTTTCTCGACAAGTGCTACAATCGCCTTGATGTCTTTTTTTCTGACGTCTCGTCCGCCGAGACCGATGATATAATCCTTTATTGGGATGCCGGAACTATAGAGTGCATCCTTAACTTCAAGGACAACTGCACCTTTTGCGCCCAGTGAAATGTTCTTGTCGAGAACAGCAACTCTCTTTACGTGAGCAAGGGCCTTTGCCACATCTTCCGTGGGAAACGGGCGGAAGACACGGATCTTGAGGAGGCCGACTTTTTTGCCTTCTTCCCGCATCTCATCGATTGCGTCCTTTGTAGTTCCGCAGATAGAGCCCAATGCAACGATCGCGGTGTCAGCGTCTTCAAGCCGGTACCCTTCGACCATCGCACTATAATCCCTCCCGAACATCTGTCCGAATTCTTTTCCCGCCATCTGGATGATTGTTTTTGATTCTTTGAGGGCACGATCCATTTCATACCGGAATTCGTGATAATAATCCGGGGTGGCATACATACCGAAACTGATCGGGTCAGCAGCATCTAGCCGTTCGTAGGGGGTGAATTTCGGAAGGAACCGGTCAATATCCTCCTGTGACAGCATATCAATGGGTTCATAAGTATGGGAAAGGATGAACCCGTCAAAGCAGACAAATGCGGGGAGCAGTACGGAATGTTCTTCTGCAACGCGGTAAGCCAGGAAGTGCAGATCGGTTGCCTCCTGGTTATCCTCGGCATAGAACTGGAGCCATCCCGAGTCCCGGAGAGATATGGAATCCTGCTGATCATTCCAGATAGAGAGAGGTGCTCCTAATGCCCGGTTGGCAATGGACATCACAATCGGGAGGCGCATGCCGGCAGCGTTGAAACAGACCTCAAACATCAGGGCAAGCCCCTGTGATGTTGTGGCAGAATAGGTGCGGGAACCCGCAGCGCTCGCACCAATGCAGGCAGAGAGGGCAGATAATTCATTCTCGACAGTAATGTATTCCGCATCAAGCTGACAATTTGCAACCATGTCGGCGAGAGCCTCGACAATATGAGTCTGCGGTGTGATCGGGTACGCAGAGATCACCTGCGGACGACAGAGCCGGACTGCTTCTGCCACCGCATGTGACCCTTCAGTTATCTCCATCATTTACTTCTCCTCCTGTTTCATATCAATCGCTTCACCCGGGCATTCTTCGGCGCAGATCCCGCATCCCTTACAGTACGTGTAATCAGGGGCTACGAATCCCTCTTCAGTTTCATGAACACATCCCTCCGGACAAAGTGTCACGCATAACCCGCAATGGGTACATTTCTCCTGGTTAAAGTCCGGTTTAAAGACGCGCCACGAGCCGGTTTTATTATCACGGGATTTCCCCGGTCGTGCCCTGCATCCGACTGCCAGTGACATTTATGCGCCCTCCTGTACCTTGGCAAACGCCTGACGGGCAGCTTCGATATTTTTCATTGCAAGTTCCTTTGGGAACCGGTGATTAAGAGCATTTTCCAGAGCGGAAAATTTTATTTCTCCCGAAGCCGCAGCAAAAGCCCCCATAAGTGATGTGTTGGTGATAGGGAGCCCGATTGCCTTCAGTGCAATTGTTGTTGCATCGATCGTGATCAATTTCACCCCTTCCGGTACCTTATAATCAGGTACTTTTTCTGTGTTCACGATCACAATACCTCCCTTCTTCACTCCCTGGAACACGTTCACGTCTTTGATTAAGGTGCTGTCCTGCACAATGATGTAATCCGGTTCATAGACCTGACTCCGTTTTCGGATTATTTTGTCATCGAACCGTACAAAAGCCTGGACCGGAGCCCCCCGCCGCTCGACACCGAATGCCGGAAAGGCCTGGGCAAAGACGCCCCCTTCGAATGCAGCGATGGCAATTAGTTCAGCAGCAGTGACGGAACCCTGACCACCCCTGCCGTGGATACGTAACTCTCTCAAGAAAAATCCCCAGTAATTTTACATGATTAATCGATATAAATCTACAGATCTACATCAAGACCGAGAATTTCTGTTTTTCCATGAAATACATCCCGGGCGATCCTGACCAGCCCCTTTGACGCGCACCATTCATCAAATACTGACACATCACAACCAAGAAGTGCTTTTACTTCAGGGGCTATGACGGGTGCAAGAGTGCCGGCAAGGGCAACAGCTGCATGGGTGTTTAACAAAAAGAGCGCTGCACATTCCATCGCGGTAAACATGGCAACAGACCGCATGCGCTCTTTTTCCGGAAGCGAGAAATTTACTCCGGCATGCTGGAAAGCCTCATTTGCCGTGCACTCTCCCGCATCTATCCGCCGTATCGCATCTACGTCGAGCGCGCCATGAAGACTACCCGGTGCAAAGATGCAGGCATCAAAAGCTCCAACTACTTTTCCTGCTGTGACAAGGAGGGTAACCGTATTTGAGCTAACATCAGACACAACAATATCATCACCAAGGGCACAGGTGACTTCGTAGGCAATCCCAATTTTTTCGGGGCTTGACTGGTGGGAATATACCTTGAAACGGGGATCGGTGGGAGACCCCCGGTGGAGGCCGGGAATGACAACAGCAGGGATCCCGCTCTTTGCAACCTCATCAAAAACCTTCGTTCCCCCGCCAATATGCTGACCTGCACCCTCGCGGCTGATGAGCCCCCGGTTTTTAACCCTGCTGATATTCGTGATTGACGAAATATTGTCACCCATCGAATAAGTGAGTGCAATACCTTCAATTTCATCGACCGGACAAATCCTTGTGAGATCCTGTATCGAGAACTCCCTTGCAGCCTCCCGGGAGATTTTGAACTTTCCCGATTCCCCGGAAAAACGCATGGCAGTTGTGCCGTGATCGATCCCGATGAACATAACAGTAATCCTATAGCATGGATGACATAATATGTAGTGATGTTTGATGTCGTGACAGGTGGAGCCGGATTCATCGGCTCACACCTTGTAGATACACTCGTTGCACAGGGTAACGAGGTTTTGGTTATTGATTCGCTCTGCTCGGGGAAGAAAGAGACGATTGCCCGGCATATCGACTCCTGTAACGTACGATTTGTGCAAAAAGACCTTCTGGGTCAAGGGTGGCAGGAGTCTTTACAAGGAGCTGACCGTCTTTTTCACCTTGCAGCAGATCCCGATGTCCGCCAGAGCGCGGTGAACCCTGAACCGACCATGCAGAACAATGTCATGGCAACATACAAGGTGCTTGAAGCTATGCGCCTGAACGATGTTCCGGAACTGGTGTTCACCTCAACGTCAACGGTCTATGGAGACGCGACCGTCATCCCGACCCCTGAGAGCTATACACCCCTGGAACCCATATCCGTGTATGGGGCAAGCAAGCTTGCCTGTGAAGCCCTGATCTCAGCGTACTGCCACTCGTTTGGTATGAAAGCCTGGACTTTCCGGTTTGCCAATATCATCGGCTCGCGGAGCGGTCATGGAGTTATCATTGATTTTATCCGGAAACTTGAGGAAAATCCCGCAGAACTGGAGATCCTCGGTGATGGGAAACAGACAAAATCCTACCTCGAGGTGCACGAATGTGTCGCAGCGATGCTTTTTGCAGTCGGCCATGCCCGTGCTGCGGTCAACACGTTCAATATCGGCTCAGAGGACTGGATTGATGTGAAAAGTATCGCTGAGATTGTGAAAGAAGAGATGAATCTCCCCCTGACAAAGTTCCGGTTTACGGGTGGTGAACGTGGGTGGATCGGGGATGTGCCGAAGATGCAGCTTGCGATCGACAGAATCAAAGGGTTGCGCTGGAAACCGCAGATTGGTTCGCGGGAGAGCGTGAGGATCGCAGTCAGGGCAATGCTCGCAGAACGTCGGCACCCTTAAATGACAGTGCTCAGAGTATGAAGATACTCCGACAGCAGTGATTCTTTATGAAGTATATGATTATTCTCGGTGATGGCATGGCGGACGAACCGCTCGGGGAGCTGGGAGGTAAAACTCCCCTTGAATATGCAAACACTCCGAATATGGACCAAATGGCCAAAAACGGTGCATGCGGAATGCTCCGGACAATTCCCGATGACTTTGAGGCGGGAAGTGATATTGCCAATATGTCCATACTCGGTTATGCCCCGGATTTGTATTATACCGGAAGAGGGCCACTCGAAGCGGTGAGCATGGGGATTAATCTTGATGCAGGAGATGTAGCATACCGCTGCAATCTGGTGACCGTGCAAAACGGGATAATGGCAGACTTCTCTGCAGGACATATTTCCAGTCCCGAGGGTGCCGAGCTCGTATCCTCACTCGGAAACAGGATTCACGGGGTGATGTTCAGACCGGGAATCAGCTATCGCAACCTGCTTGTTGTCCATGAAGGGAAGGGATCTGCCTCCACCCCGCCCCATGATATCGTGGGGAAAAATATTGCCGGGTACCTCCCGAAAGGTGGGGATGCCGGTCTGCTCTTACAGTGCATGGAGAGAAGCACTGAGGTCTTTTTCGAACATAAAGTGAATTATGCACGACAACAATCCGGTAAACCCCCCGCAACCCAGATTTGGCCCTGGAGTGGCGGGCACAAACCCGTATTTCCCTCCTTTGAGAAAAAGTACGGGAAGAAAGGAGGGGTGATATCAGCCGTCGACCTCTTGAACGGGATTGCAAGATGTGCCGGAATGGAAGTGATTAACGTTCCGGGCGCTACCGGTTACCTCGATACGGATTACGACGCGAAAGGGCGCTATGCTCTTGAAGCGATCAGACATCTTGACTTCCTGTATCTTCACATCGAAGCGCCGGATGAAGCCGGACATCTGGGGAATATTGAAGAGAAGGTTCGGGCGATCGAACGGGTCGATGGAGTTATAGGTATGATCCTTGAAGAGTTTGAAGGTGTCCTTGCGGTGCTTCCCGATCATCCGACTCCAATCAGGGTAAAGACTCATACGAGGGATCCGGTCCCCTTCGTAGTTGTCGGGAAAGGCAGGGATGCGACGGAACGATACTCAGAAGAGGCAGCCCGATCCGGGGGATTGGGAACAAAGAATGCTGTTGATTTCCTGGACTTCCTGTTTTCATGAGTTGTGCGGCATCAGACCCCTGCTTCATCACGTAATTCAGTGGGGGTAACTTTCATCATCTGCCGCACCTGACTCGTTCTTTTTTCATTGTATGAAGAAATAGATTTGCCCCGGTAGTATCGAACGGGAAAATCTATCTTTTCAACCGGAAATAATCCAATGCAGTTAATACCGATGGCGTAGAGGTGTAGTGAGATGAAAAAGAACCTGCTGATGTGGGATGAAACACTCTTCCGCGACCCCGAGGTACTGGAGATTGATTACGTGCCCGATCAGTTCGAATTCCGTGACAGCCAGATGCGCGAACTGGCTTTCCAGATCCGCCCCGGCCTTCGCGGGGGAAGACCGCTCAACACGGTATGCAAGGGGCTGCCCGGGACAGGAAAGACCACAAGCATCCGGAAACTGTTTGCTGAGATCGAGGAAACGACAAAAAAACTTGTTCCGGTGTACATCAACTGCCAGATCGATAATACCAAATTTGCAATCATATCCCAGATTTACAAAAAACTCGCCGGACATCTTCCCCCGTCATCCGGTACGTCCTTCAAGCAGGTGTTCGATGCCGTTGCCCGCATCCTGATAAAAGAGGAAATTGTGCTGCTTGTTGCCCTCGATGACGCGAATTATCTCCTGTATGAAAACGAGATAAACAAGGTGCTTTATACCCTGCTCCGGTCCCATGAGACCTACGAGGGAACCCGGATAGGTGTAATCGTGATTGTCAGCGATCTGGATGTTGATCTTACCCGGGCAGTCGATGCCCGGGTCGCATCGGTTTTTCGTCCTGCCGAGATCTATTTCCCCCCTTATGATAATGCTGAAATCCAGGAAATAATGAAAGCAAGGGTTATGCAGGGTCTTTTCCAGGGTGTTCTGAGCGAAGAACTGCTGAACCTCGTTGTTGAACAGACGCTGAAGAGCGGGGATCTGCGGGTGGGAATTGATCTTTTAAAACGGGCGACACTCAGTGCAGAGCGTGCTGCCCGGCGTACTATCGGGCGGGAGGATATCTGCGGTGCGTATGAGGTTTCAAAGTACCTTCACCTTTCCTATACGCTAAAAACCCTCAAGGATGAAGAGCGACTGATTCTCAAATCGTTTGCAGAAAGAAGCGCACAAGAACATGATATGAATGCCGGTGAGGTATACAAATCCATCAGGGAGTCACTATCGATCGGCTATACCCGGTTCTATGAAATAATAAAAAAAATGGATGCAATGCGGCTGATAAACCTGCAGTACCGTGACGGGAAAGGCAGAACCCGGATCATCACCCTGCGGTATGACCCGGCAAAAGTTCTCGAATATCTCGCGTGACGCTGGATCAGTTTGAAAAATATTATCTGTTCCCAGACCCTCTCTTATGATGCAGGGGTTTTTGTAAATGCTAAGTGTTAATGAACTGGCACTGGAGATATTTGAGAATTTAGCTGAAATTCCAGAGGAATTCAACTGTTCCTACCATGAACTGGATAACGGGGCACGTATTGTAGATTGCGGTGTAAGCACCCGTGGGGGTTACGCAGCCGGCCGTGCATTCACCGAGATTTGCATGGGCGGATTGGGAGAGGTCAACTTCCGGATGGGACACATCAAGGAATTCCCCATGCCGTTTATTGACGTTATGACGGATTTTCCCTCCATCTCATGCCTTGGTTCACAGAAAGCAGGATGGACGGTCAAAGTCGGCAACTATTTTGCAATGGGCAGCGGACCGGCACGGGCACTTTCGCTCAAACCAAAGCATACGTTTGAGGTAATTGAATACGAGGATGATTTTGACTGGGCTGTTATCTGCCTGGAAAGCGATCACCTCCCGAACGCAGAAGTCATGACGAAAATTGCAGAAGACTGCAATGTGGATGTGGCAAATGTCTGTGCAGTCGTTGCTCCCACCTCTTCAATCGTCGGCTCGATCCAGGTTTCCGGACGCTGTGTTGAAACTGCAATATATAAACTCAACGAGCTTGGATTTGACACCAGGAAGGTCATTGCGGCCATGGGAACTGCACCCGTCCCGCCGGTCAGGGGCGCAAAGCTTGCCATGGGTGTAACCAACGACGCCACCATCTATCATGGCAGGATCAATCTCACGATGAATGCACCTGAGATCAAGGACTACCTTGAGAAGATCCCGAGCAGCAAGTCCAAGGGATACGGCAAACCATTCAACGATATTTTCAAGGAAGCAAACTATGACTTCTACCAGATCGACACCTCGCTTTTCTCACCCGCAGAAGTTGTTATAAACGAACTGTCATCAGGGACAGTATATCATGTCGGTGCTGTAAACACAGATGTGACCCTGAAGTCGTTTGGATTAATGAAGTAAATTTTTTAAATATTTTTGTTCCATGTTTTTGGTGTGGTCAGAGGATCCCATTCTCACCAGCACCTTCACCCCGCTAACCGTTCGCCGTTTAATACAGGAGCTGCATATACCTGTTCAGGAGCTCTGATAAAATGATTGTTATCGGGATTGATCCCGGACTTGCGCGACTGGGCTACGGAGTAATTGAGGTTACCAGAGGGAACATACAGATGGTCACGTATGGATGTATAGAAACATCGGGCAAGGATCTCCGCGGTTCAGAGAGATTATTGAAAATATACACTGCAGTCGAAGCCCTTTTTGAGAAATACCGGCCTTCTTACGTTTCTCTTGAAAAATTATTCTTTACAAAGAATATCTCCTCGGCCATGGGGGTAAGTGAAGTACGGGGAATCATCCTTCTTGCCGCAGAACAACGGACTATCCCAATCGCAGAATACACCCCAAACCAGGTCAAACTGGCGATCACTGGTTCCGGGCGGGCTGATAAACGCCAGATCCAGGAGATGATTAAACGACTGCTTCAGCTGGATGAAATTCCTACCCCTGATGATGCGGCGGATGCCCTATCGATTGCCTTATGTCATATCCATATCATGAGATAGTACAATGATCGCACACCTTCGTGGAAAACCGGTCCTTACGGGTGACAGGTGGGTAGTAATCGAGGTCGGGGGAATCGGGTACCTGGTGCAGGTAACCCAGCCCGCACTTCAGTTACTGGCCCACACGACAGAACCGGTAAAACTTTTCACGTATATGGCGGTCCGTGAGGATGCGATAACGCTCTACGGTTTCATGCACCAGAGTGAACTGGAAATGTTCAGGATCCTGATAGGGGTGAGCGGGATTGGTCCCCAGAGTGCCTTGAACGTCCTTTCCCAGATCGGCATTGAGGATTTTGTCATGGCCATCGTAAATGAGGACGAAAAGGCACTTACCCGGATCTCCGGGATTGGAACCAAGAGTGCGAAACGGCTGATCCTTGAACTCCGGGACAAGATGAAGAAAGTCAGCGAAACGATGGTCGCAGGGGATATGGGCAGGGCCAGCCCGGCTGTGCATGATGCGGTAAGTGCACTTATCTCGCTTGGCTTCTCAGAAAAAGAATCAAGAGAAGCAGTCAAAGCTGCAGCTCTCGTCATGATAACCCCCACGGTTCAGGATCTCATCAAAGCCGCACTCGTAAAAATGAAGGAGGGTTGATGCTCTTGACCGAAAGGATTATCTCACCCGAGCCCCTCCTGGAGGAAGCAGACGATCTCACCATCAGGCCGGCAAGGCTGGATGAATTTGTCGGCCAGGTACAGGTCAAAGAGACCCTGAAGATCGCAATCGAAGCTGCGCAGAAACGCAATGAACCTCTAGACCATCTCCTGTTTTCCGGGCCGCCTGGCCTCGGCAAGACCACACTTGCGCATATCATAGCCCACGAGATGGGTGCTGATATCAGGACCACGACCGGCCCTGTGCTTGAAAAACCGGGGGATATTGCTGCACTTCTCACCCCTTTAAAACGGGGTGATGTCCTGTTTATTGATGAAATTCACCGGATAAACCCGGTTGTTGAGGAGGTGCTGTATCCTGCCATGGAGGATTTCTTTATCGACGTGATGATTGGTGAAGGGCCGAGTGCACGGTCGATAAAACTGAACCTTGAACATTTTACCCTTATCGGCGCAACCACAAAACAAGGTCTCTTAGGCGCCCCGTTCCGTGACCGGTTTGGCATCATATCCCGGCTCGATTTGTATTCCTCCGTAGAACTCGTAAAGATTGTCGCGCGAAGTGCCTCCATCCTGAAAATCCCGATAACTCCTGACGGTGCAGATGAGATAGCAAGGAGAAGCCGGGGAACACCAAGGATTGTTAACCGTCTGCTACGGCGTGTAAGGGATTATGCAATGGTCAAAGGGGATGGCACCATCAACCGCGAAATTACTGCAAGAGCGCTCCATATGATGCAGATTGATGAGCTGGGACTTGACGAACTGGACCGGCGGATTCTCTCCGTTATCGCCAAAGATTTTGACGGGGGTCCTGTAGGTGCCAAGACCATTGCGATCTCGGTCGGGGAAGAGGTACGGACCATCGAGGACGTGTATGAACCATACCTGATCCAGATCGGGTTTTTAAAACGCACACCACAGGGAAGAGAAGTCACTCCTGCTGCAAAAAAGCATCTCAATAATCCGCAGAAGACGCTGGTATGAGGAAGGATCGGTACAAAGTCCGGATGATAAAGGGGTACTCCTCACCCCTTTACGTACTGATTCCAAAACCTCTTCCCTTCACTCTTTCCTTCTCATTGTTATCAGGAATGGCAGCAGCATCACGACTGCGATGATTCCCAAGAATTGCAGGAAAAAAAACAGGAGCGTCTCGCGATCTTGGTCATAGAACCTGAGATCCGCTGACAACGTCTTATTCCACTGAATCAGGGTGGTATTATCCGGGTATCGTGTAATATTAGCGCCAGGGCTGATTCCGGCAAGCAGCGGATTTTGCACATCGAATTCCTGCGGGAGGGTAATATTGACGTGATAGGGGCTTTTAAAGGATACCTGAAGGTGATTATCACGAAGGGGTGAGACATACGACACAGTATAATTTCCCCGTTCAAATGTTATGGCCATGACATTGCTCGTAAACGAAGGACCGGTCTTGTTGAACTGGCAGGGAGAACAATTCCCCGACAGCTGTATTTCTCCTGCCGTGAGAGGTGTAGGTTCACCGAGCATGCCGGTATCGACAAACTCATACCGTGAAGAGTCCACGATCTCTATCAATGCCCTGTACGCAGTCCCGTTGGGGAAGACCAGATAATCAGCTGAAAGTGCTCCCGCAGAGGGGACTGCAGCCAGCGCGATTATAAGTGCAGTGCAGAGAGCAGCGATGGCAGATCTGCGTTGATCTCTGTCGGGGGTTCGCATTGTTTTATCACCGTTTCCGGGTCCTTGAGCAGATGGCCGGTAACTACGCATACTATCCGCTCATTCCGGTCAATCATACCGTGTTCCACAAGTTTTCGTACACCAGCAACTGAAGCAGCTGAAGCCGGCTCAACACCTATGCCCTCTTTTCGGGCGAGATCCCGTTGCATCTGCAGGATCTCTGCATCGGTTACGGACTCGGCAAGTCCGCCGGTCTTCCTGATTGCAGTGAGGGCTTTTTCCGCATTGACAGGTGCCCCAATCCGGATCGCTGTCGCTACGGTCTCAGGATTCAGCTCCGGGATCACTTCGGGGAGATTATCCCGTATTGCCCGCACAACCGGACTTGACCCCTGGGCCTGAATACCAGTCATCATCGGTAACCGGTCTATGAAACCCAGTTCCTGCAGCTCCATAAATCCCTTATATACCGCCGAAATATTACCTGCATTTCCAACAGGGAGAACAAACCGGTCCGGGACCTCCCCAAGCTGGTCGAGTGCCTCAAAACCAATAGTCTTCTGCCCTTCCAGGCGATAAGGATTGATGGAATTTAACAGGTATAGTCCGTGGGACAGGCAAAGATCATGCACCATCTCAAGAGCACGATCAAAGTTGCCACGGATTGAAATCACCTGAGCGCCGTGCATGAGTGCCTGTGCTACCTTACCTACCGCCACCTTCCCTGCAGGAAGGAGTACAACAGCCGGGATCCCTGCTTTTGCTGCATAGACTGCCAGGCTCGCTGAGGTATTCCCTGTGCTCGCGCATGCAACGCTCTTTTTCCCCAGCTGAAGTGCCATGGAGACACCGACCGTCATACCCCGGTCCTTGAATGAGCCGGAAGGGTTCATGCCCTCGTGTTTTGCGTACAGGTGTCTGAGACCCATCTCCTGCCCGAGCCTTTTTAAATGGTAGAGTGGCGTCCCTCCCTCCTGGAGTGTGACGGGCTCTCTCTGAACCGGAAGCAGTTCCCGATACCGCCATACCGAAAGCGGACGCTTCTCCCACATCGCTTTTGTTATGGTTATTTCGTCAAGGGGGTATTTCACGGCAAGGAGATGACCACATTTTTTGCAATTATACAGGATCTCGTCAGCGGGATAGGTGGCTCCACAGTTGACGCACACGAGATGATACATGGAATAGTATTGGTCTTTTGATCACATATAGGCGTGCGGTTTTAACAAAAGATAAACGGTGTACTCGGAGGAATTTTTACTTATCTGGTCGTGAAAGAAGGGATAAAGTTGTCCCGTTTTTCTTACTCCGTACTCTTCGTCAGAAGTGAGTGATAAAGTGCATCCTTACGGTCTTTCTCTACCGGGAATGCGCTTTTTGTCCTCTCTGCCTCTCCCGGATCAATATCTGAAAAGAGGAGTTGCTCTGCCTCATCAGCACGACTGATAATCGTGCCGTGGGGATCTGCAGTCATCGATGCACCGGAGTATAAATCAACCGGAGTCTTTCCGGTCGTATTTACCCCCAGAACATACATCTGGTTTTCTGCAGCCCGTGCGGTAATGAACAACTCCCAGTGCCTGATGCGGCTTTGCGGCCAGGCAGCCGGAACAAAAACTGCATGAACACCCTTTTGGGCATAAAGCCTGAAGAGTTCAGGAAACCGGAGGTCATAACATATTGCAATACCGCAGGTAAGTGAATCAAAGGTAAATATCCCCAGATCCGTACCAGGTGAGTTTGCTTCATGTTCATGACAAAAAGAGAACAGATGTATCTTTGCATAGCTTGCAAGAATCCTGCCATCCCTGCCAATGGCGACAGCAGTGTTTTTTGGAAGCGGGTCATGTTCTTCCCGCAATGAACCAAGAATACCCATCTTGTATTCTTTTGCATATACCTGAAGGGAAGAGATTATACTCCCGTGAATATCCTGGATATTTTTGTGGGGGCGGGGATTCCAGCCGGTTGCAAACTGTTCAGGAAAACAGATCAGTTTTGCCCCGCAATCAGCAGCATGCCGGATGAATGTTTCTGCCTTTCTCAGTGTCTTTTCCGGTTCTTCCCAGGAACTCATGATCTGTGCACTGCACACCCTGATGATATGACTACTGTCCCGTTTTTGGCTTTCGTCTAAGGACATTGGTTGTTGCATCCCCTAAAAAGAATAAAAATGCACTTCCTTATGGCAGGTATTCTCTTAAGCATAGTGCAGCGTCAAAGAGTATTAGTTATTTTGGTACTCTGTAACCGGGGAAAAAAGAGCTAGGGAGAAACGATAATGAATCGATTCGGTTCGCACCCAAACCGCGAAAGTCTCTTGGTTGCGATGCTTCCCCCCACTGGGCATATCAGAGGTACTGCCGGGCAGACAGATTTTTTTTATATTTTCAGTCATCAATCCAGGTCCCACATTCATCCTGCAGGTTCTGATATTTTCTGTAATTAAAGGAATTCCTAAAAACCACAAAAAAAAGGGAGATTTTAGTATTCGTAGATCACGGATTCATCTATCCGCGTATACGTAACCAGTTCATTAAGCGAAAAGTGGATTGCAATCTCGCGGGATGCACTCTCGGGCGAGTCGGAACCATGAATGACGTTCCGGCCTATGTCAATGCCGAAATCTCCGCGTATTGTACCGGGTTCTGCTTCCTGTGGATTGGTTGCACCGATTATCCTGCGTGCGATCGAGACCACATTCCTGCCTTCCCAGACCATGAGAAAACAAGGTCCCCCCATGATATATTGTTTCAGGGAAGGAAAAAATGGTTTTGCGAGATGCTCTTGGTACTGTTCTGTCACCCGCGTTTCGGGAAGTTTCTCAAACCGCGCCGCTACAAGTTTCAATCCTTTTCCCTCAAGCCGGGAGACGATCTCACCCACAAGACCGCGCTGGACCCCATCAGGCTTAACCATAACAAAGGTGCGGTCCATAGTATGATCTCACTCCTTGTTTGCAGCTTTTTTACCGGCAGCAGTCCACGGGACCCGGCGGGGAACCCTGCCAAGCTTGTAGTTATTCTGGCACTTGGAACTGCAGAAGTAAAAGATAGTACCGTCCTTTCTGATGTACATCTTACCGGTACCCGGTTCAAGCTGAATGCCGCAGAAGCTGCAGGGATGCTGTTCAACCATCCCCTTCACCGCCTCGACATTTTCTTTGCTTCACGTTCGGTCTCAAGGAGCATTACAATATCTCCCTCACGGATAGGACCCACCGTGTTGCGGGTAATGATTCTTCCCTTGTTGTTACCGTCGAGGATACGGCACTTTACCTGCATTGCCTCGCCGTGCATGCCGGTCGAGCCAACAACCTCGATCACTTCGGCTGGCGTTGCATCGTCTGCCATAGTAGAATCCTCACGCCTTCAGCGCGGTCAGCTGCCTGGTAAGATCTTCTATCGTTTCTTTTGCCTTGCCGGGTTTTACAATGGCAGCAGCAGCTGAGCCTACGTCAAGGCCGCTTGCAGCACCAATGTCGTTCTGCTTATTGATGAAGATGTACGGAACCTTCTTTTCATCGCAGAGCGGTCCAAGGTGCATCACGATCTCTTCAGGTTCCACATCAGCCCCAATCAGTACGAGCAGCGCAATGCTTCGCTCAATGGCTTTTGTTGCTTCATTGGATCCTTTCTTGATCTTTCCTGTGTCCCGTGCAACTTCAAGGGCTTCAAGCGCCTTGTTCTGAAGCTCGTCCGGAGCCTGTGTTTTAACATAACCTTTTGCCATAACTCACCTCATTCAGGAGTAGAATGCTCCTTCATTACTCATCAGTCAGCAATGATGCAGCCATATCATTTCATCAGGAGCGGAAATAAAGGTTTGTGAAAGACCGGCCGGGACAAAAAAATAATCATCAGGTTTCATTCCCAGGTATCTGTTGCAAGTCATCCCGTAAGCCGGTATATTTCCACTCCCTCAGCAGAGTATATTTTCTCGAGACCCTTTCCGGAAATATTGACCTGATAGCGCTCACGCTCGCTATCACCCATGTAGAGAAGGGTAACATTGTATTTTTTCATGAGCTCAACGGTCTTTTGTGGATCTTCATAGATTGATTTTACATCAGCCTGTCGGGTGCTGAACCAGCCTGTATCATCGCCGCGCCACATGTACTCATGAAATGGCATACCGATGATCGCAGGAATCCCGGTGAACGATGAAATCCGCGAGTAATAGGTATAGTCTCCCCCCTCCGCTTCAACAATCCGGTAATCGCCCTGCAGTGTCCGCAGATAGGCAACTCCTCCTGCATCCCCGGTATGTGAGTCTTTGAGATACGCAAGCCCATCGAGGCTTCCTGTTCCATAACTCATGGTAAACGGTATAACGAATGGGAGAACGAAGAGCATTCCAACCACAAGGATTGTAATGATGGCCGTGTTCCGGGCTGAAATGACCGGTATCCACCTGCGTTCTGACAGCCATTTCCCGACCATTGTTGTTGCTGCAATGCCAAGCAGGATCCATATGGGCAGGTAACACTTGAAGACGGTATTCATCCGGAAATAGGTATCGCCCATATTATCCTTGAGATAGAAAATCTCACAGAAGATCAAAAGTGTAAGTCCGATAACGGCAAGGATATCAGGAAGATCGTGGTGTTCCCGTGCGATGAAATAGATAAGCGGGATTACAGTAATCGCGGCGGCGACATAGCCGGTAAGAACAAACGGAATCACGACAAGGAACAGATACGGGCGTTTCACCATGTCGCGCCAGAGAAAAGCAAAAAAAATGGCAAGAAACAGTCCGTTTACCAGCAGGAACTCTAAGGGATCCGAGGGGGTATGAACGATAGAGATGCCTCCGGTAGTTGTCTTCAACTGGAGGTAAAATGGCAGATAGAACAGGACGGCAAGCGGCGGGACAGCTGCCAGGTGCCACCATAATGAAAAACTGTCTGTTTTCTTCCGGACCCTCTGGATGATCAGCACCCCGAACAGGAGCATGATGGGGGCATAAATCAGAACATCCCAGGTATTGAACAAAGGCATGGAGCCAAGACTGAGTGCGCATAACATGCTGAGAAGCCATTTTGCCTGGTTTTCGAGTGATTCCCATTTTTTATAAGCATAGAGTAGTAAGAAGATCAAAAACACCTGGTTGAAGAGGGAGACCACGTGGGCATGGACATCCCCCCATATAAATGAGAAAAGCGGGTATTCATTGATGGTATTAGTGATTGTTCGTGTACTATCCCATAAAACTGCATTCAGTGCTTTACCCTGTGCAATCTGATAAAAAAATGATGGATTCGGGATAAAAAGGATCATGAGAGGCAACCACCGGAATTTTTCAAGCAGCAGGCTTCCAATCGCGTACAGGTTAATTGCTACAAGACTGAAGATTGTTGGCAGCGCGAGGTTGAATACAACATTCGACGGTACCCCGGTAACAATACCAAGACACCCGAACATCCAGTATCCAAGATAATAGTAGACATTCAGGAACCCTCCGGCAAACCAGGGATCGAGGGGTGGAACTACCGGATTTCGCATTACTGATGCAAGAAATGCGTGGTCCATGAATTTTTCCGCATAGGATATGGTGGGATTGACAAACCGCACGTCAAGCATGAGGAAAAAACAGATGAGGAATACGATCTCCCAGCGCCATTCTGACCTGAGGTCATCAAAGGAATAGTGGTGGTGATAGATATGGTAACCAAAAAGTGCCAGAAATGGCAGTAGTGCAATCTGAACAGGAATCTGGAGAAGTCCGCAGTACCAGGAAAGAATGGTAAATGCAAGGAGTGATGCGGAAAATGAGACCGGAAATGCAAAGTTCCCAAATGTTTTTTTCAGCGACGGGTACAATGAAATCTGGAGCAGGGTAAGGACAACAAGCCAGCTAAAAACGGAAAAAATCTGCTGCTCAGCTGTCAGGTTGATCTCCCCCTCCCAGTTTTGAATTAAGGGCAGTCCGGATGGTGGGGATGACCCAGTCACCGAAGTAAAAGATCGAGACAATCCCCCCTGCGAGGGTTACAAGATTTTTAATCAGATGGTCGATAATGGCAATCAGCGTTGCAACTGCAGGATCCACCCCGGCAAGTCCGAACGTTATTGCCAGAGTAATTTCATACGTTCCCACTCCTCCCGGTGTGAGCGGAATTGCTTTCACAAGATTCCCGATTACTATTGCAAGCACAACTATGGCAAACGGGATCTGCTGCTGAAACATCATTACCACAGCAACGCAGACGAGTATGTCCATGAGCCAGATCACGAGCGAAGAAATGCCAAGCAGTACTATAGCCTTATAGGAAAGTGAAGCCCGTTTTATCTCGTGCAGGATCGTCAGAATTATCGCAATGTAACGGTTTTCCGATGAAAATTTTCCCATAAAAAATAAGAAGATAAAAAAAATCACGCCCGCGACAAGGGGCAGCACAATAATAGTGTAGAACCATCCTGGTGCATTGACTACGAAAAAGACTGCGACAGCCCCAAGGAGTGCCACCGTAAAAATGTCAAAAAATCGTTCGACAACCAGGGAAGAAACTCCTTCTGAATAGGTAGTGCCATATTCATGCTTCAGGATGAAGACCCGGACGAAATCTCCAATACGTGCAGGAACTATCAGGTTGACCGTCTGGCTGACAAAAATACAGGCAGTGGAGGCTGTAATGCTGACCCGGTAACTGAGATTTTTGAGAATTTCGTGATAACGCCATCCCCGCAACCACCATGCACCAAGGCAAATCACCGTACCAACAACAAGATATGCAGGAATACTATTCTGGAGAGCGATGATCAGATCATCCCAGACCCTGAAGAGCATATAGGCCACAATACCAATTGCAATA
>Ga0105106_10000888_pt1 | contig 21225 bp, 19 predicted proteins | sample PPLLaktember2015_5_FD_79109 | JGI IMG/M metagenome (GOLD analysis project Ga0105106, IMG submission 79109) | Freshwater sediment microbial communities from Prairie Pothole Lake near Jamestown, North Dakota, USA - PPLs Lake P8 Core (1) Depth... | ecosystem: Environmental > Aquatic > Freshwater >...
GGCAGTCTGGGAGGATGGAAAGCCAGCTGCTCCACTAACCTTATTGTGGCGGATGGTGTCCTTAATTCACCTGATTATACGCGTACGTGCCAGTGTCCCTATCAGAACCAGACATCTCTTGCACTGATCAACATGCCATGGATGACTTACTGGACAAACAGTAACTATAAATGGGACGGAAGCCGTATCAGACAGCTTGGATTAAATCTCAATGCCCCGGGCGACAGGACTTCGGACAGGAACATACTGTGGCTTGAATTTCCGAATGCGGGTGGAACCCAATCCGAAATTCCGGTCAAGATCGATACTGTTAATTATTTCACAATCAGGAAGGATCCTGTTTCCATATCTTCGGAAAATACTCCATGGATCAGCTCCAGTGCCATTGGCGGTGTAAGATCGCTCGAAATAACCCTGGCAAAGGAAAAAGATGTATCTGAAACCAGGTACATGATTAAACTCTTTTTCTCAGAGCTCGAGGATAAACAACCCGGCGAACGTGTTTTCAATGTAAGATTGCAGAATGATACTGTTCTTGAAAACTTCGATATTGCTAATGAGGCCGGAAAAAATGACAGGGAGGTGATTAAGTCATTTGCGGGTATAAAAGCCGGGCAAACCGTAACAATTGATCTGATACCTTTAAAGGGAAATACAATAATATCGGGAATAGAACTGACTCAGGAACAGGTAGCCGTGAAATAATCAATTTTATTATGAAGAGAATGCATATGAAAATAATACTCCTGTCAGCAATCTTAAGCCTTGCCTGCACAACAAAGGTGTCGGAATGGGTTTTGGTCAATGCTCCTGCCGGCCGGTATACCCTTATCTATTTTTATAAGGACCAGATTAATGAAACTGACAGAAACAGGAATTCTTCCGTCAGCAGGGAGATCAACCATGCCAATATCGATTTCAGGAGCGTGGAGAAAAAAGATATTGTACAGCCCTATTACGCATTATATTACGGAAACAGGTTATTTGCAAGGTATGATGATTCCAAAAACCTTACCGGACTGACTGTCTCACCTCTCCGTCAGAAAATCGCATCCGAAATAATGGCCGGCAAACTATGCGTCCTGATTTATCTTACAACCGGCAATAAGGAAAAGGATGACAAGGGCATGCAAACAATCCGGAATACACTCAATGACTCCCCGTTTAAAAATATAATCATTGTATCCGAATTGAGCAGAAACAGTGCTGATGAGTCTCATTTTGTATCATTGCTGCTTAATGTGGAGGATGATCTGAAAACTATATCGGAACCAATGCTTTTCGGTGTATTTGGCAGGTTCAGGGCTCTGGAACCATTGCTTGGCAAAGGCATCACTGAAGAAAACATAAAGCTGATGATCGATTTTTTTACAGCCGACTGCAGCTGTGTTATCAAGGACGACCTTCCCGGAATGGACATTCTGTTTACAGATAACTGGGATAATCCTTCAACCGCCATGGTTAACAGGATTCTTGATGAAAATCCTGACCTTCTGCATCATTAATGGATCAGGATAGTGTAACATATGATTCACTTGAAGTCAGACCATTGCCGAAATGGCTCACTGATCAGAGGGACGGCCTTAATACAATTCAGCCTGTAAAAATGGAGATGAAGGAAGACAGGTCGCTTTCAGTTTCTTTTGTTTTAACCGGTGCAATTATTTTGGTGGCCGTTACAATACTGACAGTTTATTTACTCAGAAAGAAAAAGAAAAACCAATAATGAATCCGATAACACTGATTATCAAAGAGCTGTTTTACAGGAAGGTCAACTCCCTGATAATCCTGTTGACCGTTATCATTGCAGGAACCGTTTCCGTGGCAATTTATACCTTAAGCAAAGCCAGTGAAAATGAGACCAGGAAAATAATGCGGGAGCAGGGATTGAACCTCTATATTTTCCCTAAGGGAACGAACCTTATCGATTTTTACTCCGTCAGCAATACGCAGGCATTTCCCGAGGAATATGTCGATAAGCTTGCAGAATCAAAAACATTTGATGCAGTCAGGCATCTCACCGGCATACTTCAGGTAAGGTATTCAGACTGGACCGATCCGAATGGCTCTTCTCATCAGATTGTACTCTTCGGATATAAGGATGAGGCGATGCAGAGGTTCCTTCCGGCACAGGAAACAATGGGCTTTGATGTTGAAAAGGGGAAAGTCCATCTGGGTTTTCTTATTGCAAGGAATATCAGGGAGGGCGATCCGTTTACGATAAAAGGATCTGACGGTTCGCTCCGCAGTTTTGAGATCACAGAACGGCTTGAGGAAGGGAGAGGCATGATCGATCAGGGAGTGGCATTTAACCTTGGGGATCTTCAGGAGGTTCTTGGAATGCAGGGAATGATCAACAAGATTGAGGCACTGGGCTGTGTCTGCAAGGATGGAAGAATCAAAAATGCAAGGAACCAGGTTCAGGCAATCTTTTCCGATCTTGAAGTGACTGAAATAAGCAGTATTGCAGATGCGCGGGAGAACCAGCGCCTGATGATGAACAAATACGGGGCTTTTATAATACCATTTGTAATACTGTCGTGCCTGCTTATTACAGGGCTTCTGTTTTACCAGAACATAACTGTAAGGAACAGAGAGATAGGATTGCTTAAGGCAATGGGGAAAAGCACCTCCGGCATTCTTTTCATGATAATTGCCAAAGCATTCATACTGGGATTGATCGGTGGTATCATCGGATTTTTTACAGGTCACCTTGTGGCGGAATACTTTGGAAGGGAAATTTTCAGGTTCACTTCCTCAGATATTAAGCCCCTCTGGAATGTTTTTTACTATTCCATCCTCCTTTTCCCGCTTTTATGGATGCTGGCCAGCTGGATACCTGCACTAATGGCAACTCAGATAGATGCAGCGAAAACACTCAGTCAGGAATAATAGAAAAGATCCGGGATATGATTGAGCTGAAGAATATTTCAAAACAATATGTAAAGGGAAAAGAAGTCTTTACCGCGCTTAAGGATATAAGCGTCAGGATCGAAAAAGGAGATTTTTGCTGTGTAACGGGACCCAGCGGAGCAGGAAAATCAACCTTGCTTTATGTGATCGGCGGATTGATACATCCCGACTCAGGAGATGTAATGTATAACGGCCGGGATATTTACAGGATGAACAGCAGGGACATTAACCTGTATAGAAGGAAGCACCTGGGATTCATGTTCCAGCAGTTTCATCTGATGCCTTATCTAACCGTTGCCGGGAATATAAAGCTTGCATGCAATGGTAACAGCCAGGCTGAAAAGATCGGATTCTACCTTGAAAAATGTTTGCTTGCAGATAAAAAGAACAAGTATCCTTCGGAGCTGAGTGTCGGAGAAAAGCAGCGCACAGCCTTTATAAGGGCTATAATTTCTGAACCTGAAATTCTTCTGGCTGATGAGCCTACAGGCAATCTTGATGATTCGAACAGCGAAATATTATTATCCCTTGTTAAAGAGTATAATAATGGCGGAGGAACTATTGTCCTGGTTTCGCACAATCGCGAAATCGAAAAGTATGCGAACAGGAGTATTACGCTTCGTCAGGGTTGCATGCAGTAAAACACCCGGAAATAACGCATCCACGTCAGGCAGGCATATAAGATTATTCCTTTTTTGAATCTTCTTTCGATTCTGACTTCATCTTCTCGGGTTCATCATCAACCTTTGAGGCTTTTCTAAAGTCCTTCAATCCCTGTCCAAGACCCTTCATAAGTTCAGGGATCTTCCTTCCGCCAAAGAGAAGCACAACAACAAGCAGAATTAGTATTATTTCAGTAGCACCGAAATTTCCCATCTTTTCAAAATTTTAATATTCTATAAAGATAACTTAATTTTAATTGAAATCAACCCACCCCAACCCCTGGGAGGGGATCATTTTTGACCAGTCCATCAGGCACTCTATTAATTTCTGGTAAATCAAACTAGATCTGCAGAATAATCCATGCCAGAAGAATAAGCACTCCAACTACCACCCAGCTCAGCAAGAATCCAATCAGATCCTCCCTGTAATGTTTGAAGAAATTACGCCACCGCTCCTTTTTTCCCCAACCCGGGAGATCAAGAAGGATAAGTCCATCGCCAGTCAGTTCTGCGAGTGGTTTCTTACCATCAGGTCCGGGTTCCTTTGCATCAGATTTTCTCCTCATATTATCGAAAAAGGCATCGGTCTTTTCCTTTTCTTCAGGTTTTGTAAGGATACTCACCAGCCAGAACATAAAGAAACCGGAAAGCATCGCTATACCAAACGGACCCGGGGTCCATTTGTAAACCAGCATCAGATCGCCTGTTGATATAAAATTAACAATATAGTAAACCGAGAACGAAAAGACCACAGCAGCAGCAGCTCCATAGCGGTTCGCCCTTTTCCATATGATCCCTCCCAGGAACATTATCCCCATGAATGCTGCCAACGTTTCGGTAAACAGGAATCCATGAAGAACATTTTTAATACTGAGAGCAAAGAGTACTGCAAGTACCGACAAACCAAGACCTGAGTATCGTCCCATCCAGAGTATCGTTCTGTCGCCGGCATCAGGATTTATATATTTTTTATAAAAGTTCTTAGTGAACAGGGCTCCTGTATTGACCATGAAATTAGAGCAGGCCGACATGTTTGCTGCCACAATAGCTGAAAGTATGAGTCCGACCAGCCCCGGAACAAGCAGTTTACTGCAGGCATATCCGAATGCCATTTCCGGATCGGGAAGAGTTACGTTGTTCTTAATTACGAGAGCAGCCACCACAAGTCCTGTAAGGGCCCATCCGATCGTGACAAGTCTTTTGACCATCGATCCGAATGTCTGGCCTATTCTCCCTGCCCGTTCGGTGTTGCCTGTTGCGCACATCGATATCATATGAGGCTGGGCAGTAATTCCCACAATGCCATTTATTGCAAGCATCGCTATTGTGAATCCGTCTATTCCGCTTGCACTGTTAAAAAGATCAAAAAAGTGATCAGGAAGAACTGTTTTCATATAGTCAAAACCTCCTATCTCCTTCATGCCGAGTGGTATAAGCAATACCGACAGGGTTATTATGAGGAATGACTGGATAAAATCGGTATATGCTGATGCGATAAGCCCGCCGACAAAACTGTAAAGGATAAATGCAACTGTCATACCCATTACGACCATATTCGGAGAGACAAGATTGCCGGTCGCCACCGAGATGACCTTTGCCGCACCCTGAAGCATGACTCCCATGTTAAAGACAAAGAACGATATTGCAAAAATGGAGTAGACCATACCCATGGCACTGCCGTACCTGTCTTCGACTATCTCACCCACCGTGGTTCGTTCGCTTCGCCTGTAGAAGGGAGCTATCAGCCAGTAAAAAGGAGTGATCAGCATGTTCTTCCACTGGTACCAGATTGTGGCAAATCCGTTGCTGAAGGTTGCACCTGTCTGTGCCACCGGCATTTCTGCATGCGTCCCAACCCCAAAGGCCTGCCCAATCATTATGTACCATTTGAATTTCCGGCCTCCCCTGAAATAGCTGTCACTGGTTTTTATCTTCCTGGAGATCCAGATCCCAAAGGTTGTGATCGAAATGAAGTAGGTGATAAGAATAATGTAGTCGAGTGTTGCCATAAAACTGGTTGCTGGTTGCTGGTTACTTGTTACTTGTTGCTGGTTGCTGGTTAGTCAGTGCTTGTTTTTCTTCCCCCTGCCAAAACATCTTTTATTTCAATTTTATTTCCCCTTATTTCAAACAATATAAGGTCAGCCCTTTTTCCCGGAGCCAGTAATCCTCTGTCGGAAAGATTATAAATTCCGGCAACATTTACAGTGGCCATATTTACAGCTTCTCCCAGGGGGCAACCTGTGAACTTCATAACATTTTCAACACCGGTTCTCAGGGGCAGGGAGGCTCCAGCCAGGCAATTAAGCACTGGGTTTTTGATGAGTCCCTCTCCGGTCAGGACCACTTCGCTCCCGAGAAAATTATATTTTCCGGGAGTCATTCCGATAAGATGAGTCACATCAGATGTAAGTATGATATTATGAGGGCCTTTTACCTTATAAAAGACCTGAATCTCTTCCGGAAGCAGGTGATGTCCATCGGCGATAATGGAAATCTTAAGCAGGTCATTTGCAAGCTGCGGCCAAAGGGGATTCCGGTGGCGGTCGATGAGGTTAGCACATCCGTTTCCCAGGTGTGTCGACACTCTTGCTCCATGGTCAACTGCTTGTTTTATCTGTTCCGCTGAAGCATTTGTATGGCCAATGGCAACCATTATCTTGTTCAGGGCACATAGTCTGATGAATTCCTTTGCCCCTTCAACTTCCGGTGCAATTGTAACCTGCCTTATGTTACCCTCAGCAGCATCCTGAAGTTCAAAAAACTCCCTCCATGATGGTTTTCGTATAAATTCTGACGGATGGCATCCGTAAAATCCTTCCTCGGGCGAAATATAGGGACCTTCAAGATGAAATCCCGGAACAGATTTTCTGACCTCTTCATCCTTCATTGCCTCTGCAAGGTTACCAAAAGCCTTCAGAAGATTCTCATGGCTGCTGGTAATAACGGTCGGAAAAAAGCTTGTAACACCATCTTTCCGGATTGCCTCAACAGCTATTTTCATCTTTCCGGTGGTAAGTCGCGGGTCCGAAAAATCCACACCCTTGTAGCCGTTGATCTGGTTGTCGATAAGCCCCGGGGCGACAAATAAACCGTTTTTATGGATTAATTCAGCCGTTTCGGATAAATGAGTGATCAATCCATCCCTTATTTCAATCCTTACAGGCTTATTTGTCTCGTAATGGATTGCTTCAATAACTCCGATATCATTCATAGTTACAATCTCCAGGTATCTGCGTCTATTAAAAAACTCGTTCATTTTTTCCTGGCGAATTTCGGCCTCTCCCCCTAAACTGAGGCCCGATTTATCGGGCCGAGCTCGCCGAAGGCAATCCCCCTCTCCCAGGAGAGAGGAGGACTTAGTCAACAGGTTATAAAGTTATTATCTCCGATGCAGAATTATTATCAAGGAACAAGTGCCAGTCAGGATGTTTTTTTAGCATTGTAGCAGGAACAGTGTTTGTCAGCCGGCGGGATAGTGTATTTTTGACTGCATCAGCTTTAACAAGGTGAGGAACTACTGAAATTATCGTTGCGCACTGCATTATCTGCCAGACACTCATTGAGACCGCCTCATCAGGAACTTCCTCTATGCTTTGGAACCAGCCTTCATTTACCTGTTGCATCTTGCATTCTTCATTTAGCTTTACCACAATATAAGATTCACGGGAATTAAAGTCAGCCGGAGGATCATTGAATGCAATGTGACCATTTACGCCAATCCCGATAATGCCCAGATTAACAGGTTCTTTCCGCAGGGCAGTGGAGAGTTCCCATAAGCGGTCGCCGGTATTACTTTCCACTTCAACAGGGTAGAACTTTTTGACGGGGACAAGTTTTATGAATCTCTCATAAAGGTATTTCCTGAAACTTGCCTTGTGAGTGACAGGCAGACCGATATATTCATCGAGATGAAATACTTCTACCTTTTTCCAGTCGACTTTTTCCTTTATAAGAGCCTGGAAAAATTCAAACTGTGAACTGCCGGTCGAAACAACCATCCTTGCTTTGCCGTTGCGGATTATTGCTTCGTTGATCTTTACTGTTGCCAGTGTCGCAGCTGAGTTACCGAGTTCGATTGCGTTGGGGGAGATTGAAATATTCATGTTTACTGGTTAATAAGAAAAATCAGGGCTAAAGCCCACTTATTGGATGGTCTGATAACCACGGCCTGAAGGCCGTGGTTATAGCAGGCCTGAAGGCCGTGGTTATAGCAGGCCTGAAGGCCGTGGTTATAGCAGGCCTGAAGGCCGTGGTAGTTGAAAATATGCTGATTAAGGACTTTAGTCCTTATACTCTTCATCATCTCCTTATATCTATTTACCCCGCTTTATAAAAATAGAATAATAAATTCACAATCCAATTTTCTATCTTCACCAAAATTTTAAAATTGATGTCCAGGTCCACTTTAATTATATTTTTGTTGGCATTTTTATTCATCACAAATTCATCATTCGCCCAGAACAAGGCTGTTAATCGCGATAAATACAGGTTAAACATTGTCGAGACCGATAAACCAATAACTGTCGATGGCATCCTTGACGAGGGGCCCTGGTTGTCTGCGGAACGCACCCGGAAATTTCAGCGGGTAACGCCTACCGACACAGGTTTTGCCAAAGCTCAGACTGAAGTAATGCTCACATACGATAAAACAAATTTCTATGTCGGCATAATCTGTCATGATCCAACCCCCGGAAAAAGACCTGTCGAATCGCTGCGACGGGATTACAGCTTTATGAAGAACGACAATTTCATGCTTTTCCTCAATACATATAACGACCAGACCAACGGATTTGCTTTTGGGATCTCCCCTGCAGGCGCTCAGACCGAAGGACTGCAGTACGATGGCACCAGGGTTGATTACAGCTGGGATATCAAGTGGAAATCTGCAGTTAAAAGTTATGACGACCGCTGGGTTTCAGAGTTCAGTATTCCTTTCAGGAGCATAAGATATTTTGGCGGAGATACGGAATGGGGTATTAATTTCGGGCGCCAGGACCTAAAAAACAATGAAAAATCAGCCTGGGCACCCATGCCGCGTCAGTTTCCTCATTGCTCGCTCCCGTTCGTCGGAACATTGGTCTGGGATAAACCGAGGGAAGAGGCCGGATTGCGTTTTTCCGTTATTCCGTATGTCACCGGTAAGGTAACAAGGGACAATGAGGCCGGAGAAAAGACCAAATGGCATTGGAACGGAGGTCTCGACGTAAAGGCGATACTTTCGACCTCCCTGAATCTTGATCTTACGATTAATCCCGATTATTCACAGGTTGAAGTTGACAAACAGCAGACTAACCTCGACCGTTACGAGCTCTTCTTTCCTGAAAAGAGGCAATTCTATCTCGAAAACAGCGACCTGTTCGCAAGTCTCGGGACCGAAAGGGTGAGACCTTTCTTTTCGAGAAGAATCGGGCTCGAAAATCCTGTCATCGCCGGAGCCCGGCTGAGCGGGAACATCGGCGACAGGTGGAGAATAGGGATAATGGATATACAGACAGGGAAAAAGGATGAGATCCACGCCGCCAACTATTTGGTTGCAGCCCTTCAGCGACTGGTTTTCAGCAGGTCAAGCATCACCGCGTTCATGATCAACAAGCAGGTTCTCGATGTAAATGACGATGAGACTTTTACCGGAAACAAATATAACCGTATCGCCGGTATTGAATATAATCTTGCCAGTCCCGATAACCGCTGGAACGGAAAAGTTTACTATCATCAGAACTTTCCTGAAAACATGTCATTTAAAGATGCTGCCGTGGCTGCCAACATTACGTATTCATCGCAGTACATAACCGCTACCCTGAATCAGGCGCTTACCGGTTCGGGATACAATGCAGAGACCGGATATGTAAGAAGAAACAGTTATTACCAGATTAACGGAAACTTCCAGTACAAATTTTTCCCGGAGAGCAGCAAAATAATAAGCCATGGCCCCGGAGTAAAGCTGGATACCTACATGGACCCTTATTCCTCACTTTCACTCACTGACAGGGAGACACAATTTTTATACAGCATTGACTGGCTGAATAAGAGCTCATTCTCGGTTGACTTCAAAAACAGCTATATAAGGCTTCTTAAACCGTTTGATCCCACAAACACCGGAGGCTTGCAGCTGGATGAAGGGGATGATTTCAGATGGAATGAGGTTGGAGCAGCATTCGCTTCTGATAACCGCAAAATGCTTAATATTGTTCTTGCCGGAAGATATGGCGGCTATTACAACGGGAACAGGCTGACGCTGAACGGGGAACTTAACTACCGCGTTCAGCCGTACGGGAGCCTAGCACTGGTCACCACATATAACGACATTTCACTTCCATCGCCATATAACAGTGCGAAGCTTCTTCTTATTGGACCAAGATTTGATTTTACATTCACTGATGACCTGTTCTTCACAAGCTTTATCCAGTACAACAACCAGATCGATAACCTGAATCTGAATCTCAGGTTCCAGTGGAGGTTTGCACCGGTATCGGATCTGTTTATAGTTTATACGGAGAACTCCTATGCATCGGATATCCTGAATAACAATTTCGGAAGTCCGTACACAGGCGACTATAAGGCCAAAAACCGCGGCCTGGTAGTTAAATTATCTTATTGGTTTAATTAAGATCTGCGGAAATCAGCGAAATCTGCGGGAAATAAAAAAATCTCCCGCAAATCACGCAGATTGGCGCAGATTTAAAACTAGACTTTGTCCGGAACTATATATGGAGCCCTTGGCGGACGGGTAAGCAATGCATTGGCCTCTTCATCGTTTTTGAACTTCTCGGTTAACGGATCAAAGTTTAGTGTGCGACCGGTCCGGTAGGCAATATTCCCAAGATGAGCCAGAGCCGATGACAGATGAGCTGTTTCGACAGGTGCATTCAGAAGTGACTTATCGTGGGCGCGAACTGCGGTAATGAAATTAAGGTAATGATCGCCTCCCGCCTTGCCCTTCGGTCCCGGTTTCCTGTCCCTGCCGAGAAATGATTCATATGTATCGTATCCGTTTACGACCAGGTAGCCTTCAGAGCCATAGAAAATATTGCCCACGGTTACACCATGTTCATCATTTGTTATCCATGGGCGCACCTCAAACTCGATGATCTTCTTTTCCTTGGGATAATAATAGGTTGAAGCCAGTACTTCGGGAGTTATTTTTGCATCGTTGAACAGGAATTTGCCACCGCCAGCCGTTATCTGCTCTGGCAGGCCGACATTAAGTCCCCACATGCAAAGGTCAGTTTCGTGTACTCCCTGGTTTCCCACATCGCCGTTACCGTAATTCCACGTCCAGTGCCAGTTGTAATGAACTATATTCCTTGAGAAAGGCTGTTTTGCGGCAGGCCCTGTCCAGAGATCATAGTCAAGTCCTTCCGGTACAGGCTCGGTGCCCTTGTTTCCAATATCATCGCGCCACCTGTAGCAGAGCCCCCTGGCCATATAAACCTCTCCTATCAGACCGTCGCGCAGATGCTTAATCGCCTCCTGAACTGCCACAGAGCTCCTCAGCTGAACCCCGTGCTGGACTATCCTGTCATATTTGGCTGCCGCTTCGACCATTTTGCGGCCCTCAAAAACATTGTGAGAACCCGGTTTTTCGACATAGACATCCTTCCCTGCCTGGCAGGCCCAGATCGCCGCCAGTGAATGCCAGTGATTCGGTGTTGCTATACTCACCGCATCGATTGATTTATCCTCGAATACTTTCCGCAGATCCTGCTGCTGAACCACTTTCTTCCCGTGCTTTTTCTCAAACTCTCCGGCACGCTTTGCCAGGATCACCAGATCAGGATCGCACAGGCATGCCACCTCGACATCGGGCAGCTTCATATAGCCTTCAATATGGTTTGTTCCCCGGCCGTTGACCCCCAGGACGGCTACACGGACCTTATCGTTGGCGCCAAAAACGCCTGCAGGAATTATTGACGGCATTGACAAAAGAGCAGCCGCACCAGCTGACTTCTGAATAAAACTCCTTCGGGTTACCTTGTTTTTCTCTTTCATTGGATATGATTTTAGGTTATTTATAAGATAAATAATGAGTCGTTTAGTTAAAAAATAATGTAATTACAATGTAATTACTTAATAAAAAAGTCCAGCAGGGGCAGATCCTTAATGTAAGCAACAAGATGGTCGTTTCTTTTCAGGGGTCCGACACCTGAAGGGGTACCTGTGAAAATAAGGTCACCTGTTTTGAGTGTGAAAAACCGCGATATGTATGAGATTATTTCATTTATGCTGAAAATCATATCTGAAGTATTGCTCTGCTGAACAATCTTCCCGTTTATTTCGAGCCTGAAATCCATGTTTCCAGGATCACCAACCGAGCTAACGGTTATGAATTTTCCGAGAGGTGCCGCTCCGTCAAATCCTTTTGATATTTCCCATGGGAGCATTGATTTTGACAGTCTTGCCTGAATGTCGCGGGCTGTGATGTCGATACCGGCGGTGAGCTCGTCAAAATATCTCTGGGCAAATTCAGGAGAAATGGTTTTGCCTAGTTTCGATATTTTCACAACAACCTCAACCTCATAATGGATCTCCGACGAAAAATCAGGGAGGAAGAACGGTTTATTCTTTTTCAGAATTGAGGAGTCTGGTTTCATAAAAACCACAGGTTCATCGGGAAATGGTCTTCCCATCTCAATCGCATGCCTGCGATAATTCATCCCTATGCAGATGATTTTCATGTTACTGCTGTCCTTTACCGAATGATCTCAGTTTTATCTCAGTTAGGATTTTCTTTGTGTAAAGAGGGAAATCACCATTGATCATCCACGAATAATATGAAGGTTCTTCCCTTAGCACAGCTTCAACAGGTTTGCCCTTGTGTTTACCGAAGTTGAATATTTCGGTGCCATTTTCGTCAAAAATTATTCTTCCCGCGAAATCGGCAATAATGTTGAACGAGCTGAATTCGGCCAGCTTGTCAACATCGTTCTCAAGATCAGAATACCTGTCAAGCTGGGCCTTAAGAATTTCGTAAGTGGCCTGGGTATCAGCTTTTGAACTATGAGCATTCTCGAGCTCCCTTTTGCAGTAAAACTGATATGCGGCAGAAAGGGTACGCTGTTCCTTCTTATGAAATATAACCTGGGCATCAACATATTTCCGCTTTAGAAAACTGAAGTCTATGTTCACCCTCAGGAATTCCTCAGCAAGCACCGGGATATCAAATTTGATTGCATTGAAACCTGCAAGATCCGTCCCTTCGAGGAATGCAGCAAGATTTTTTGCTATCTCCCTGAAAGTCGGGGATTCAGCAACATCCTTGTCAGAAATTCCATGAATGGCAGTCGATTTGGGCGGTATTGCCATTTCGGGATTGACCCTGGTGGTCATCCATTCCTCTTTTCCATTCGGACTTATCTTCAGTACAGATATTTCAACGATCCGGTCAGCCGAAACATTTATTCCTGTAGTTTCGAGATCGATGAATGCTAATGGCCGTCGCAGGTTAAGTTCCAATTCTCAGGCGTTTATCATCATTGGCATTAAAAGCATGAGAAGGTCCTCCGACTCATTCTCAGTTTCTCCCGGAAGGAATAAGCCGGCACGCGTCGGATCGGCAAGCTCTATCATGACATCCTGAGAGGAGATATTAGCGAGGATCTCGAGAAGAAATACAGACTTGAATCCTATTTCCATATCTTCGCCTTCATACTGGCATTTGATCTTTTCATATGCAGAAATGGAGAAATCTATATCCTGGGCAGAAACCATTGCCTGGTTGCCTTTCAGCTGAAGCTTCACAAGATTGCTTGCCTGGTTTGAAAATACAGAAACCCTCTTTAGAGTATTATAGAATTCAACCCTGTCGATAGTGACCTTCCTGGGATTGTTCTTCGGGATCACTGAATTGTAATTCGGGTAATTACCCTCGACAAGCCTGCATACAACTTTATAATCATTCAGGTTGAAGAATGCGTTCTTGTCATCAAATTCCACAGTAACAGCTCCCTCTTCCCTTGGAAGAATATTCCTCAGCAGAGAGGCAGGCTTCTTAGGCAGGATGAATGAAGCATTATCGTCAGCATGGGAGTCGGTCCTCTGGTATCTTACAAGCTTGTGTGCATCAGAAGCCACGAAAGTAATCTTATCTGTCGATGCTTCAACAAAGATCCCTCCCATTACCGGTCTGAGTTCATCATCCGCCGTGGCAAAGAGGGTTTTATTTATTCCGGCAAGCATAACATCGGCATCAATCACAAACGAGAATTTCTTTTCCTTTCTTATGGCGGGGAGAGCCGGAAAGTCGATACCGTTCTGTCCCACAACATTGAACTTGCCATTCTCGGAAGTTATGACAACAGCCATTGTATCCAGATTAATGTCGAATGTGAGCGGCTGAACCGAAAATTCCTTAAGGGTATCGAGCAGGATCCTTGCCGGAAGAGCTATGATCCCGTCTCCGCTTGCATTCTCTAGTTTCATCCTTGTGATAAGGGTCGATTCGAGATCAGATGCAGTTATTTCCAGATCATTCCCCGCAAGGTTAAAGAGAAAATTATCAAGGATCGGAAGAGTGTTCTTTGAGCTGATAACCCTGCTAATGGCCTGTAAATGACCTAGTAGTTCTGTGCTGGATACAACAAATTTCATTTTATATCGGATTAAATTACTTTTTTAATTCAAAGCGTATCAATATTACAAAAAAAACTGTTACCCTCAAACAAAATATTATCCGGGATAGAAATACGACCGCTTTTTGAGAAGCGGATCAATGTCAACATATCTGATGATAAAGATTTCTCCGGTGTCCTCAGTTTTTGCCCAAATCCTGTCAGTGTCATCCTTCATTTCACCATTCTCGTCAAATGAGCGTTTCCACAGTTTCAGAACCTTCCTGTCACCTTCAGAGGTAACAACTGTGATTTTATAAAGCGGTTCGCTCTTTTCGATTTTCCCTTTTTTATCTGCTGACAGATCAAGCGCCCATGATTCGAAAGGTACATGAGTGAAGTAGGAGACATATCTTATCAGTCTGGAAGTATCCCAGCCCGTTAGCTCTCCGGAACTGCCATAAAGTCGAAAATGGCGATTTTCATTTTTGATCATGAACGATGCATCAGTGTCGGTCAAATTCTCCAGTGTCACCGAATAAATATCTGAGGGGAGAAGGCTGAAAACCGTATATGGTTGCCAGAAGAGCCCGTTCAATGTGAAAGCCGATCCTATTTCAGTCTCATTTCCCGGCACAAACACAATAAATGGCCTTGAGCTTTCCTTCAGCTTCATTATATTACCGTATTTATTGGAAGCTGTTTTATATACGAGAAATGAGTTAATGATTTTACCCTTTTCTGATATCTTCACTTTTACCGGTTCAATTCCTTTTTCGACAATCTCACTTCTGAATAACTCAGGAGCCACCGGTGATTTGATCTGCATCTCTGTCAGTATCTTCAGTATAAAAAGAATGCCGGTTTTCCGGGCCACAAATTCCTGGTTGACAAGCCACTCTTCACCTTTCTTTTCAAGGATAAGCCTCTTTTGTCCATCAGAAAATTCAATCCGGGTGATCTCTTTTTTTGGTTCAGATGCAAATGAGATATCTTCTCCGAATGGTGACCTTTCCCTGAGCATATAAATTAACAGTATCAGCAGGGGAATTGCAATTACTGAATATCTGACTGCTTTTCTCCTCATTATCAGAATTTCGTGTACTTTTTTCTCCTTAGCCAGTTATAAATTATGCCTGCCAAAATCACGATAAGGACCGGTCCGGCTATGTTTATTATCTGCCATCTGAGCCTCTCCTTCTTTATCGCTGGGCCGTCGAGCAGCCTTAGCTTGAGCTCCCTTGATCTGAGCTCCATAATGCCGTTGTCGTCAACAAGGTAATTCAGGCAGTTTATCATAAAGTCCCTGTTGCCGAACATTTCCATTGTGTACATGTCCTGCCCGAGCGCCAAAGGTGTTTCTTCAGTGCCGGTCACTCTTACATCATTTCTAATTATATCACCATCGGCGATTACAATCATTTTTGTATCGACGCTTTCAGTTTTAACTTTCAGATTCGTATCCTTTACCAGATTATCTGTGATCCTGTTCCTGAAGGCAGAAGGGAATTTCCCTTCCAGAAGAACGGCAACCGGCAGGCCTGACTTGCTGAAGGATCGTTCATCCGCTTTCATCTCGGCTTCCCTGAGGCTTATCATGAAAGGTGGAGAAAGCGTTCGGGTAAAAGGAGATGTTGACAATAAAATACTCTTTCTTATATTTTTGTCAAGTCCGACAGTATCGATATAATTTGAAAATTCGCCTTTTACCTTGTTTAGGTTCCTTGTAATGGAGTGTCCGGAGTAAGGGGTCAGCCTGGGAAAATAGAGCCAGGGAACCGATACGGGCTGCTGGCGTTCACCTCCGCCCGACATTATCAGTCTAATATCCGCGCAGTCGATATCCTGGATCACCTCTGCATTGATCCTTGCACCGTACCTGAAGAGCTGATCCCCGATGTTAAGCGACCGGTAGAGTGCTGCCGTCTCTCCGTAGACCAGGCTGTCGGCATTGATATCCACCTCCTCAATAAGCCATACGATCCTTCCTCCGTTCATAATATACTGATCCAGAACAAATCTGTCATTTTCGCTGAATTCCTTTTCAGGACCGGCAATTACAACTGCAGCATATTTGTCGAGTATACCCGGCGTGCCCCCGATTATGCCCCTGTCGACTGTAAAGAATCTGGCCATATGAAATGTAAGATCGGCCACCCCGATCTCAGGGATCTCATCGTGCCCTTCAATAAATGCAACCCTATAAATAGTGTCGGAGCTAAGCGTTGCTATTGGCTGGATCATCTCATATTCAAGACTCTCGGTGGAATGAAGCAGGTTTTCCTCAGCAGACACCAAGGGATTGTTTTTCAGAAAGTTTACCGGTACCTCTATCCCATTGTAATTAACTATCATCCCGGGGAAAATAATTTTCTGACTCGAGCCGCCTTCAGAATCTCTGTCCTGAATATTCACCGGGTTAAGACCTTTAGTCATCAGTGACTGGTAAAGAGCGTCTCTCTGTGATGAGTTATTTCCTTCCGCAGGATTTATGAAATCATAATCAACCCTGTGGCCTGAAGCAATCCTGAATTCGTCGAGCATTTCCCTGACGGACCGTTTCAGACGTTTGAATGGGATTGGCATCTCGCCATCAAGATATACCTGAACGAAGATATCATTCCTTGTTGACGACAACACTTTACGCGTTGGTTCTGAAAGCGTATACCGCTTGTCCTCAGTGAGATCAGCACGAATTCTAAGTAATGATCCCGCCATGGCAACTGTAATAACGGCCAGCAGTGTCGCTCCAAACCCGAGCCAGCTATTTTTTTCAAGTTTACGCGATAGAAGTACGAGCCGTGTCGCTTCATTGAAAATAAACACCACGGCAGCGAAATAGATTATATCCCTGAAATCGATAACTCCTCTGCTCATCGACTTATAGTGCTCATTTATACCAAGTCCTATAACGAATTCATCTATTTTCTTAAGTCCAGGCAGGTATGCAAATGAGTCGAATCCCATAAACAGGAAGAAAGAAATGAGCACGGCCACAATAAATGCAACCACCTGGTTATCGGTAAGCGACGAAGCGAACAGGCCGACAGATGCATAAACGGCAGCAAGAAAGAATAGCCCAATGAATGCACCCAGGGTACCTCCTTTGTCAATATTTCCGGGTGTTTCGCCAAGGATGTAAACTGAAATATAATAGATCACTCCGGGAGCGAGTGCGAGAAGGACAAGGGTAACCGCCGCCAGGTATTTTCCGTTAACGATGCTTCTTTCGGTAACAGGTTTTGAATAGATAAGCTCAAGTGTTCCCAGCCGCTTTTCCTCGGCGATCATTTTCATTGTGACGGCAGGGACAAGGAAGAGAAATATCCAGGGAGAAAGGAAAAAGAGGGTGTCAAGTCCGGCATAGCCGCTGTCGAGGATGTTCCATTCACCCGGGAATACCCACATGAACAATGAGTTGACAAGCAGAAAGACTATTATTACGATGTAACCCGTGAGGCTGCTGAAGAATCCGGTTATCTCTTTTTTGAAAATTGCATGCATACAGATCTTAATAATCCTCAAAAATACTCATTCGCAATTACGAAAGAACATCAGTTTAGAACTCGTTCTTAACAATTTTGGCGTTATTAACATCAGTAATAATTACATCCGGGTAATAGAACTTAATGATTTCGCTGAACTTAAATCCCCTTGCCGCCATTACCATTGCCCCTTCCTGGCAAAGGCCCACGCCATGGCCATAACCCCTGCCCTTAAATGTGATTGAATTACCTTCCCTGAGAACTGAAAAAAAAGCTGACTTGAGATTCATGTCAGTCCTGATCTGATTGAATGGCAAAGCAAACGACCCGATCCTGTAATCATTCTGTCTGGTAATCTGAGAGAAATTATATGAAGTTACTGCCGGTCCGGCAGGGACAAATCCCGATTTCTTTAGGTAGGCCTCCCATTCCGTAAGCGGGATTGATTTTCTCCATGTCGCATTGGGAGAACTGGTACAGTATGGATCGATGACTTTCTTTATATAAGAGTGACCGGATAGCCAGACGAAATCAGCAGTTGATGTCTCTCCGCCGCAATTTGAGTGAAAAGCAGAAATTATAAGAGTGCTGTCGTGGGCAAGCAGTACCACTCCCCTGGTTTCACTGACTGCCCTGTTTATAAGCGTGTCGGACGATATCCCGTCGAATGCCTGACAATGAGTATTATCACATAGATTATACCCGTCGATGCCGTGCCTCTCAAAATGCCTGTGCATAAAAGTCCTTGCCAGAACCGCCTGCGATTTGAGATATTCAATCCTTTTACCGGGCCCACCCTCGGTCCTGACGACCCCTGCGATATATTCCTCAACATCGCAAATGTTTATAAAGACCAGAACGCCCAGATCAGAAATGCATTGAAGGTCACCGCCGTAATTCCGTTGTACTCCGGAACTGCCAATTACCCTGAATGAGAACCTGTCGTTTCCTGTTAATCCTTTCACAGTCAACGAATCGCATATGAAACTCACTGAGTTTCTGATCTTTACTGCAATCTTGTTATTATACATTGCCAGTAAAACGGGATCACCGGTAACCAGTTTCACCGGCTTTCCGTCATAAACATCGAGTTCATACCTTCCTCCGGTAACTGTAAATGATGCTGAAGAGGGTTTCTGGTTGGCGAAGATGCGTACTCTGACCTGACCGGAAGAGATCCCGGAGAATAACAGAAGAAGGAGTAGTATTATCAGGAATTTTTTATACATAATCTTAAATAAACCCACCCCCTGCCCCTCCCAGGAGGGGAGCCTTAACTACGTGGTCTTTAGTTTGTTATGCGGTTTTGCAGTCATGCCGTTACGCCGTCATGCCTTAACACCTTTACCATATCTTCAGCCACCCTCCGGGATGCTCCCGCCGGACCGAGTTTCTCCCTGATTTTCTTATAATCAACAAGTATCTTTTCTCTCTTTGAGCCCCCGGGCAATATTGCTTTAAGCTCGCTGACCAGGTTTTTTTCATTAAGGTAATATTGTACCAGCTCTTTAACTGCTTCATATCCCGCAATAAGATTAACCAGTGAAATATACTTCACCTTTATTACGATCCATGCGATCACAATTGAAATAAAATCACCTTTGTAACATACGATCTCGGGAATGTCGAACAGGGCTGTTTCGAGAGTGGCGGTACCTGATTTCACAAGAGCGGCTTCAGATATGTAAAGTATCTCATAGGTTTTATCCTTTACAAGCTTAACAGGATAATCTCTGATTAATCTCAGATAGAGTTCATCGGGAAGGTTCTTTACGCCTGCAAGGACAAACTGGTAATCAGGAAAATGACGAACTACCTTAAGCATCGGGGGAAGTATATCCCTGACTTCGGTTTTCCTGCTACCGGCGAGAAGGGCAACAACCGGCTTATTATCAAGACCAAGTGATTTCCGTAACTCATCCTTTGCTCCGAAAGCCGTGAGTTTCTTTTCGGTTTCATCGAGCAGGGGATTTCCGCGGTATTCAACCACAATTCCATGCTTTTTGTAAAAATCAACCTCAAACGGGAAAATTATGTACATACGTTCGACATACTTCCTGACCCTTTTAACCCTGCTCTCCTTCCAGGCCCAGAGCTTCGGGGATATATAATAAAATACCCTGAATCCCGATTTTTTTGCAAATTCCGCGATGCGGAAGTTAAAACCCGGATAATCGATAAGTATAACTACATCAGGATTGAATCGCGTAATCTGTTCTTTGCAGAGAACGAGAAAATTCCTTATAGTGCGGAGGTTTTTAGCAACCTCGACAAACCCCATGAAGGCAGTTCTTTTGTAATTGATGAGAACCTCAGCTCCAGCCGATTCCATAAGATCTCCCCCCCAGCATTTTATCTCAGCCTGCTTATCGCACGTCATAAGCTCACTTACAAGGTTGGATCCATGCAGATCGCCGGATTGTTCTCCTGCAACAATGAAATACTTCATAACAGAAATTTTACTGCGAATACCAGCACTGCCCAGAAAATCGTTATCCCCAGAACACCCCTGGTGGCACGCAGCATATCGAGGCGATTAAATATAAGGAAAAGAAAAATATTCGGGAAGACACACAGCGATATAATATGGGTGATTATATCTGCATCGATAAGCTTCCGGTAATAATCACCGGGAGAATTGTTTCCCGATGAAAAGGCCCATACAATTACTGAAATTAAAACCGGGATGACAAATCCGGCCCCGGCGCCCAGATACTGCTTGTCATATTTTTCAGGCAGGGTCATACACTGAATTGCTCCCTGAGTTTTTCCATAAATCCGTGTGCAGTCATGTCGACTGAAACGGGAACAACGGAAACAAATCCATTGGCGAGGGCCCATTCATCGGTGTCACAGGCCTCTGGTTCCTGGTTCTGGAACAGCCCGGTGAGCCAGTAGTATGTCCTGCCCATCGGATCCTTCCTCTTTTCAAATTCTTCCCTCCAGTTACCCTTTGCCTGCCGGCAGATCTTAATGCCTTTGATCTCGCTTTCAGGCATTGATGGAATATTTACATTAAGGCATATTCCCTCAGGCAGGGATGTACCGGAGAGCTTGTGCATCACAATCCTGATGTACTTCTTGCACACTGAAAAATCGGCGGACCTTGAAAAATCATTAAGAGAAAAGCCCACAGAATCAATTCCGTACAGGCATCCTTCAATTGCAGCTGCCATCGTCCCGGAATAGAGAATGCTTACTGAAGCATTTGCTCCATGATTTATCCCCGAAACAACCCAGTCGGGTTTCCTGTCAGCCAGCTGGTTAACGGCAAGCTTTATGCTGTCGGTCGGTGTTCCGTTGCATGTATAGACTCTCCGTCGTTCGGTCTCCTCCAGGAGCTTGACCCTCAAAGGTGTCTTCACTGTAAGGGCCATGGACATTCCCGACATGCTTTCAGGTGTGGATACCAGAATCACTTTTCCGAATTCTTCCATTACCTCAATAAGTGTCTTCAGTCCGGATGCATATAATCCGTCATCGTTTGTGACCAGTATCAGCTTGTCGTTCGGTTCAAGAATCATAAATTAACGTTTGAGCTACAAAGATAGATAAATACCCATTCGCTGAGAGAAATTGTTTACTTTTGCACTCTTGATATTTTATTTGTTTTGA
>Ga0105106_10000889_pt1 | contig 21210 bp, 17 predicted proteins | sample PPLLaktember2015_5_FD_79109 | JGI IMG/M metagenome (GOLD analysis project Ga0105106, IMG submission 79109) | Freshwater sediment microbial communities from Prairie Pothole Lake near Jamestown, North Dakota, USA - PPLs Lake P8 Core (1) Depth... | ecosystem: Environmental > Aquatic > Freshwater >...
AACACGAGCGTCACCGGTAGCCGCTGATCGGCGCGCGGACTCTGCCCGGAGTGAGTCCTTATCCGAGACCGACTGATCCGTGTCGAAGCCCAGGCGGGTGCGGATGCCGTCCGTGCGCATGACTTTGAGGTCGCGGTGGACGAGGCCGCGCGCGTGCGCGCTGCTCATGCCGTCGGCGATCTGGCTGGCGATCCGGGCAGTTGCCGGGACGTCGATGGGACCGCGCGCGATGAGGTCGGCGAGCGACGGGCCTTCCACCAACTCCATCACGATCGCGGTCGACCCGCCGAGACCCTCGACGCCGTAGATGGTCGCGATGTTGGGATGGTTGATCGACGCGAGCAGCCGAGCCTCGCGCTCGAAGCGGGCAACGCCGTCGGCGCCTGCCTGCCTTGCCTGCGGCAGCACCTTGACGGCCCCGTCACGGCCCAGCCGGGGATCGATGGCGCGATAGACCTCGCCCATGCCGCCGGTACCGAGCAGCGCGACGACCTCGTACGGACCGATGCGAGTGCCCCGTGCCAGGGTCATGGGAGTGTCAGTGTATTCCACGACTCGAAAGCAGATGACGCAGGCCCTTGAGGGCGGCCGTGAAGAGAACCGACACACGAGCGATCGCACTCCACACGGCCTGTTCGAGCGGGGCGCAGGCACGCGAGTGGCCCCAGTGCTTGTGAAGCCGAAAGCGAGTGTGACCGGCCGACCGAGCGGGATTGCGGGAGGACTCCCCGTGCTGGACCCCTGGATCTGGTATACTTTCTATACCTGATGGACTTCGAGTTCGATCCGGCGAAGTCGGCAGCCAACCTGGCGAAGCACGGCATCGACTTCGTCGGCGCGCAGGCGTTGTGGAGCGACCCTGACCGTCTCGAGATTCCGGCCAGGTCCGCCGACGAGCCGCGTACTCAAGTGATTGGGCGGATCGGCGACCTGGTGTGGTCCGCGTTCGTCACCTACCGTGGCGACCGGATTCGCATCATCTCCGTCAGGAGAGCACGCGATGAAGAACAGGCAGCGTACCTCGAAGACTAGAGCGCTCTCGGCCAGCGAGCTCGATGCGATGCACGACGCCGGCATCGATCTCTCGGCGCAGATGGATCTCGGCAAAGCGGTCCGCCCTGGCCGGGCCGTTCAACGTGTCAACGTGGACTTCCCGGTCGACCTGCTGCGCGAGATCGATCAGGAGGCCCGCCGGCTTGGTGTAACCAGACAGGCGTTCATCAAGGTTCGACTGGCCGACTCGCTCGTCAGGAGCCGTTGACCGCGGCGGCACGGCGCACGGGCCCTGCCGCGACCGATCGCAATTTCTGCCTCTTGCGCGCGCGCGGACGATGGCACCGTCGTCGATGAGGTCGGGCGGGAGGTGCGGTATGGGTATCGGAACAGCTTCTCCGGCATTGCCTGCGACCTGTCCTGACACAGCCGAGGGCTATCCTTTCGGCATCGACATGAACGACACCGCCCCGCGTCTTTCCTGGCGCTTCGTCGACGCCCTGAAGCTGAGTGCCGACCTGCACGCCCACCAGAAGCGCAAGGGCACGGACATCCCCTACATCTCGCACCTGCTCGCCGTGGCCTCCATCGCACTGGACCACGGCGCCGACGAGGAGCAGGCCATTGCGGCGCTGCTGCACGACTCCATCGAGGATGCGCCGACGACGCTGGGGCCGGACTGGGTGCGCCGCACGATCCAGCACCGCTTCGGTCCGCGCGTCATGAAGATCGTCCACCTCGCGAGCCAGGATGGCGACGTGTTGCTGGTGTCAGCCTCGGACAAGCTGCACAACGCGACGGCCATCCTGAAGGACCATCGCGAGATCGGCGACGACCTCTGGGCGCGCTTCAACACGGAAGCCGGCAAGGCAGGCACCATCGGCTACTACCGCAGCCTGGTGAACGCCTACCGGGCCACCGGGCATCACCCGCGCCTGGTGGCGGAACTGGACGCCGTGGTGTCGCGGATTGAGCACGAGGCGGGGCACGGCGCCGGAGGCGATTCGGCGGTAGGCGGCGTGTGGGTGAGCGACGTCCGGAGACCGTTGAGGGGATCATGTTACCGAGACTGACGCGTCGCACGTTGAGCGCCGGGTGGTGTGTCGCCACGATGGCCACGATCGCCGTGATGGAGACATCCCCGGCGTTTGCTGATGTCTACATCTACTGGCGGGATTTCGGGCTGACGTGGCAGGTCGGCGTCGTTCCGACGACCGCCGGTGTGGTGCATACCGAGTCCGGCTCCGCCGAGGTCACGTCTGAGGGCGCTGGTCGCGAGTCGCACATGACCATCGTGTGCGAGGTCGGACGCTGCGGCATCGTCGGGGACTGTAAGACATGCCACACGTCGCCGCAGCCGGTGACGCGGTTCTCCGGGCGCGTGGCCCAGGAACACCAGCGCACGCATTTCCAACGGGCGACGATCACCGTGGGGAGCTCACCGGTTCCGTTCGGGACTGGCTCACTGCAGATGATGTCTGGCCGGATGGTGATGCTCGACAAGGACCGTACGCCCACGTTTCGGTTGCCTGCGGACGCTCGTCTTCTCAGGGACACTCGCACGGGCCAACCGTTGTTCATCGTGTATGCGGGGAGATCCGCGCCGGAGCCGTTTCGGCGAGGACGCGCGGGTGACAGGAACACTCCGTGGCCCGCAGGCTGCCCATCGGAGAGCGGGCGCACCTGTCGAGGGAGCGTGCGGAGCGTCGGCAGGTCCCCTTCCGCCGGCTGGCCTTTGCGAACAGACAACCGGCACTCCTGACCCGGACGGCGCCTCGCTCCGGCATCTCGATGAGCGCGAGGCGGGGCGCCGTGCGGTGGTGCGGCGACGGGTTACGCGCCGAGGACCTTCATCACGTGCTCGTCGTCGTTCACCGGCGTGATGTCGAACTCCAGGTAGTCGGTCCAGTCCTGCATCCACTTGCCGAGCGCCACCGAGTCCGCGGTCTCGGCCAGCACGTAGCCGCCGTGGCCGCCGACGGCATGCCAGCGTCCCAGCATCCGGACGCCTTCCCCGGGGCCTCCTCCCGTCTTCTTGAACCGATCCTGAACGGTGTCCCTGGCGTCGGGGGCGAACGCGTACGTGATCATGAACAGCATCGTGGGTGTCCTTTGGTCGTGCGTCCACCAGCGGGCGCAGGGCAGGATCCTACCTCGTCTGGACGATCCACGACCCGGAGGGCGGCGTCGCCGCACGAGATGGTTGATAAACATCATCAAGTGCGTATATGTTGATACCGACATCCGGAGCGGCGGCCTGAGCCTCTCGGCCGCCCGGCAACCTGGGAGGGACCACCCAAGGTGCCTTCTCACCGGCCCGCGCCACGCGGGACCGGGGGAGATGTGGCGGCGGTCGATCGGACCGCCGCAATCGAAGCGTCCCGCGGGTGTCTTTTCAGCCGGCGCGGCCGGCAGGGAGAAGACACGATGGCTATCGGTGGAAGTCCGAGGTCCCGGCGTATCACCGCCTGGCACCACACCTGCTGCAACACCATTCGCTGGTCGGCGCAGCGCGTCTGCGACCTGTGCGGCACGCGGGCCGACTTCTGGTATGACGGCGTTCCGATCTACGTCCTGATGGAGCGCCTCCACGCCGAGGACAAACAGGAGCGCGTCGACGTTCCGCCGCAGCGCCCGCCCGACGCGGCGCAAGCCCAGGCCGCCGCTTCCTCGTCTGCGCCCGCGGCCTCGTCCGCGCCTACGCCCGCGCCCACACCCGCGCGCGGGCCCACACCCTCGTCCGCGCCCGTCAGCATCCCCGCGCCCGCCGCGATCCCGGCGCCGGCGGCGAGGCCCTCGCCGCCGGATCGGTGGAACGCGTTACACACGATGTGGCTTGCGGGTGCCATCGCGCTGGTGTCGGCGCTGGGCGCTGCCGTGTCGATGGACCGCGGCCAGGACCCCATCATGCCCCTTCTGATCGCCGTGGCGGCCATCCTGGTCGTGGTCTTCGTGCCGGTCGCGATGGCCGGCGAGCCCGGGGAGGCCACGCGATGAAGCAGGGGCCTAAAGACGAGGCGGCGTACACGCGGGCGCTGGCTGAGTTCGATCGCGCGTTGCTCGCCGGGGAGCTCGACGGCCCGCCGGCGGATGACCTGCCGGAGCTCCCGCCGCTGGGCGAAGGGAAGACGCTGGCAGTGTTCGTGCATAGGCCAAAGTGACCAACGGGCGGGCACGACGCTCGTCCAGATGAAAGGACACCGCGTTGATTATTCGTATGGCATCCAGTGTCTTGCTCGCACTCATCCTCACCGCGGTCGCCTCGCCGGCCGCGGCACAGCGCCTCACCCTGGCGGGACAGGTGGGCGCGACCTTCCAGACGGAGACCGCGCCGGTGTTCGCCGGCGAGATCGGCATAGGGCTCGTGCCGGCCGTCAGCATCTACGGTACGTTCGGCCGCATGCAGGACGTGACGCCGAGCGAGGTGGCGGGCTTCTTCGAGGGCCTCGAGCCAGTGGTCGACGTCTCGATGCCCGCGACCTACGGCATGGCCGGCGTGCGCGTCGCGCTGCCCGCGGGGCCCATTCGTCCGTACGGCGTGGGCGGCGTCGGCTTCGCGCGCTTCTCCGCCGACCTCGAGGTCTTCGGCTTCGACATCACCAACCTGGTGGAAGACCAGATTGGCTTCGAGCTGAGCACCAACCAGTTCGCCTATGAGCTGGGCGGGGGCGTGATGTTCTCGCTGGGCTCGAACGCGTTCCTGGATGCGGGGTACCGCTACATGCGCGTCAGCGTCGCGGACTTCGACGTCTCGCGTGTGTACGGCGGCGTGGGCGTCCGCTTCTAGCCTTGCCGTCCGTGGGGGATGGGGACTGGCCGTCCCCATCACCCTCGGCTCGGGCCGGTTTCCCAGCCTCCTGTAAATCCAAGCCCTCCAACCCCGGTTCGATCCTCGAGGCGCTGGCGTTGACATCAACGCACCCCCCGTGTCCGCGCGGCTCCCCTGAGCCGTGTGGCGGAAGTAATGCGCCATGACACTCAGAGCCGACGCGTTGAAGAGCCTGCCCGTCGCCGGGGCGCTGTTGTCGCTCGCCGCGCTCGCCGCCCTCGGACTTGCCTACTGGGGCAGTGTGGTGGACCGGCAGCACTACCTGCAGAGCCGGAACTTCCGGCTGCTGGCCGTCCTGGCCAGCCAGACCGAAAACCTCATCGACAATCGCGCGCGCATCTTCCGGGACGCGATGGCGGCCGCGGCGGCGCCATCGGAAGACTCGACGCTGAAGGACTGGCTCGCCGGCGCCGTCAGCAGCCTGCGCGAAGCGAACTTGCTCGACCCGGCTATCGAGTCCCCTGCGGCCGCGCCCAGTGAAGTGCAGGCCGCTTTGCCAGGATATCGACCCTCCGTCACGGGCGACGGCGCCGCGCTGCGCATCGCCTTCCGCCCGCCCGACCCGAAGACGCTGCCGGCGGTGAGCATGCGCGTGCCGGCCGCCGCCGTCCTCGACGGGATCTTCACGCCGAAGCTGCGGCAGGGGGCGTTCGACACGCTGGTGCTGGCAACGCCCAGCGGCCGCGTGGTGTACGCCGCCGGCCGCCGGGCCAACGAGATGCACGCGATGACGCTGGCCGCCCTCGTGCCGGCCCTCTCCACAGCGGCCGGCCCCGGCTTCGCGCCGGTGGCCCGCTCCATCGCGGAACACCGCGTCACGATGGCCGGCGTGGAGTACCGCATGTTCGTGCAGCCCTGCTGCCGCAACGACGAGTCGGCCGCCGCGAGCGCCGACTCGGCCGGCGACGGACTGGTCGTCGTCGGCCTCACCGAGGTAGAGGCGATGCGCTCGGCGTCGCTCGCGATCTCGCCGGTGCTGGTGCTGGCGGGCGTGGCCTTCGTGCTGGCCGCCCTGGTGAGCTGGGCGTTCCTGAAGGTGGCGCTCATCAACGCCGAGCAGCGGGTGACCTCCATGGACGTCCTGCAGCTGGGCGCCTCCACGGTGTTCGGGCTGGCGCTGGCGACCATCCTGCTGCTGACGGCCGGCGCCTACGCACGGTTCAGCGCCGACGTGGACGGACAGCTGCGCCGGCTGGCCGATCGGCTGCACGAACGATTGTCCACGGAGATGGACGACGCGTACCGGCAAGCCACCGCGATGACGGCCCACCTGCGCGCCGCCCCGTGCCTGCCGGCGGCGACAGCGGCGGCCCGTCTGGAACCGGATCGCGACCGCCCGAACCCCTGCGAATCCGAGGCCACGCGGATGGCCGGCCAGTTCTCGGCCGACGGCCAACCGTACCGCACCTTCACGACGTTTGCGTTAATCGACGTCACGGGCTTTCAGCTGGTGAAGGTCGTCAACGATCCGGCGACGGCGCGCCGCATCAAGGTGGCCGACCGCGACTACTTCCAGGCCGCGAAGGCGGAGGGCGCGTCGTGGGCACTGCCGCAGTGCCCGCGCGGCTGCGTGCTCGAATCGCTCTGGTCGTGGACGACCGGCGCGCCGCAGGTGGTGCTGTCCACCCCCACGGGTCTGGACGCCCTGCCCGTCGCGGCGCTGGCCATCCCCATCCGGCCCCTCATCGATCCGATCCTGCCGCCGGGATTCGAGTTCGCCGTCGTGGACGGCACAGGCAGGGTGCACTTCCACTCGGACACCCAGCGGAACGTGCACGAGAACCTGCTGCTCGAGACCGACCAGAACCCGCGCCTGCGCTCGATGATGGGTACCCAGAGCGCGGGCACGGTGAATACGTCGTACTGGGGCCGCCCCTACAGGGCCTATGTCAGGCCCACCGCCGTGCCCGGCTGGTCGATCGTCTCGCTGTTCGACAAGCAGCACTCCCGCGCGCTGGTGCTCGAATGGTCCGCCCTCAGCCTGCTACTGCAGAGTGCGTTCATGGTGCTGTGGGTGAGCGTGATGCTGGTCGCGTTGGCGCGCGGCGCGTCGTGGCTGTGGCCCGACCCGCTTCGGCGCCCGCGATACAGGGGGCTGGCGGCGCTCTATGCCGGCGCCTTGGTCCTGTGGCTCGCCGTGGCCCGCTTCGCGGAGGTCGGCACCGCGCTCTATGCCGGTGTGGCCATGCCCGTCGCGCTGTGGGTGGTCACCTACGTCGTGCTCGCGAGGCGGCCGCCGGGCGTGGAGCGCGTCGAGGGCTGGTCCGAGCTCCATCGCGACTACCGCGTCACCGGTGCGCTGTTCCTGGCACTCACGGCCGCGGTGCCGGGCGCCGCGTTCTTCGCCTACTCCTACGACGTGCACATCGAGGGCTATCTGAAACATCGCCAGATTGCGCTCGCGCGAGCGGTGGACGCGCGTGCCCGGTGCGCGTCCGCGTCTCCGGCAGACGTCGCGATTGCGACTATCCGGTACGACGATGTGTTCTATGGCAGCCATGTGCGGTGTGTGCCGGCGTCGCTGGCCCTGTCGTCGTCGGGCGGGGCGCCGTCGTCGGCAGCGGCCCACGTGGTGCACGCCGCGGTCGAGGACTACCTGCCGTACTACACCTCAGCGTCCGTCGACCTGCGCGAGTTGCGCCACGCGCGATCCGAGGATGGCACGTGGTCCAGTCGGCGCGAGAAGGCCGGCCAGCTGGCCGTGGACGTGGCGGCGCGGACCCCTGGCTATCGCCTCGAGGCGCTCACGCCCATCCCGCCCCTGGTCGCGGTGCGGGCGTTGGCCGACGACGCGCGACTGGTGTGGATGGCGCTGGTGGCCGTATTGCTGCTCGGCGGCGTAGGCGTCTGCGCCTATTGGGTTGTCGGATACCTGCTGCGTCGCGTGCTGCTGTCGGACGTGGTGGAGCCCGTGTGGGCGAAGGGGCGGTTGGTGGCGACGGTGGGGCAGCATCTGCTGATGACGTGCGAGGATCCCGACGGGATGGCCGACCAGCTGACGGGCGCGTTCATCCTGAGGGTGACGCCCATCGTGACCTCGGCAAGCCCGGCGGTTGAGTGGCGCAAGGCACGCGTGGCCATCGGCGAGGCTGGCCCGGGGCGGGCCATTGTCATTCCCGACGTGGACGAGGCCCGCGACCAGGTGGAGGTGATGCACGCCAAGATGTGCCTCATCGAAGAGCTCGCGGCCGACCCGGTGCAGACGGTCGTGCTGCTGTCCAGGTTCTCGCCCCAGGTGCTGGCAGCCAGCGTGTGGGGCGCGTCCGAGAACCAGACCAACGCCGAGCGCTGGCAGGAGCTCTTCAGCCGCTTCGTGCCGGTCGATCGGCGCGAGAGCCCCGAGACGGTTCGCGGCGCGTATGTCGTCACGGTGGATCCGGCGCCGTCCGGGTGGCGGCACCGGCTCACGCACATGATGTCCCGTTGGGTGGGGGTGGAGCGCCCCACCGGGTGGAGGCACGCGCTGCTGGTCGAGGAGGGACGGCCCAACCGGGCCCTCCGGCGAATCTGCGCGGACCTGTACGAGTCGGAGGCATTTCAATCCGGCTCGCTGACCTACGAGCAGATCCTCGACGAGGTGGAGGAGCGTGCCGCTCCAATCTACCGGCGCGAGTGGCAGAACTGCACCAGCGAAGAGCGCGTGGTGCTGGAGCACATCGCGCAGCACGGCCTGGCCAACGCCGCCTGCCGGCGCGTGGTGCGCCGGCTGCTGGTGAAGGGCCTGCTCCGCAAGGACCCCGACCTGCGCCTGATGAACCAGACGTTCCAGCGCTTCGTGCTGGGCCCCGATCGGCGGAGGGAAGTGATGCGCCTGGAGGGCGCGGCCGAGCCGAGCCTCTGGGATCGGCTTCGTGTGCCCCTGGGCCTGGGCGCGACGGGGGCGCTGGTGTTCCTGGTGATGACGCAGCGCGAAGCCTTCGACGCCACGGTGACCGTGGCCGCCGGCGTGACCACGGCCGTGCCGACGCTGCTGCGGCTGACGTCGATGCTGGCCCAACTCGGCCAAAAGGGGCCGGCCGAGCCGAAGGTCAACGGCTGACGCGCCGGGCCGGTGACGAGGACGGCAAAGAAGGCTGGCACGAGCGGGTCGACGTTGACGCAGTCTCCGCGTCTGGCCCCGTCGGCTGAGTCGGGCGATGACTGCCTCAGGGCTCCGGCGGTCCTCGAGGGACTCGGCGGTGACGTCCAGCTTCGAGTTCAGGGCGTCCAGCCGATCCTCGAGGCGGTCCATCCGCAGCTCGAGGCGGTCCATCCGCCGTCCGAGATCCGAAAAGCCGTTGGCGACCGTGACCTCGAGCCTTGCCAGCCGTTCGTCCACCGCCATCACGTCGTCGGCCCTCCTACCATCGTCCTCCTGCGCGTGAGCTGCTACGCTTTCCCCGATGCGCTTCGTCTCCGACTCGCTGCTCCTGGCTCCGACCGACCTCGCCACCTTCGTCGGCTGCCGCCACAAGACCGGGCTCGACCTGGCCGTGGCGCGGCACGTGCTGACCCGGCCGCGATACGAAGACCCCTTCGCGGCCATCCTGCAGCGGCGCGGCGAAGAGCACGAGCAGCGCTACGTGGAGTCGCTCCGCGCGCAGAAGCTGGGCGTGGTGACCGTCGCGCGCGAGGACGGCCCGGCGACGGCCGCCTCGCTGGCGCGCCAGACCGCCGACACGCTGGCCGCCATGCGCGACGGCGCCGACGTCATCGTCCAGGCGCGGCTGGCGGACGACCACATGGCCGGCTACGCCGACGTCCTGATTCGCGTGGAGCAGCCGAGCGGCCTGGGCGGCTGGTCCTACGAGGCGCACGACACCAAGCTTGCCCGCGAGACGAAGGGCGGCGCCATCCTGCAGCTCTGCGCCTACTCGGACATGCTCACGCACATGCAGGGGCGCGCGCCCGAGCGCTTCCATGTGGTGACGCCCGACCCCGTGCAGCCGATCCACACCTATCGCGTGAACGACTACCTGGCGTACTACCGCATGGTCCGCACGGCGCTCGTCGACACGCTGGCTCAGGGGCACGACGCGCTGCTCGACGCGCACTATCCCGAGCCCGTCGAGCACTGCGGCGTCTGCGCGTGGGAGGCGCGATGCATGGCGCGGCGTCGCAAGGACGATCACCTGTCGTTCATCGCAGGCGCGGGCCGCGTGCATCGCCAGGAGCTGACCGCGCAGGGACATCCCACGCTCACTTCGGCGGCGAGGATGGCGGTGCCCGTGACGTTCAGGCCGTCACGAGGCGCGCGGGAGACGTACGACCGACTGGGCGATCAGGCCCGCGTGCAGCATCAGCAGCGCACCGAGAAGCACCCGGTGTTCGAGCAGCTGCCCGTGATGGCGGGCGAGGGTCTTACCCGGCTGCCCGCGCCATCGCCGGGCGACCTCTTCCTGGATCTCGAAGGCGCCCGCTTCGCGCGCGAGGGCGGTCGCGAGTTCCTGTTCGGCGTGTACGAGCACGGCGGCTATCGATCGTGGTGGGCGATGAACGACGCCGAGGAGAAGGCCGCGTTCGAGGCGGTGATGAACCTCATCCTCGCCGCGTGGCAGGCCGACCCCGGCATGCACGTCTATCACTTCAACCACTACGAGCCCACCGCGTTCAAGAAACTGGTGGGCCGGCACGTCACGCGCGGTGAGACCCTCGACCAACTGCTGCGTGCCGATCGCTTCGTGGACCTCTATCCCATCGTCCGGCAGGCGGCGCGGTGCGGCGTGGAGAGCTACTCCATCAAGCAGCTGGAGCAGTACTCCGGGTATCAGCGGCGCGTGGCCCTGGCCAACGCGTCGCAGCCGCTGATGGCCGTGGAGCTGTCGCTCGAGGCGGGCGCGCCCGGGGACATCACCGACGAGATTCGCGATGCGGTGCAGGGCTACAACGAAGACGACTGTCGATCCACGGAGGCGCTGCGCGACTGGCTGGAGATGTTGCGCGCGCAGGCGCTGCGCGAGGGCGCGGATATCCCGCGGCCCACGCCCGCGAGTGGTGAACCGTCCGCGGCAGTCTCCGCGTTGCAGCAGGACGTGGAGAGGTTGCGCGCACAGTTGCACGAGGGGCTGCCGCCAGAGGCGGCTGAGCCTGCGCACGCCGAGCATGCGCGATGGCTGCTGGCCTATCTCATCGACTGGCACAAGCGCGAGGAGAACGCGGATTGGTGGGAGTACTTCCGCTTGAAGGACATGCCAGCCGAAGATCTGCTCGACGAGCGTGACGCGATCGCCGGCCTCACGTTCGTCGAGCGCGTTGGCTTCGTGCCGGGGAAGAACGGGAAGCCGACGAGGTCCGTGGTGGACCGCTACACCTATCCGCCGCAGGAGGTGGAGATTGGCGGCAAGGGCAAGCTGAACGCCCGCGACGGAAAGGCGTTCGGCAGGGTCGTCGCGCACGATCGCCTCGCGCGCGTCATCGACATCCAGAAGGGACCGGCGCGCGCCGAGTCCCATCCGTCGGAGGTGTTTGCCTTCGACGTCTACTCCACGAGGGGCCAGCAGGAGTCGGTGATGCGTTTCGCCACGCGCGTGCTGCAGGGCGACGCGGACGAGTGCGGGCTGGCGCTGCTGCGCCGCGAGCCACCCCGATTGAAGGCGGGGACGTTTGCACCTCGACCTGGCGAGAGCGCCAGCGACTTCGCCGTGCGCATCGCTCCGGCACTCCGTCGCACCACGCTCGCCATCCAGGGGCCGCCCGGCGCCGGGAAGACCCACGTGGGCGCGACGATGATCCGCGAGCTGGTGAAGGCCGGGCGCCGCGTGGGCGTGACGGCCACGAGCCACAAGGTGATCCGCAACCTGCTGCACGAGGTGGCCTCACAGGCCGCGAAGGCCGGCGAGCGCGTGCGCGTGGCCGCGAAGGTGAGTGAGGCCGAGGAGCACGGCGACGGCGCGGGCGTGCGCGAGTTCGGGGAGAACGAGGAAGCGCTGGCCGCGATTGGCCGGGAAGTGGACGTGCTGGGCGGTACCGCGTGGCTCTGGTCGTGCGAGGATGCGGCCGGTACTGTGGACGTGCTGTTCGTAGACGAGGCGGGGCAGATGTCGCTCGCCAACGTGCTGGCGGTGTCGCAGGCGGCGGACAGCCTGGTGCTGCTGGGCGATCCGCGTCAGCTGGATCAACCGCAGAAGGCCAGCCACCCGGACGGCGTGGGCATCTCGGCGCTGGAGCACGTGCTGAACGGAGCCGAGACGATGCCGGAGGCGCTGGGGATCTTCCTGCCGACGACGTGGCGGATGTCGCCGGCGATCACGCGGTTCACCTCCGAGCTGTTCTACGAGGGCAAGCTCGAGGCGAGGGCGGGCCTCGAGGCGCAGGCCCTGCGGGGGACGGGCCGCTACGACGGCTCGGGGCTATGGTTGATTCCGGTGGTGCACGACGGGAACCAGAACGCGTCGGCGGAAGAGGTGAACGCCGTTGCTGATCTGGTGCAGGAGCTGCTCGCGCCCGGCGCGGACTGGGTGGACGAGCGCGGCGGCGTGCACGGGCTCGCGGGGGCAGACATCAAGGTCGTGGCGCCCTTCAACGCCCAGGTGAACCGGCTGACGGAACGCCTGGCGCCGCTCGGCGTTCCCGTGGGCACAGTGGACAAGTTTCAGGGCCAGACGGCGGCGGTCATCGTCTACTCGATGACCACGTCGAGGCCCGAGGACGCGCCGCGGGGGATGGAGTTCCTCTACAGCTTGAACCGGCTGAACGTGGCCACCTCGCGGGCGCGCTGCGCGGTGTTCGTGGTGTGCTCGCCGCGGCTGCTGGAGCCGGAGTGCCGGACGCCGCGGCAGATGCACCTGGCGAACGCGCTGTGCAGATATCGCGAGCTCTGCCGGTGATCGGAGTCTGGCACTCCCAGGCCGGAATTTGACGCAGTTACTGCGATCCGACAAAGGCAGCGGCCCCTCCAGCCCTCAGGACGCGGCGGGCTAACCGGCGTGGTATCATAGGGATCCCGCCAATCGTGTTACCTGAAGTGTGAGGATCTCAGTGAGTCAGTTTCGAATCGGTTCGTACGTCACCCACGCCAACAAGCCCGAATGGGGCATGGGCAAGGTCTTCTGTTCGAGTGCCCCGTATGTCCTGGTGGCGTTCGAGCACCTGCCGCCCCCCGATCAATTCAAGCGGCTCGTGGCCCTGCCGGGCATGCTGATGCCGGCCGTTGCCAAGTCGAACCCCGTGCTGGATGGCTGGAAGCTCGAGAGCACGCACGACTGCCGCGTGGCGGGCGTGACGGAGAAGCCGAAGCGCAAGAAGAAGGGCGAGTAGCGCCTATCCTCACCGCAGCGGCAGCCGCTGCTGCGGCACATACGCCATCGGCATCTCCAACGCCAGGCGCGGGGCGTACGCGTCCCGCGCGTCCTCGATTTGCTCCAATATCTCCGTCGCCAGGATGGACGGCAATACCACGCGGGCGTGCGGGCCGAAGCTGAGGATCCAGCTGCGGAGCGCCCAGTCTCGACACACCTTCAACACCAGGCGCACGCTGCCATCCGACTGCTCCCGCAGCTGCTGCGACACGTGCCAGTCGCGTTCGCGGATGTAGCGCGCCACGCGTGGCGCGAACTCGATCTCGACGCGCTCGGGCCGCCCGTCGTTCACCCCCAATGAGGCCCCGAACGGGCTGTCCGCCACTACTCCCTGCGGCTCGAAGGCCTTCGCGGTCGGCGTGAACGTGCGAATGCGCTCCACGGCGAAATTCCGAATCTGGCGGTACTCGGGCACGTACGCCGTGAGATACAGACCGCCGTCGAAATAGGCGACGTGATAGGGATGCACCACGTAGTCCTTCTCGCGGTTGCTGGACGCGGAGAAGTAGCGCATTTCGGCCACGCGATGCCCGGACGAGGCCTCGATGAGCCGCGCGACGATCTCGCTGTAGTTCTTCTGGTGCGTCTTCAACGCCCCCGGCTTCACCTTGATCACTCCCGGCAACTGGTCCAGGAACGCGCGCACGCGCGGAGCCAGCGCTTTTTCGATCTTCTTCATCAACCCCGCGAGGCCGTCGGCAAACGCCGCGCCCGGCATGGCCGACAGCAGCGCGCGGCTCATGTAGAGCGAACACACCTCGGTCGCCGAGAGGCCAGGGTCGTTCAACGCCTTCAGGGGCATGCTGGTGAGGAACCAGGCGGTCCGGCCGTCGGCGCGCTTCTCGCTGCGGAGCGGGAAGCCGGCCTCCTGCAGCGCCACCATGTCGCGCCAGATGGTGCGCTTGCCGACGCCGGCGTCGCGGGCGAGGTCGTCCACCGACACCCCCAGGCGGCTCTTGTCGAGGGCGAGGAGGATGTGCCACTGGCGGATGACTTCGGCGTTGCGCGGCATGGGGGTAGAGGATACATGAGCCGGTCACATGACCCTCGGCCCCGACAAGCTCTTGGGCGAACTCGCCTGCATCTCCCGGCTCAGAACAGCGCCGAGTCCCTGCCTCGGGCCATGTGTCGGTGGCTTGAATCGGCTGGTCTCTACGGTCTGCCGGCGGACGACCCGCGTCTCAGCAACCTGAAACGCGGCTCCCGGTTCCCGTCGCGATCCCGACGTGATCGACCTTCCCGACACCTACCGATCGCGATACCCCGGCCCGCGGAGCGCGTGCCCGGGTCGCGCCGTCGTCAGCTGGCCGCCGTCCACGACCAGTTGCCCGTTCACCGCCACGTAGCGCACGCCTTCGGCGTACTGCCGCGGGTTCTCGAACGTCGCGCGGTCGCGGATGGTGGCCGGATCGAACACCACGAGATCCGCAAGCGCACCGGGCCGGACGATGCCACGGTCCCAGAGGCGCATGCGTTGGGCGGGGAGGGAGGTCATCTTGCGGATGGCTTCCTCGAGCGAGAGCAGGCGTTCCTCGCGGACGTACTTGCCCAGGATGCGCGCGGCGGAGCCCCACGCGCGCGGGTGCACGCCGGCCGTCGGTGGACCGCTGTCGATGGCCATGCCGCCCGAGTCGGTGCCCAGCATCACCAGCGGATGCTTCAGCGCGGCGCGCAGATCGTCTTCGTTCATGAAGAACATGATGCCGCTGCCGGTGGTGTCGTCCTGCGCAATCAGATCCATCAGCACGTCGAGCGGATCCTTCTGCTCGGCCTTCGCGATGTCGTCCAGCGTGCGGCCCTGGTATTTCTTCAGCGCCGCGCGCCCGACGGACGAGACGAGGATGCCCGCGGCACCACCCGAGCCGAGGTACTGGTTCTCCCACGCGGTGGAGGGCTGCAGGACCTCGGCCTTGATCTTCGCGCGCGTGGCGGGATCCTGCAGGCGCTTCACCATCGCGTCGCGGCCGCCCTCGCGCGCCCATACCGGCAGGCTCGCGTCCAGCGGGTTGCTGCCGGCGATGTAGGGATACTGATCCGCGGCGATGTCCAGGCCCTCGGCGCGCGCGCGTTCGATGCGTTGCAGCACGGCGGGCATGCGTCCCCAGTTCTGCTTGTAGGCCGTCTTCAGGTGATGAATCGTGGCAGGTACGCCGGCCTCGCGCGCGATGCGGAACACCTCGTCCAGGCTTTCGTCGATGGCATCAGCCTCGGAGCGCTGGTGCGTGATGTAGCTGCCGCCGAAGCGGCCCGCCACCCTCGCGAGCGCGATCAACTCCTCGGTTCGGGCGAATCGATCCGGCACGTACTGCAGCGACGTGGACACGCCGAAGGCGCCGGCTTCCATCGCCTCCGCCACCTGCGCTTCCATCTCGTTCAGCTCGGCCGCCGTGGCCGCGCGGTCCTCGCGGCCGATTACGGCATCGCGGACGCCGCCCGCGCTGATGAACGTGCCCAGGTTGATGGTGGCGGGCTGTCGGTCCAGCACGCGCAAGTAGCCGGCCAGGTTGTCCCAGCCGGGCACCTCTTCCTTGTCGAACATCGCTGAGAAGGGATGCAGCCGGCGCGCGCCCGGGTGGCCGACGCTGGTGAAGCTGGCCTCGCCGGTGAGCTCGGTGGTGATGCCCTGCATCACCTTGCTGGCCACGCGGCTGTCGCGGAGCACCCAGTACTCCGACTGGCCCAGCATGTCGATGAAGCCCGGGGCGATGACGAGGCCGGTGGCGTCGATGCGGCGGCGCGCGGACGGCGCATCGCGCGTGTCACCAGGGGCGCGAAGGGCGGTGACGCGGTCGCCGGTGACGCAGACGTCCGCGGCGAACCACGCGGCGCCGGTGCCGTCGACGACCCGGCCGCCGGTGAGGAGGAGGTCGCAGGCGGGTGCTGGCTGCACCGCCGGCAGGGGAAGGGTGGCCGCGAGGGCTAGGGCCGTTGTGAGGACGAGTCGAGAGAGCACGGCGGCATGGTAGCGCGGCGGGGGGCCATTGAGCGATTGGTGATTGCAGATTGAGCGATTGATTGAGGATTGGTGGATTGCGGGATTGGTGATTGATTGGGCGATTGAGTGATTGAATGATTGAGTGATCCGGTGTCGCGGGCGTGGTGCGTCACGGCTCACGAGCGCCCGCCGCGCGTGCCAGCGCGCGGTCCAGCGTCACGAGTTCGGCGTCCCGGGTCCTGGCGAGCCAGAGGTACGCGGCGTCGTAGGCCGTGAGGCCGGTCCCGCGCGCCACCCGCAACAGGTCCACTGTTGGAATCGGGACGCGGTCGATGGCCACGTGCGCCGCCGCGTCGAGGGCCGCCTGGATGACCGGGGCCATCTCCGGGTGTGCACGGGCCTTCTTCCACGCGATGTTCGCCAGCTCATAGTCGAACAGCGTGGGCGTGAGGAGCGTCTCGCCGGCCAGGTGCGCCGCCAGGGTCGGCCCTTCCGGCTCGCCGAACGCGATGGCGGCAATCGCCGAGGCGTCAACGACGACGGCCATCGCGATCGTCCCGGGTGAACCGGGCGGCCTCGGAGGGGGTCCGCAGCCCCACGCGCGCGGCGAACGCCGCCAGATCCTCGATGGTCAGCTGCCGGCTGGCCTCGTCCAGGATGGTCATCAGCTCGCCTTGCAGTGAGCGATGGTTGCGCGCGGCGCGGGCCTTGAGCCGCCGGGCCACGTCGGCCGGGACGTTCTTCACCGACAGGGTCACGCTCGCCATAGTTCCATTATAGATCCGTAATGGAACCATGGCGCTGGCATGGTGATCACGGCACGACGACCACCACCTCGTTCGACGCGACGCTCGCGCCCAGGGCATTCACCGCGTGTACGCGCACGTAGTACGTCCCCGGCGGCACGCCTCCCACCACCGCCGTCGTCGCGGCGCTGCCGGTGTCCAACTGAGCCAGGTTCGACAATCGCGGCGCCGAGCCGGCGCGAATGAGATAGCGGGTTGGCGCGCCACTGGCGGGCGCGTGCCACGTAAGCGTGACGCTCGATCCGGCAACCGCGTACTCCAGGCCCCATGGCGCCTCCGGAGGAGCCGCCACGAAACCCGAGTTGAGCAGGATTTCGGTGGACGGCGGGCTGCTGCCGGCGGCATTCACCGCCCGGACGCGAACGAAGTAGAAGCCGGCCGGCACAGGTATGTAGGTGAGCGCACGGGTCCCGACCGGAAGCACCGCGATGTTCGTCACGCCGGTCGCGGAGCCGGCTTCCACTACATAGCTGCTGGGCGTGCCGCCCTCGGGAGCGTCGGCCCAGGTCAGCGTCAACCGCTGGCCGCTCATCCATCCCGTGACGCGCTCGGGTGCGCCCGGCGGCGCCGAGCCGTTCGCGCTGACGACGACCTCGCGCTCCTCGGAGGCCGGGCCCGTGCCGTAGGCATTCACGGCCCTCACCCGCACGTAGTAACGGCCCGGCGCCACGCCCGAGGCCACGTAGCTCGTCGTGGTGCTCGCCAGGCTGACGATGGTCGTGCCGGGCGTCAGGCCGGCCTCAATGACGTAACCCGTGGCCGACGCGCCGGAGTAGGGGGGCGACCACGACAGCGACACGTTGTAGCCGCCCACGGTTGCGCGCAGTTCCCGCGGTGCGCCCGGCGGGATGTCGCCCCGCAGGCTGAAGTCGATGCCCGACGTCACGACGCCACCCGCCGTCACCGCGATGGGGGTGCCGAGGGTGAGGAGGTCGGCGAGCGTGCACTGCTCGGCGGGACACTGGATGTCGTCGAAGATCTCGTCCCTGTAGCGGTCACGTTCGGCGATGGCGTAGTAGGTGCCGCCCGGCAGTCCCGCGACGAGATACTCGCCCGACGCGTCGGTCTCGGCGTAACCGACCCACGCGACGCTGTCACCATCCCGGCTGAACACGGAGAGGCCAACCCAGCCCAGCGGGTCGGACGTCATCGCATCCCTCACGACGCCGCGAATGGCGCCGCCCAGGTTCAGCACGAAGTCCCGTCCCGTCGTCGTTGCACCCACGGACACCTGGATGGGTGTCGCTCCTGGGAGCTCGAGAATGCACGAGTATCCGTGGCAGGGGATGTCGTCGTACATCTCCGGAATGTGCCTGGTCGTGAAGGGATCGATGGCGAGGTAGTACGTACCTGTTGGCAGCATCCCGACCTCGTACGTCCCAGACCCATCGGCGCAGTCGTACCCGGCGAATCTGAGTACACCGCCGACGACGGTGACGACCACGACGCACACATCATCCACGGGGCTCGATGTCGCGGCGTCCGTCACCGTGCCCGTGATACGGCCACCGCCCTCGAGGGCGAAGTCCCTGTCGGCAGCCGTGGCGCCAAGCGCCACGTCTATCGGCGTGGCGGTGGCTTCGAAGTCGTTCTCCGAGCACCAGCCCAGGCACGGAACGTTGTCGTAGATCTCGTCCACGAAGCCCAGATCGTTCGCGGTAGCCGCGTAGTAGCGACCGGTCGGGAGTCCCCGGATGCTGTACGCGCCCGCGCTGTCGGTCTGAGCCTCGGCCGCGACGAAGGGGCTCGACGTCGTGATTCCGACGGCGCGTACGGTGACGCCTGCAAGTGGCGTCCCGCCTGCAGTGACGGTGCCGGAGATGACGGCTCCGCGATCGAGGGCAAAGTTGACCGTGACCTGTTGCCCCGAGACCACGACGATGGGTGTGCCGCTCGTCTCCGCGATGTACGCCTGGCACTGGCCGGGACAAAGGAGATCGCCGTGGATCTCGTTCGTGTAGCCGATGCTGTTGCGGGTGAAGGCGTAGTAGGTGCCCGCGGGCGGGCTGAAGGCGTAGGAGCCAGCCACTCCGGTCGTCGCCGACTGACAGCCGCCGGTACCGCAGATGAAGACGTCGACATCCTGCAGGGGGGCGGTGGTGGCGGCATCTCGCACGACGCCCTGGACCATGCCGACCTGGGCGTTGGTAAGGCTGGGCCAGCACATGGCCAGCAGCGCGAGGCAGAGTGTTCGCCGAAGAGAGAATCGAGATCGACGCGGGGACGGACTGACGAGGTGAAGCGCCATGACGGCCTCCCCGTCTCCTGGGCCCCGGCGCCAGGAGCCACGTCAGTCTTTCGCGGATCCGCTGCCGGGGTGGGCGCGGCGGAGGAGGCTGTGACCGGAAGCGCCTCAGGCGGAAACGGCCGGACCGTCATGCTTCAGGACGGAACGGGGTGTCGGGGTCGCGCGCCCCGGATCTCTCGATGCGAATGCAAATCGCGTCCCACAGTCGTGGTCCGGATTCAGGCCCAACGCTCGCGTACGTCGGCGCCAGGCGCTGAAGTGTCGGGAGGCGCTGGCGGAATCCCGCCAGGTCGCCGGGACACGCGCACGACCTCGAGCCCGCAGTTGGGCTCGCATCAGACGTCAATCGCAGCCGCGGGTGGCGCTACTCGACTCGTCGAGGGTCGTTGAACAGCACCGTCAGCTTGATGCTGCCGTGACCGACCTGCGGAAATCCGGGCGTCGTCGGGTCGCCGGGATCCAGGTTCGACGCCGTGTCGTCCGGCGGGAAGATGATGAGCGACTGCAGGAATTGCTGGAGCCGCTGCTGCCTCGTGTTGCCCATCGCGGCATAGGCGTCCCGCGCGTCCTGCGCCTCGCCGCCGTGCCGCAGGATGACGTCGTGCAGCGTGACGCTGCGCCCGTCGTGCCCGTAGGGCCCGGTGGAGCCGACGCCCCAGAGCGGCGTGGTGAGGAACTCGCGCTGCAGCGTGCCGTCGTAGTTGCGCTCGTGGAAGCCGGGACCGAGGTCGTGCCGCTTGAAGTCGGTGTAGATGTCATGGACGACGAAGGGCTGCAGCAACGGCCGCTTGACCGCAGGGTGTCCCGTCCCATCGTCCACCGCGACGAAGCGCGCGGAGGCCGTGGCGAACAGGTTGTTGAAGATGCCGCGAACCGGGTCGAAGACGGTCTCGACATCGGCCACGCGCCGGTCACGCGCGATGGTCAGCTCCGCCCGGTGGCACTGCTGGCAGCCTGCGCGTTCGAAGGCCCGGCGGCCCGCCGCGGTGTCCGCGGTCTGCCGTCCCAGGCCTGGCTTGAAATAGCTGAACAGATAGAACTCGAGGTAGTCCACGAGGGCCGTATCCACCTCCGCCGGTCCGGTCGGCGGCGCCTCGACGCGGTCCAGCGTCCCGTCCAACACCAGGCCGGACCTGGTGACGATGCGCGAGCCGTTGTGCGCGGCGGCCAGCTCGATGTCCGGCGCCTGCAGGCCCATCTCGGCGTTGAGGGCCCCGACGACGAACTCGCGAATGGACATCGTGCCGCCCTCCGCGAAGAAGGGGCGGATACGCAGATCCGCGTCCACGCCCTCGACCTGGGAGGTGTCCAGGCTGCCGTCCGGGTTCGCGACGATGAGACCGAAGGCGACGCCCTTGGCGACAAGCGAGCGTGCGACGGGCACGCCGCGAGTCGCCGCCTTTGCCAGGGCCAGCGTGCGGATGGCCCGCAGCTCCGTGGTCATCTCGTCGGCGAGCATTTCCTTGAGGCCGAGACCGAACAAGTGGGGCGCGTCGCGGCTGTCCGGCCGCGTGGCCACGTCGCCGCCGAACCCCGCGGCGCCGCGGGGGCGGCCGTGGCACCCGGCGCAGCTGTCCGACAGCCCCGCGCCAATGATTTTCGTGCTGCCGATGTCGCCGACGCCGTCGTTGGCGACCGGTCCCTGCCCCTGCAGGTGCGTGAACTTCCGCTGGAAGAGCTGCCGGCCCCGCCGGATGGCGCGGAACGGGTCGCGGGTGATGATGTAATCGGACGAATCGATGGTGTTCCAGTCGCCCCGGCCGGCGCCAATCTGGTCCGCCAGCGACAGGGCGATGCCGGCCTCGGCGGCGTTGGGCGCCTGGGTGCGGTCCGGCAGCTGGCCGGTGACCGACGCCGTCATGAGCGGCGCGGCGACGCACGCCGCGACCAGGACCAGGTGGCGAACCGCCGAAGTTGACTTCATCTGCCCCTCCTCGCGAGAACCGGAATCGATGACTGGTGATTCGAGAGCCGGGGGCGTTTCGACTCGTCGAGGCGCCGCCGTGGAAGCTGGCCCCTGTCCACCCGATCGGAAAGGGAGGGTCAGACCGGACACTGCTATCATCGGAAAGGGCTCCGGGCTGCGCACTCCCGACTCCCGCCTTCGCCAAGGCTCCGGCGGA
>Ga0105106_10000891_pt1 | contig 21186 bp, 21 predicted proteins | sample PPLLaktember2015_5_FD_79109 | JGI IMG/M metagenome (GOLD analysis project Ga0105106, IMG submission 79109) | Freshwater sediment microbial communities from Prairie Pothole Lake near Jamestown, North Dakota, USA - PPLs Lake P8 Core (1) Depth... | ecosystem: Environmental > Aquatic > Freshwater >...
CGGGATTGCTCGCACCGAGGCCCCCGCTCGCGAGCAGGCGCAATTGGCGCGTGCGCCCGAGTCGGTGCCTGCCGCGACGGTCGGGCCGGCATCCCCGCCACCGCCTGCCGGCACGCGACAGCGCGCGGAGGCGCCAGCGCTCGCATCCGCCGAACGTGACGCTTCACCAACCCCCCAAACGCCACAACCTTTCCCGATGGTCGCGGCGCCAGTACCGGCCACACCGCCGGCAAGCAGCCCGACCGGGAAGCAGGAGGACGTCGCGCCCGCAGCCGTGGCTTCCGCGCCCGTCACCGAACGTGCCGCCGAGCTGATGGCGAAACGCGCCTCGCCGGCGGCAGACTCCGCACTGGCGGCCGCCGGCGTAAGCGCGGAGGGTCGCGTCGCGGCACTGCGCACGCCCGAGTCGTTCGTGCTGCGCATCCGCGAACTGCACGAGGCCGGCCGCCTCGACGAAGCGGCTCGCGAGCTCGTCGCGTTCCGGAAAGCCTATCCCGACGCCGATGCGAAGCTGCCGCCGGCGCTCAGGGCTTGGGCTACCACGGTCCAAAAGCAGCAAAAGTAGGGTCAGACTCGACTTTCCGCGCCGGGCACCCGCAAAATCGACGCGCGTCCACGGAAAGTCGAGTCTGACCCTAGTTTCGGGGGAGGTCGCGAACCAGCCGCTTGATCGGTGCCGGCAACGCAGCGGACATCGCATCGTCGCGAGCGAGCCAGACGCATTCGGGCGACTCGGCGCGCGGGCGCCAGCGCCGCACCGCGATGCGCAGCGGATGGAGCGTCAGCGTGAAGTGCGTGAAGCCGTGCACGACCGGCGCGAGCGCATCGATCGCACCCGCTTCGATGCCGAAGCGCCCGCGCAGGGCGTCGGCAACGTCGGCGTCGACCGGCAGCTCCGGCAGGCTCCACAGGCCGGACCAGATGCCGGTTGCCGGACGGCGCTCGAACAGGAACTCGCCCGCGCGTTCGATCAACAGCACCTTGAGCTCGCGCTTCGGCACCGCCCTGCGCGGTCGCGGCGACGGCAGCCGAGCGATGAGCCCCCGGACGCGCGCGACGCAATCCTCCACGACCGGGCAGGCGTCGCAGCGCGGCGTGGAGCGAGTGCACACTGTCGCACCGAGGTCCATCAGTCCTTGCGTGTAGTTCTCGATGCCGCGAACCGGCAATAGCGCCGTGGCGGCCGTCCAGAGCCTGCCATTGACCGCGGCCGCACCCGGGAAGCCCTCGATGCCACGGTGACGCGTCAGCACGCGCTTCACATTGCCGTCCAGAATCGCGCCGCGCACGCCGAACGCGAAAGCGGCAATCGCCGCGGCCGTCGAACGGCCGACACCAGGGAGGTCCGCGAGCGCCTCCGGTGTCCGGGGAAACGACCCGCCGTGCCGATCCACGACCGCACGTGCGGCCGCGTGCAGGTGGTGCGCCCGCCGGTAGTAGCCGAGCCCGGCCCAAAGCTCCAGCACGCGCCCAATCGGCGCCGCGGCGAGCGCCCGGACGTCGGGAAACGCGGCGAGGAACTGCTCGTAGTAGAGCAGCACCGTCGAGACCTGCGTCTGCTGCAGCATGATCTCGGAGAGCCAGATCCGATAGGGATCGCGGCTCTGCTGCCACGGCAGGTCGTGGCGGCCGTGTCGGCGCTGCCAGGCGACGATGCGTGCGGAGAACGGCCGCGGCGGCGCGGCGGTCGCGGCCCTCATCGCGACCCGCCGCCTACGAGCGCCCGGTCAGCCGCTGTTTGGCCTTCGCCGCCGCCTCCGACTGCGGGTGCTTGGCGACGATCTCCTCGTGCGTGCGCCGGGCGCCGGCGTTGTCGCCGAGCTCGGACTGCGCCGAGGCGATGTTGAGGAGCGCGTCGGGTACCTTGTTGCTGTCCGGGTAGTTGGCGATCAACGTGCGCTGCGCGTTGATCGCCGCGCGGTAATCGCGGCGCGCGAAGTGCGCGTTGCCGATCCAGTACTGCGCCGAGGGGGCGAGCGCGCTCTTCGGATAGGCGCGCACGAACGACGTGAACCCCGCGACCGCACCCGGATAGTCGCCGCGCTTGAAGAGCTCGAGCGCGCCGTCGTAGATGCGCTGCTCCGCCGCCGCATCGGCGGGACGCGCGGCGCCGGCGGTCGCGCCGGTCGCCGGCGGAAGCGTTCCCGCTGCTCCCGCGGCCCCCGGGGCTGCGCCCGGCAAGACCGCGCCGCCAGGCGAAGCTGCACTCCCCGGCGCGGCGGTGTCGCCTCCCGGTACCGTCGGCGCGCCGGCCGCAGCGGCAGGGGCCGCGGCCTGTGCGGACTCGATGCGCCGCAATCGCGAGTCGAGGTCGACGTAGAGGTCGCGCTGGCGCTTCTGCGCCTCGGCGAGCTCGTGCACCAGCACCTCGATCTGGCCGCGAAGCTTCGCCATGTCGGCCTTGAAGAGCTCGATCTCGCGGGAGACTTCGACGATGCCCGCCGTCCTGGTCTCGATCGCGGCGATGCGGTCCTCGAGCTGCTTCTGCACCTGTGCGAGCCGCTGGTTGGTCTCGGCGATGCGCTTGCGCGCCTCGTCGTCGTCGAAGAGCGCCGCCGACGCCGTGTGGGCGAACGCCGCGACCGCGAGGGTCGCGACCAGCCTGCGGCCGATCATCGTGGCGCTCCACCTTCCGCGGGAGAGGGCGCCGTTGCGCAGCGATCGCGGCACGCTCTGTCCTTTCGGCGTCATTCGCCCGCGTAGACGATGTCGCCGCGGCGGTTCTCGGCCCAGGCCGACTCGTCGTGCCCCGCATTCTTCGGCTTCTCCTTGCCGAAGCTCACCGTCTCGATCTGTGCTTCCTGCGCACCGAGCAGCGTCATCACGCGCTTGACCGCATCGGCACGCTTCTGTCCCAGCGCGATGTTGTACTCGCGCGAGCCGCGCTCGTCGGTGTTGCCCTGGATGATCATGCGCGTGCCGCGATTGGCCACCAGGTAGCGCGCGTGCGCCTCGACGAGCGGCCGGAACTCGTCCTTGACCACGAAGCTGTCGTAATCGAAGTACACGGTGCGCTTCGACAGGATGTTCGCCGGATCGCGCAGCGGGCTCCCGCCCGTCCCGGTGGTGCCTACGGCGCCGCCGGAAGCGGTCGTGCCGCCCACGCCCGACCCGCCCACGCCGGAGGTCGTCGCCCCGCCCGCGGACGCGGTCGCGGCAGCCTTGTCGTCGATCGGCGCTTCGGGCTGCGTTTCCTGGCTCGCGCAGCCGGCGAGGAAAACCGCGGCGATCGCGGCGACAAAGAGTTTGCGCATGAAGCCTCCTGCGGGTGATGGCGTCCGGTGGCGGATGCCGGGGTTGTCGTTCAGGGCCGCGCGAGCGGTCCCCAGGCGGGCTCGCGGACGTCGGTCGCGGTCGACGACAGGCGCTGCTTGACGCGCCCGTCGGTCGACACCGCGGCGAGCACGCCGCGCCCACCCTGCTCGTTGGCGTAGATCACCATCTTGCCGTTGGGCGCGATGCTCGGGCTCTCGTCGAGCGGGCCCTGCGTCAGCACCTGCACCTGACGCGTGGCGAAGTCCATCGTCGCGACCTGGAAGCGGCCGCCCTCGCGGCGGACGAACACCATGCCCTTGCCGTCGGGCAAAGGCCGGGGCGTTACGTTGTAGCTGCCTTCGAAGGTGACGCGCTCGACCGTGCCGGAGCCGACCGACATCCGGTATATCTGCGGGCTGCCGCCGCGGTCGGAGGTGAAGAGCAGCGACTGGCCGTCGGGCATGAAGTACGCCTCGGTGTCGATCGCGGCGCTCTGCGTGACGCGGCGCACGTTGCCGCCGTCGGCGTTCATCAGGTAGATCTGAGACCCGCCGTCACGGGTCAGCGTGACCGCCAGCGTGCGGCCATCGGGCGACCAAGCCGGCGCGCTGTTGCTGCCGCGGAAGTTCGCGACCGCCTGCCGACCGCCGGTGGAGAGCGACTGCACGTAGACCACCGGCTTCTTCTGCTCGAGCGAAACGTAGGCGATGCGCGAACCGTCGGGCGCCCAGCGCGGCGACAGGATCGGTTCATTCGACGAGACGATCGTCTGCGGATCGTGGCCGTCGGCGTCGGCGACCTGCAGCGAGAAGCGCGAACCCTGCTTGGTGATGTAGGCAATGCGCGTCGAGAACACGCCCGGCGCGCCGGTCAGCTTCTCGTAGATCACGTCGGCGATGCGGTGCGCGGTAGCGCGGAACTGCGCGGGCATCACCGTGTAGACCTGGCTCGCAAGCACCGACGCCTTGGTCGCGTCGACCAGCGCGAAGCGCACCTCGACCCGCCCGTCCTGGAGGGCGCGCATCGACCCCACCACGACCGCATCCGCGCCGCGCGCACGCCAGTCGGCGACCCGCACTTCCTCGGGCCGCGCCGGCCGGGGCGTGATGCCGGCATAGTCGACCAGGCGAAACAGGCCCGAGCGGGCCAGATCGGCGCCGACGATGCCGGTGATGCCGAGCGGCCAGGTGGCCTCGCTCTCGAACGGGACGATCGAGATGGGGATCGTCGTCCCGGCGCCGCCGACGATTTCGATCGTCAACTGCGCCCGCGCCGGCAGCGCAGGCAGGAGCGTGAAGGAGAGGAGGAGGAGAAAGGTCCGGAGGAGGCTTCGCATCGGCGGGAGGGCCGCTGCAACGCGTCCGCGTGAATGTCGCCATCGGACGACACCGAATCGCACACGGACCGCAGCGGTCTTGCGGATTATAACGTTGTCATATCACGCGCGGGGTTCGCGCGGCGCGCAAATCGGGAAGCTCCGCGAATTCCGCCGAGCTGCTTCAGTGTACGGTGACCGACGTCGGCACCCCGAACGCCTCGGCGATGCGTGCCGCTGCGCGGCGCGCGTCGTCGCGATTCGCATACGGTCCGACGTACACGCGCCACAGCCCCTTCTGCTGCCGCACGCGGGGTTCGACCTCGGCCGCTGCCATCTGGTTCTGCACGTGGGCGAGAAACACCTGCGCGTTGGCGTGATTGGCGAACGCGCCGAGCTGCACGACAAAGCCCTCCTTCGCGTCCGCGGCGGCCGGCTCCGCGACCGGCGGCAGCATGGCCTGCCGCGGGCCGCTCGCGACGGCCGGCGCCACCGGAGGCAGCGGCGCAGTGGCGGCGTACGTCTCGGTCGTCAGGATCGCCTCGACCTCGACCTCTCCGCTGCCCTTCTGGGCGATGCCGAGCCGGTGCGCGGCCGCGAACGACAGGTCAATGACGCGGCCGTGCAGGAACGGCCCACGATCGTTGACCCGCACCACCACGCTCTTGCCGCTCGCCACGCTCGTCACCCTGGCGTAGGACGGCAGCGGCAGCGTCGGGTGCGCCGCGGTCATCGCGAACATGTCATAGACCTCCCCGATCGAGGTCTTCTGGCCATGGAACTTGCGCCCGTACCAGCTCGCCACGCCGCGCTCGCGGTACGGCCGCGGCGAGGTCGCGGGCACGTAGTCGCGCCCGAGTACCGTGTACGGCCGGTTGGCGAAGCGGTGCAGCGGCTCGTGCTTCGGCACCGCGTTGGGCACCGCATCGAGGTCGATCGTCACGGCGAGCGGCGGTCCGTCGTCGCTGTAATACTTCGACGATGGCGTCGTTGGCGCCGGCGCAGCCGGTGCAGGCGCAGGAGCAGAGACCACCGCAGGCTTCGGCGGCGTCGCGCAGCCAGCAAGCGTGGCCGATGCGAAGAGGGCAAGCAGGGTACGGGACGACACGGCGACGCACTCTAGCATCGATCCGCGCTGGCGCGCCTTGCCCACGCGCTTCGCGCAGGGCCACAATGGCCGGCGATGCTCGTCGACACGCACCTCTTCGCCTGGAATCCGGCGCTGTGGAACTGGCCGGAGCTGCGGGAGGACATCCGCGCGCTCGCGAAGCGCGGCCATCTCGACACCGATTGGAGTGCGGGCCGCACGCGCAACCTCGAGCCGGGCAGCCGGGCGTTTCTCGTGCGGCTGGGCGTGCCGCCGAAGGGCCTGTTCGGTGCCGGCACGGTGATGACCGCGCCGGTCGAGCGCAGGCACTGGCGCAAGGACAAGGCCGCTGCCGGTGCGACGACCGGCTACGTGATGCTGCGCCTCGATGCGCTGTTCGAGATGCCGATCGTCACGTTCGACGACCTCGCGCAATCGCCGTTCGCGGGCTTCCGCTGGGGCATTCGCCAGTCGGGCGTGCGCGTGCCGGGGCCGCTCGCCGAGGCGCTCGACGCGCTGTGGCAGTCGCGCTGTGCGGCAGCCACCGCGGCAATGTCGGCCAAGCCCGCGCGGCGGCAGCGATGACTGCCGTCGGCCTCCGACGATGAGCCCGAAGGGCCGCCCCGAGGGCGAATCAGGCCCGGAGCGCGCAGCGCGAAGGGCAGTCCAGTGAGCGCGCGCCTCGCCGCCGACGTGGTCGTGCTCGTGCACCTCGCGTTCGTCGTGTTCGTGGTCGTCGGCGGCTTCCTCGCGATTCACTGGCCGCGCATCGCCTGGCTGCACGTACCCGCGGCGGTGTGGGGCGCGTGGGCGGAGCTCACCGCCACGATCTGCCCGCTGACGCCGCTCGAGAACGAGCTCAGGCACCGCGCCGGCGAGACCGGCTACGAGGGCGGCTTCATCGAGCACTACCTGATCCCGATCCTCTATCCCGCCGGCCTCACGCCGGCGCATCAGCGCTGGATCGGCGCGTTCGTGGTCGCCGTCAATGTCGTCGCTTACGCACTCGCGATCCGCCGGGCGCGCCGGCGGCGCGACGCGCAAGTGCGAACCGGCGTAGCATCGGCGGTTTCGACCCGGAGAGGAAACGCGCCATGACGCTCTGCCCCATTGCCGTCGTCGTCGGATGCAGGAAGTGCCCCGCGTTTCGCGTCTGCCCCTTGAAGACCGTCATCGGCGACCAGTCGAAGGAGCCGCCGCCGACTGCTCCTTCGCGGGCAAGCAGTTCGAAGACGAAGGCGAAGAAAGGCTGATGAAGCTCCCGAGTACGCTCCTCGCTTGCGCCGCAGTAGCGCTGGCGGTGGGGCTCGCCCCGGCCGCGGCGCAGACCCGGGCGTCGAGCCCGCCGCCGCGGATCGACGCGAGGACGCACCCCGAGCTCGCGGCTCTGCAGGCGTGGCTCGAGGGCGGCACCGACGCCGCCCGCCAGTGTGCACTGTCGGGCGGGCTGTTCCAGGACGCCAACGGGCTCTACCGCCGGACGCGGTCCGAGCCGGAGACCATCGCGGCGCTGATGCGCGCGCACGGCGACGCCCTGGCCACGGCCGATCGTGCGCGGCTGCAGGCCATCGTCGAGACCGTCACCGCGATGGCCGCCGGGCTGGGCGACCTCGACCACGACAGCGCCGCGATCGCGTATGCGCGTATGTGCATGACCCGCGCGCAGGATCCCGGCAAGGCACCGACCAGCACGGCGCTCGGCAGGCAGTACGAGGCGGCGATCGCCTGCAGCCGCAAGGGGCAGGCGGGCAGCCTCGAGCGCAAGGAGTGCGTCGCCGCCGCGTTCGGCGGACGCAGCTAGGCCCCGCCCAGAAACCGGCAGGCCGCGCGGTTCCCGTAGAATTCGCGACCAGCCGCACGTGGCGCCGCATCATCCGTGGCGCTCGACAACCAGAACGCGCGCCCAGGGGAACCTGCATGACCAACGCTGCGATCACGGGCTGGGGCAAGGCCATGCCCCCCGCCGTGCTCTCCAACGCCGACCTGGCGACGTTTCTCGACACCGACGACGCCTGGATCGTCCAGCGCACCGGCATTCGCGAGCGCCGCGTCACCCACGTCATCGGCTCGGAGCTCTCCTACGTCGCGGGACGGCGTGCGCTCGCCTGCGCGGGCCTCGCGGCCACCGACCTCGACCTGATCGTCTACGGCAGCTGCAGCAGCGAGGAAGCGGTGCCCAACACCGCCTCGGGGCTGCAGTTCCGGCTCGGCGCGTGGAACGCCGGCGCGATGGACGTCAACACCGCGTGCACGAGCTTCCTCTACGGGCTCTCGACCGCCAGCGCGCTGATCCGCGCGGGCACCGTGAAGAACGCGCTCGTCGTCGGTGTCGAGACCATCTCCCCGTTCATGGATTGGGAGAACCGCAACGTCTCCGTGCTGTTCGGCGACGGCTGCGCGGCCGTCGTGCTGCAGGCGACCGACGAGGACTGCGGCATCATCGCAGACAAGCTCGGCTGCTACGCCGATGCGCGCCACATCCTGCGCGTGCGCGGCCACGGCACGACCTACGCCAACCGCGATGTGAGCTACGGCGACACGCAGTGGGACTTCGACGGGCAGGAGATCTTCAAGCGTGCGGTGCATGGCATGGGAGCGGCCTCGGCGCACGTGCTCGCCAAGGCCGGCGTGAAGCCGGCCGATGTGCACCTTGTCGTCCCGCACCAGGCCAACCTGCGCATCATCGAGTTCGTCGCGAAGCGCGCGGGCATACCGATGGAGCGCGTGTTCCTGACCATCAACAAGTACGGCAACATGTCCGCCGCCACGGTGCCGGTGGCGCTGGTCGAGGCGCTCGAGGAAGGGCGCGTGCCCCCGCACGCGCTGATGCTGATGCCGGCATTCGGTGGCGGGCTCACCTGGTGCGCGCACCTCGTGCGCTTCGGCGAACGGGTCACGCCGCTGGACGTGGCCGACGTCGAGTTACCGCCCTGCGGCGACACCGCGCTCGACCTCGTCAACGCGCTCCGCGCCCGCAAGGGGAACCGCGCCCGCTCGCAGGCCGGCCTCGCCGGTCCGATCTTCCCGGAGACGCAGGTCGTTCTGGCGGGCAGCGACGCCGTCGCCTAGAAAGAAGTAGTAGAAAGTAGGGTCAGACTCGACTTTCCACCGTTGGCTTCGCGATTGCCGCCGCCATGACCGGAAAGTCGAGTCTGACCCTACTTTCTAGGAGTGCACGAGCTTGCGGTGCGCCTGCACGCTCATCAGGATGCCGATTCCGATGAACAGCGACAGCAGCGCCGTGCCGCCGTACGAGATGAAGGGCAGCGGCACGCCCACGACGGGCAGCACGCCGCTCACCATGCCCATGTTGACGAACGCGTAGGTAAACAGCATCAGCGTCACCGCGCCGGCCATCAGGCGCCCGAACAGCGTCGACGCGTCGGCCGCGATCATCATCCCGCGCCCGACCAGCAGCAGGTACAGGAAGACGAGCAGCACGTTGCCGATCAGCCCGAACTCCTCGCCGAACACGGCGAAGATGAAGTCGGTGTGCCGCTCCGGCAGGAAGTCGAGGTGCGTCTGCGTGCCGTTCAGCCAGCCCTTGCCGACCACGCCCCCGGAGCCGATCGCGATCGACGCCTGCGCGGTGTGGTAGCCGGCGCCGAGCGGGTCCTGCGTCGGGTCGAGAAACGTGAGGATGCGCCGGCGCTGGTAGTCGTGGAGCAGGGTCCACAGCACCGGCGCCGCGGCCCCGACGGCCACGAACAGTCCGACGATGATCTTCCACGACAGTCCCGCGAGGTAGAGCACGAAGAAGCCGGAGGAGATGAGGAGCAGCGCGGTGCCGAGGTCGGGCTGGCGCTTGACGAGGATCGCGGGAATCGCAATCAGCACCGCGGCGAGCAAGAAGTCCTTCCAGCCGATGCGTCCCTCGAACTTCTGGAAATACCAGGCGAGCATCAGCGGCAGCGCGATCTTCATCAGCTCGGAGGGCTGGATGCGCGTGATGCCGAGGTTCAGCCACCGCCGCGAGCCGTTCACGACGACGCCGAACAGCGCCACGCCGACCAGCAGCACGACCGCCAGCACGTAGAGCGGCACCGCGGCCCGCGCGAGCGTCTGCGGCGGGATGTTCGCGACCACCCACATCGCCACCAGCGCCACGACCAGGCTCGCGAGCTGGTTGCCGACGCGGGCGAGGTTCTGGTCCGCCGCGGAGAACAGCGTGACGAAGCCGACGGCGACGAGCGCCATTACGATCCCGAACAGGGACCGATCGATGCGGCGGACCAGGAATTCCCAGAAGCGGGCGGCAAACTCGAGCATCAGTCGCTCTGGTCGTCGGGATCGGGCGCGCCGGGCGCGAGCGGCGCGGCACTCGGCGCCTGGTCGCCCAGCAGGAAGTAGTCGAACACCTGCCGCGCGATCGGCGCCGCGGCCTGCGCGCCGAAGCCGCCGTTCTCGACCAGCACCGCGATGGCGATGCGCGGGCGGTCGGCGGGCGCGTAGGCCATGAACCAGGCGTGGTCGCGCAGCCGCTCGTCGATCTTGCTCGCGTCGTACGTCTCGCCCTTGAGCGAGTACACCTGCGCGGTGCCGGTCTTGCCGCCGGCGACGTACTTCGCGCCGTCGAACGCGCGGCGGCCCGTGCCTTCCTTGTTGACCCCCACCAGCGCACTGCGGATCACCTCGATGTGCTCCTTCGACACGGCCAGCGTGTGGGTCGACTCGGCGGCGATCCTCGTCACCTCGCCCGTGCGCAGGTTCTCGACCTGCTTCACGAGGTGCGGCCGGAACGCGACGCCGTCGTTGGCGAGCGTCGCCGTCGCGTGCGCGAGCTGCAGCGGCGTGAATGCGGTGTAGCCCTGGCCGATCCCGGCGGAGACCGAGTCGCCGAGGTACCACTTGCGGTGGTCCTCGCGGTAGTTCGGGCCGGCGAAGCGCTTGCGCTTCCACGCCCGCGACGGCAGCACCCCCGCGCTTTCGCCCTCGAGGTCGACGCCGGACAGGCGCCCGAACCCCAGCGTCGACATGAACGCGTGCGTCTCGTCGATGTCACTCTCGGCGGCCAGCTGGTAGTAGTACGTGTCGCACGAGACGACGATCGACTTGTACATGTCGACGACGCCGTGCCCGCCCGGCTTGTCGTCGCGGAAGCGATGCGAGTGACCGGCAATCTGGAAGTAGCCGGGGTCCGAGATCGTCTGCGAGGCGGTGCGCCGTCCCAAGGCGAGCGCCCCGAGTGCCAGGAACGGCTTGATCGTCGAACCCGGCGGGTACGCCCCCTTGAGCGGGCGGTTGAGCATCGGCCGGTCGGGCGATTCGTTCAGCTCCTTCCAACTCACAGGGTCGATGCCGTCGACGAACAGGTTCGGGTCGAACCCCGGCCGGCTCACGAACGCAAGCACCTCGCCCGTCGCCGGGTCGATCGCCACCAGCGCGCCGCGGCGCGTGCCGAACGCCGCCTCGGCCGCCTGCTGCAGCTTGATGTCGATCGACAACCGCAGGTTGTTGCCGGCGATCGGCGGCACGCGGGACAGCGTGCGCACTGCGCGCCCGCCGGCGTCCACCTCGACCTCCTCGACGCCGGTCGTGCCGTGCAGCTCGCGCTCGTAGGTGAACTCGACGCCCAGCTTGCCGATGTAGTCAGTGCCCTTGTAGTTCGCGGTCGCTTCCCATTCGGCGATCTTCTCGAGGTCGCGGTCGTTGATGCGGCCGATGTGGCCGAGGAAGTGCGAGCCGACCTCGCCGAGCGGGTAGGTGCGGAACAGCCGGGCCTTGATCTCGACGCCGGGAAAGCGGTAGCGGTTGACCGCGAACCGGGCCACCTCCTCGTCGGACAGGCGCGTGCGCAGCGGCAGGCTCTCGAAGTTCTTCGACTCCTCGATGAGCTTGCGGAAGCGCTTGCGGTCACGCGGCGTGACCTCGACGATCTCGGCCAGCTCGTCGATCACCCGGTCGAGGTCCTTCACGCGCGACGGCTGGATCTCCAGCGTATACGCCGAGTCGCTCTGCGCGAGCACGACGCCGTTGCGGTCGGTGATCACGCCGCGGTTCGGCGGAATCGGCACGACGGCGATGCGGTTCGACTCGGCGAGCGTCCGGTAGTGGCCGTGCTGCGTGACCTGCAGGTAGACGAAACGCGCCACCAGCCCGCCGAACGCCGCGAGCACGAGCACGCCGGCGATGGCCAGGCGGCGGCGGAACCAGAACTGCTCGCGTTCCGGGTTGCGCACCTCGTAGCCGCCGAACCCGTGTTCCGCGCGCCGCGTGCGGGAGAAGAGGGAGCGCCGTGCCATCGATCGCGGGGCGGCCGTCTACAGCGTGGCCGAGGAGCGCACCGGGCGCTGCGGCAACTGCAGCAGCACCGAGAACGCCGGCCACAGGAGCGCGCCGACCAGCGCCGGCACGAAGTAGGTGAGGCGGGGCATCGGCGCGCCGCCGAACACGCGCACGAACAGCACGAGCCCGGCGCAGAAGACGAGTAGCGCCGCGACCTGGACCGCCTGCTGCCACAGCGGGAAGCGCAGCACGCGCCGGCGGAAGTACTCGGCTGCGTAGGCGAGCACCGTGTAGGCGAGCGCGTGCTGCCCGAACAGCGTGCCGTCGCCCACGTCCATGAGCAGCCCCATCGCCCACGCGACGCCGACGCCGACGTAGCGCGGCGCCTGGATGCACCAGTAGAGCAGCGTGACGGCGAGGAAATCCGGGCGCAGCGCGAGCCCCGTGCCGGCGAGCGGCAGCAGGTTGCTGAATAGCGCGGCGGCGAGCGTCAGCGCGACGAACAGCGGCTTGACTGGCCGCAGCACCTCGTTGGAGTCGGCCGGCGCGAGCGAGGGCAGTCGGAACGACATCCCGCTAGCCCCCGCGCGCCGTGCGGCCGCGCCCCGGCTTCTTGGCCGCCTCGGCCTCGACCGGGTCCTCCGGACGCGGCGGCAGCGCCACCGACCGCGCGAGCACGAGCAGCTGCTCGCTGCGGTCGACACCGCCGACCGGCGTGACCGTGATGCGGGCGAACATCTGCCCCGTGTCGCGCTCGACGGTCGCGATGCGCGCGACGGCAAGCCCCTGCGGATACGTGCCGTCGAGACCCGACGTGACCAGCAGGTCGCCGACCCGCACGTCGGCCGTCGGCGACATGAAGCGCAGCTCCGGCGCGCGGCCCGCTCCCGCGCCGGCCATCACCGCGCGCACGCCGTTCCGCTCGAGCTTGACCGGGATCACGTGGTCCTTGTCGGTGAGCAGCGTGACCTCCGCGACGTAAGGATAGGTGCGCGTCACCTGCCCGACGATGCCGTCGGCGTCGACGACCGCCGCACCCGCGGCGACGCCCGCGTCCCGGCCCTTGTCGACGACGAGCTTCTGCTGGAACGCGTCGCGCCCCGTGTAGAGCACCGTAACGGCGGTCGCGCCGCTGTCGAGCCGCGCACGGGTCTCGAGCAGCGACTTCAGCTGCTCGTTCTCCTGCGCGAGCGTGGCCGCCCCCTGCGCCTTCACGCCGGTTTCGGCCAGGCGCTGCTTCAGGGCCTCGTTCTCCTCGGCGAGCGCCTGCTTCGACGCGAAGTAGTCGCCAACACCCGCGAGCACCGCGCCGGGCAGTGCCGCCGCGCGCTGCACGGGATGGAGCACGACCGCGACCACCTGGCGCACCTGCTCCAGGTAGCGGTACCGCGCGTCGAGGAACAAGAGGGCGATCGAGACGAGGCCGAAGAACACGAGCCTCGCCGCCGGCGACGGGCCACGGTGAAAGAATGCCGGCGTGTCGACGGGGAGGTGGGAAACCATCGCTGCGGAGCGTCAAGGATCGAGGATCGATCCCGGTCCCGTCAGTCCGTCGTGAAGATCGTCTGGAGCTTCTCCATGTTCTCGAGCGCCTTGCCGCAGCCGCGCACCACGCAGGTGAGCGGGTCCTCGGCCACGATCACCGGAAGCCCCGTCTCTTCCATCAGCAGGCGGTCGAGGTCGCGCAGCAGCGCGCCGCCGCCGGTGAGCACCATCCCCCGGTCGGCGATGTCGGCGCCGAGCTCCGGCGGCGTGCGCTCGAGCGCGCTCTTCACCGCGGACACGATGCTGTTCAGCGGGTCGGTCAGCGCCTCGAGGATCTCGTTCGAGGAGACCGTGAAGCTGCGCGGAATGCCTTCGGCGAGGTTGCGTCCCTTGACCTCCATCTCCTTCACCTCGGAGCCCGGGAACGCGCTGCCGATGGTCTTCTTGATCTGCTCCGCCGTGGTCTCGCCGATGAGCATCCCGTAGTTGCGGCGGATGTAGTTGACGATCGCCTCGTCGAACTTGTCGCCGCCGACGCGCACGCTGCCCGCGTACACCATGCCGCCCAGCGAGATCACGCCGACCTCGGTGGTGCCACCGCCGATGTCGACGACCATCGATCCGGTCGCATCGCCCACCGGCAGGTCGGCGCCGATCGCGGCCGCCATCGGCTCCTCGATCAGGTAGACCTTCGATGCGCCAGCGCCGAGCGCGGACTCACGGATCGCGCGGCGCTCCACCTGCGTCGAGCCGCACGGCACGCAAATGATGATGCGGGGCGACGGCGAAAACAGCCTCGAGTCGAGTACCTTCTTGATGAACTGCTTCAGCATCTGCTCCGTCACCGTGAAGTCGGCGATGACGCCGTCCTTCATCGGCCGGATCGCTGTGATGTTGCCCGGCGTGCGGCCCAGCATCTGCTTGGCCGCGAGCCCGACCTCCTGGATCACCTTCTTGCCGTTCGGCCCGCCTTCCTGGCGGATCGCGACGACCGAGGGCTCGTCGAGCACGATGCCCTTGCCGCGCACGTAGATCAGCGTGTTCGCGGTGCCGAGGTCGATCGCGAGATCGCTGGAAAAGTAGCCTTTGAAGAATTCGAACATGCGGGGAGCCTGCGGGAGCGAGCGCGACGTTTCGGGGATCGAGGGCCGCGTCGGTCCGGAATGGGGCGCTATGATACCCTCTATGACGTTGTTCTGGCGCCGCGCGGCGTCGCGAAAGTGCGATTTTCCCGGCCAGACGGTCCGCCGTTCCGCGCGTACCGCCGCCCTCGCCGTCCACCCCGCAGCCGCCCGATGATCAGCCACGACGACGTCCGCCGGATCGCCGACCTCGCCCGCCTCGAAGTAACCGCCGAGGACGTCGACGCCGTCCACGGCAAGCTTGCCGCGATCTTCGGCCTGATCGACGAGCTCGCCGCGGTCGACACCACCGGCATCGAGCCGATGGCGCACGTGCTCGATGCGGTGCTGCCGTTGCGCGAGGACACGGTCACCGAGTCCGACCGGCACGCGCTCTACCAGTCCGTGGCCCCGTCCGTCGAGGACAACCTGTACCTGGTGCCGAAGGTAATCGAATGATCGCCGGGGCGAAGCCAAGGCCCGAAGGGCGCGTCCGGCGATCGTTCGATGCGGCCGACGCTCGGCCTGCCCGTCCTCGTCGTCGAACCAACGAGGCCGCGGAGTAGTGTGATGTCGTCCGAGAGCACCATCGCCGGCCTGCTGCGGCGCCTCGACGCCGGCGAGGTCTCCGCGGTCGAGTTGACCCGCGCGGCGCTCGACCGCATCGCGCAGGCCAACGGCACGCTCAATGCCTTCGTCAGCGTCGACGAGACCGGCGCCCTGGCCCAGGCGCAGGCCGCCGACGCGGCGCGCGCGAAGGGCGAAGCCGGCGCGCTCGCGGGCATCCCGATCGCCCACAAGGACGTGCTGATGACCGCGGGCCTCAAGACGACCTGCGGCTCGCGGATGCTGGCGAACTTCGTCGCGCCCTACGACGCGTTCGTCGTCGAGGGCCTGAAGCGCGCCGGTGCCGTGCTGGTCGGCAAGACCAACATGGACGAGTTCGCGATGGGCTCGTCCAGCGAGAGCAGCCACTTCGGTCCGGTGCGCAATCCCTGGGATCCCGAGCGCGTTCCGGGGGGCAGCTCGGGCGGCTCCGCCGCGGCCGTCGCCGCGCGCCTCGTCGCCGGGGCGACCGGCACCGACACCGGCGGCTCGATCCGCCAGCCCGCCGCGCTGACCGGCATCTGCGGGCTGAAGCCCACCTACGGCCTGTGCTCCCGCTACGGGCTCGTCGCGTTCGCCTCGTCGCTCGACACGCCCGGGCCGTTCGCGCAGACCGCAGAGGACTGCGCGCTCTTGCTCGACGCGATGGCGGGGCACGACCCCCGCGACTCGACGTCGATCAACCGCCCGAAGGAAGACTATCGACGTGGCCTGGCCGCGCCGCCGACGGACCCGGCGCGTCCGCTCGCCGGTCTGCGCATCGGGCTGCCCGAGCAGTACTTCGGCGACGGCATCGACGGCGACGTCGCTGCCGCAGTGGACAGCGCCCTCGAGGCGCTGCGCCGGCTCGGTGCGACGACCGTACCGCTGAGCCTGCCGGCCGTGCGGCTGTCGATCCCGGTGTACTACGTGATCGCCCCCGCCGAGGCCTCGTCGAACCTGTCGCGCTTCGACGGCGTGCGCTACGGCCACCGCGCCGCCGTCTACGACGACCTCCGCGACATGTACCGCAAGTCGCGGGCGGAGGGCTTCGGCGCCGAAGTCAAGCGGCGCATCCTGGTCGGCACCTACGTGCTCTCGCACGGCTACTACGACGCCTACTACCTCAAGGCACAGCAGGTGCGGCGCCTGATCGCCGACGATTTCCGGCGCGCACTCGGGGCATGCGACGTGATCGCGGGCCCGACTTCGCCAACGCCCGCGTTCCGGCTGGGCGACAAGTCGGACGATCCGGTGCAGATGTACCTGAACGACATCTTCACCGTCGCGGCCAACCTGACCGGCCTGCCCGCGATGTCCATCCCCTGCGGGTTCACCCGCGGCAGCCTGCCGGTCGGGCTGCAGCTCCACGCCGGTCACTTCGGCGAGGCGCGCCTGCTCGAAGTCGCGCACCGCTACCAGCAGGCCACCGACTGGCACCGGCGTGTACCGCCCGGCTTGGGGTTGCGCGATGGGTGACTGGGAAGTCGTCATCGGCCTCGAGACGCACGCGCAACTCTCGACTGCGTCCAAGATCTTCTCCGGCGCCTCGACCGCGTTCGGCGCCGCGCCCAACACGCAGGCCTCCGCGATCGACATCGCGCTGCCCGGCGTGCTGCCGGTGTTGAACCGCGGTGCCGTCGAACGGGCGATCCGCTTCGGCCTGGCCGTCGGCGCGACGATCGCGCCCCGCAGCGTGTTCGCGCGCAAGAACTACTTCTATCCGGACCTCCCCAAGGGCTACCAGATCTCGCAGTTCGAGATTCCCGTGGTGCAGGGCGGCGAGATCCTCATCGTCTCGCCCACCCGCGGCGAGATCGTCGTGCGGCTCACGCGCGCCCACCTCGAGGAGGACGCGGGCAAGAGCCTGCACGAGGATTTCCACGGCATGACCGGCATCGACCTGAACCGCGCCGGCACGCCGCTGCTCGAGATCGTCTCGGAGCCCGACCTGCGCAGCGCCGCGGAAGCCGTCGCCTACGCGAAGACGCTGCACGGGCTCGTGCGCTGGATCGGCATCTGCGACGGCAACATGCAGGAAGGCAGCTTCCGCTGCGACGCCAACGTCTCGGTGCGGCGCCCGGGCGCCCCGCTCGGGACGCGCTGCGAGATCAAGAACCTGAACAGCTTCCGCTTCCTCGAGCGCGCGATCGAGTTCGAGGTGCGCCGACAGATCGAGCTGATCGAGGACGGCGGCACCGTGCGGCAGGAGACGCGCCTCTACGACCCGGATCGCCACCAGACACGGGCGATGCGCAGCAAGGAGGATGCGCAGGACTACCGCTATTTCCCGGATCCCGACCTGCCGCCGCTCGTCATCGACCGCGCGTGGATGGACCGCGTCGCCGCGGAGCTGCCCGAGCTCCCGGCAGCGATGAAGGCGCGCTTCGAGACGCAGTACGCGCTGCCCGCCTACGACGCGACGATGCTCACGCAGAGCCGCGAGATGGCCGGGTACTTCGAGGACGCCGTGAGCTCGTTCGGCGGCGAGGCGAAGATCGTCGCCAATTGGATGCTGGGCGAGGTGTCGGCGGCGCTGAACCGGGCCGAAGTCGACATCGGCGCGGCGCCGGTCGGCCCCGCCGAGCTCGCCGGGCTGCTGAAGCGCGTCGCCGATGGCACCGTCTCGACCAAGATCGCCAAGGACGTCTTCGACGCGATGTGGACGGGCGCAGGCGACGCCGACGCGATCATCGCGAAGCGCGGCCTGAGGCAGATCTCGGACGAAGGCGCGATCGAGAAGTTGGTGGACGACGTGCTCGCGGCCAACGCGGCGATCGTCGCCGAGTTCCGCGCCGGCAAGGAGAAGGCCTTCAACTCCCTGGTCGGCAAGGCGATGGCCGCCTCGAAGGGCAAGGCCAACCCAGGACAGGTGAACGCGCTGCTGAAGCAGAAGCTTGGCAGGTAGGTTCGCGCGCCAGGCGTGGAGGCGGGCGCGAATGCCGTGAACGCATCGACACCATGCGCCCTTTGTATTGGACACGACCGGCCGATCAGGGTGAAATCGCGGTCCTCGTCATCACGGCACCGGCGTGCGACGCACGGCCTTGCCGGCCCGTTCACCAACACACCCCTCGATCACTCATGACACTCCAACGCAAGTCCCTCGCGGTCGTCGCTGCGACCGCCCTGTTCTGCACGCACGCGCTCGCGCAGTCGACCGTCGCGCCGGCAGCGGCGCCTGCGGCCCAGCCCGCCGCCCCGGCCCCCGCGGCATCCCCTGCGCCAGCTGCGCCTGCCGCCGACACGGAGCAGGGCAAGCTTGCGTGGTACGGCAGCAAATTCGCCGGGCGCAAGACTGCCAGCGGGCAGCGCTATGACCCGAATGCGCTCACCATGGCGCACAAGACGCTGCCGTTCGGAACCCGCGTCAAGGTTACGAACGTGGCCAACAAGCGCAGCGTCGAGTTGTACGTGAACGACCGCGGACCGACCCAGGCCGACCGCATCGGCGACGTCTCGCACGCCGCCGCGAAGCGCCTCGGCATGGTCCGCGCCGGTATCATCGATGCCGAAGTGACCGTCGTCGCAGCCCCCGCCACCAAGAAGCGTTGATTTCGCGGTCCCGCCGCCAACCCACTCTCGAAAAGGAAGCACCCATGAGCGCCAACCTGCTGTCCCTCGTCCAAGCCGCATTGGGCGGCGACTTCGCCAAGCTCACCGGCCAGTTCCTGGGCGAGTCCGTGCCGTCGACGCAGTCCGCGTTGACGAGCCTGTTGCCGGCCGTGCTCGGCGGCGTCGCGCAGAAGGGCGCGACGCCCGAGGGCGCGTCGAGCCTGCTCTCGCTCATCAACGGCTCGAACCTCGACACGACCCTGCTCGACAACGTCGCAGGGATGTTCGGCTCCGGCAGCAACGCGATGAGCTCGCTGATGAAGCTCGGCACGTCGTCGCTGGTGCCGGCGCTCTTCGGCGACAAGGCCGGCGGACTGGTCAACGCGCTCGCCGGCGCCGCCGGCATCAAGACTTCGTCGGCGACGAACCTGATCGCGATGATCGTGCCGCTGGTCTTCACGTTCCTCAAGAAGTACGTGAGCCAGAACAACCTGAGCGCCGGGTCGCTGTCGTCGCTGCTCAAGGGGCAGGGCGAATTCCTGTCGAAGTCGCTCGACGGCCGCCTCACCGGCGCGCTGGGCTATGCGAACCCGGCGGCGATGCTGTCCGGACTCGGCGGCGCGGCAGCCGACACCGCGAAGCGCGCCGGTGCCGCTGCCGCGACCACCGCCGCGGCAGCCACCACGGCCACGAAATCCGGCCTGATGCGCTGGTTGCCCTGGCTGATCGGCGCGGCGATCCTGCTCGCGCTGTGGAACATGTTCTCGGGCAAGCCGACGCCGCCGCCTGCCCCGGCGCCGAAGGCCACCGCACCGGCACCGGCCCCCGCACCCGCACCGGCCGCCGTGGCGGCCGCCGGCTATCCGTTCAAGGCCTACTTCGACACGGGCTCGGCCACGATCGGACCGGTCGCCAACGCGACCATCACCGCCGCCGCGGAGGCGATCAAGAAGGACAACGCCAGGGTCGCGCTCACGGGGTACACCGACAAGACCGGCGACGTCGCCAAGAACGAGGAACTCGCCAAGAGCCGGGCACTCGCCGTTCGTGACGCGTTGAAGGCCGCGGGCGTGGCCGAGGGCAACATCGAGATGCGGGCCCCGGTGTTCGTCGAAGCCGGCGTCGGCGGCGCCGACCAGGAAGGGCGTCGCGTCGAGATCAACAAGCTGTAAGCGCCCCGCCCGGGGCCCCGAAGCATCGAACACGGCGGCCAAAAGGCCGCCGTGTTCGTCTGCGGTCCGGCAAACCCTTCGTTGTTCGCAAACCTGGAGGAACTCCCTCATGGCCAAGCAGGACACCTTCACCGCCGAGGAGTGGACGCTGCTCCGCCTCGCCCCCTCGCTCGTCTCCGGCGGCATGTCGGCCGCCGACCCGTCCGGCATCTTCTCGTCGATCAAGGAAGCCGCCGCCGGCGTGTCCGGCATGGGCGAGGCGTTCAGGTCCAACAGCGCGCTCGAGCTCTTCGCCTCGCTCGCCGCCGACCGCAGCATCCCCGGCATGCCCGACCCGAAGACGCTGCTCGGCGAAGGCACGCGCGAGCAGCAGATGGCGAATTTCAAGGGCGCCGTGCTCGAGCGCGTGAAGTCGGCCGTCGACCTCGTCGCGAAGAAGGCCTCGCCGGCGGAGGCCGAAGCCTACAAGAACATGCTGGTCGGCATCGCGCAGAAAGCCGCGGAAGCGTCGAAGGAGGGCGGCTTCCTGGGCTTCGGCGGCGTGCGCGTCTCGGACGCCGAGCACGCGTTCATCACCGAGGTGAAGCAGGCTGCCGGGCTCGCCTGAGCCCACGGTACGCGGTGCGACTCGCGGCAAGCCGTTGGATGGCGCCCGGGGTTTCGTGCCGCCGGACCGTCGCGGAGCGCCGGGCCTGTCCTGACTAATGCATCAGCGGCTTGAAGCGCAGGCGATGTGGCCGCGCGCCATCCTCGCCCAGGCGCCGCCGCTTGTCTTCCTCGTAGTCGCGATAGTTGCCTTCGTAGAAGACCCACTTCGAGTCGTCCTCGACGGCGAGGATGTGCGTGGCGATGCGGTCGAGGAACCAGCGGTCGTGCGAGATCACCAGCACGGTGCCGGCGAATTCGAGCAGCGCATCCTCGAGCGCGCGCAGCGTCTCGACGTCGAGATCGTTCGACGGCTCGTCGAGCAGCAGCACGTTGCCGCCCTTCAACAGCGTCGCGGCGAGGTGCAGCCGCCCGCGCTCGCCGCCCGACAGCGCCCCGACGAGCTTCTGCTGATCCTGCCCCTTGAAGTTGAAGCGTCCGAGGTAGGCGCGCGAGGGCATCTCGAAGCGGCCCACCTGCAGGATGTCCTGGCCGTTGCTGATCGCCTCCCACGCGGTCTTGTCGTTGGGGAGCGACTCGCGCGTCTGGTCGACGACCGCCATCTGCACGGTGTGGCCGATCGTGACCTTACCGCTGTCGGGCTGCTCCCGGCCGGTAATCATGCGGAACAGCGTCGTCTTGCCCGCGCCGTTGGGCCCGATGACGCCGACGATCGCGCCCGGCGGGATCTTGAGCGACAGGTCATCGACCAGCAGCCGGTCGCCGAAGCCCTTGGTGACG
>Ga0105106_10000892_pt1 | contig 21184 bp, 16 predicted proteins | sample PPLLaktember2015_5_FD_79109 | JGI IMG/M metagenome (GOLD analysis project Ga0105106, IMG submission 79109) | Freshwater sediment microbial communities from Prairie Pothole Lake near Jamestown, North Dakota, USA - PPLs Lake P8 Core (1) Depth... | ecosystem: Environmental > Aquatic > Freshwater >...
TTCTGGACCCAGAAACCTGCCGTTGCCTCCGCTTCTCAGGAGGATCAACCGTTCTATTCCCCCCATTTGATAACTTAATCTCACTGCCGTCACTCCAAAATCATCCCTCGCGGTGTAGACAATTGGGAGGACCTCATCTCCTAAAATCTCAAGATCCTGACCTGGCTTGATGATCTCTCCTTCAGGATATTGATCCGGCATCACACGTACCTGATATTTGGCTGGATTGGGGTTCTCAAATCCAAGATGATCTTTCAGCTTGATGGAATAATGATCAGGATTCAGAACGAGAAGACTTCCTCTCAAATGATCGTCCTTCACTTCAAGGAGAAGCTCGTTTCCCTGATCTAATAGAATTTTTCCCTCTTTGATAGGCTTGGTAGCCTGCGCATCTATGTTCACCACCGTTCCCTTCAAGGCTTCGATATTCCCATCTGCCCTGACTTCCTTAGGAAGACGGGAGTAGTCAGGTGGGATGAGAGTCAATTTCAACTTCCCAACGTCGGGTGGGTCAATGACCTGGATGGCGTAAACCGGAGAAACAGCGCGGCCATGATACGCTTGATATTGGAAAGAGAATTGGGCTGAATCCATTCGGAACACGAACCTGCCCTTCCCTTCCGATTCCATGTTCATGTGCATCACTTCCCGGCTTTCGGGCCAGACCATCAGGGTAAGTTTTTCCGGTACCTTTCCCGTAGCCTGAGCTTTGATCACTACTGGCGACCCGCGTAGCAAAATCATTCCCTTTGGCTCAACAGAGAGGGAGGTTTCGTTCATGGGTAGCGTTGAAAAGGGATGGAGGATTAACGCAAGGGAGCGACCCAAGAAGTGAGGATCCAATACGAGAGCAACTGCAAAGGCGAAAAGAAGAGGCACCAGCAGTTTGAGATGTCTTAAGACCTTTCTAAAACTGACCACCTGCCAGGGTTTGATCGCGCAAACCAGATTCGCTGTCCTTTTGATTTGGGCGGCGATGAGTCCTTCAGAAAGGTGCTCGGTACCTTTTCCCCTTTTCATCTGGTTAAAAAGGAGGAGGGAGTTGGTAACATCATCACTGAGATGAGGAAACTTCTCCTCCAGTCCTCTCGCCACCCGTCCAAGGGATGGCCTAAATGCGATTCGCCACAGTCCCAGAAAGATGAGAGAGGAAAGAAAAACAATGGCCATCAAGCCGTAGAGGAAAGGCAGGTATGGAAAAATTCCCCTCAGTTCTAGCATGAAGAAAGTTCCGAGGAGAATGAGGACAAAGCCGAAGGATAAGAGAAGCAGAATTTCGAGAGCGATGGACAACCGAAGGCGAACGGATACGCTTTTAAGAAAACTTAAAAGGAGGCCGTAATCGCGATTCAAACTGTCTTTGGCCGTCACCGCTGCCTCCAAAACCATCGATTAATATTTTATAACACACGGCCTGAGGGTGTTCAATGGGAGGTTCAAAAAGGACAACAAAAAGAGAGGTGAAGGGAAGAGGGTGTTTATAGAAAACGATATGAAAGGGTCATCACATCTCTATTGCTTTTTGACGGAGTAAATGATCCGCCAGAACGATGGCCACCATGGCCTCGCATACCGGGTTGATCCTGGGGATGGCTGAAACATCGTGCCGCCCTTCGATTCGCAGCAAAACAGGCTCCATGGAATGATTGACCGTCCTTTGCTCTAAATGAATCGAAGGGACGGGTTTAACGGCCACTCGAAGAAGGATATCCGCTCCATTCGATATCCCTCCGAGAATGCCTCCTGCATCGTTTTTCTGAAACCCTTCCCGGCCCAACGGGTCATTGCACTGCGACCCAAACATTCGGGCCACTCCAAATCCAGCCCCTATTTCAACTCCTCGAACCGCCCCGATGCTCATCAACCCTTTTGCCAGATCTGCCTCCAACTTATCAAAAACCGGATCGCCCAGTCCAGGGGGACAACCCCGCACAAGGATTTCCACAATTCCTCCCAGCGTATCCCCTCGAAGTCTCGCCTCTTCGATCTTCTTCTCCATGGCGATTGCAGCCCGTTCATCTGGACAGAACAAAAAATTTCTTTCCCTTTCTTCAAGGTCCACCTTTTCCGTCCGAATTCCTCCGAGTTCGATGGTATAAGCCACCACCTCAATCTTTTCTCTCTCAAGGATCTTCTTGGCGATAGCCCCTGCAGCCACTCTTCCGACGGTCTCCCGCGCTGAGGCCCTTCCCCCTCCTCGATAATCCCTGATGCCATATTTTGCCTGATAGGTAAAATCAGCCTGACCGGGTCTGTAAACGTTCTTCATCTCATCGTAGGGAGAAGAATTGACGTCCTCGTTCCACACGAGGATACAGATGGGTGTTCCTGTGGTCCTTCCTTCGAAAAGGCCGGAGAGGATATTCACCCGATCTCTTTCTTTTCTGGGACTCGTTCCCATCCCTCGACCAGGCCGCCTCTTTTCCATCTCCTTTTGGATGTCTTCCACCGAAAGCTCCAATCGAGCGGGGCAGCCATCGATGACCACTCCCACGGCCTCACCGTGAGACTCCCCCCAGGTGGTAATCCTAAAAAGCGTCCCGAACGAATTTCCTCCCATTTGAATTCTTCACCGCCCTCTCTTGCAGAATAGAAAGAACGTCATTCACCACCCCATCCACATCTAATAAGGATGTATCCACTCGGACCTCCGAGGCCTCTTCATAGAGGTCTTCTCGCTGGGCCAGGACCTCTTTGAACTCTTCCAAGAGTCCCTTCCCTGTCAGGCTGGGTCTCCCTGTAGCCGTCCGGTGGTCTCTGACCATTCGCTCAAAAAGAACCTGAGCATCGGCTTTGAGCCAGATGATGAAACCATTTCTTCTTAGATCCTTGACGTTCCCAAGATCAAGAACTGCTCCCCCGCCGGCTGCAATGATCAAATCGTCACGCTTTGAAATTTCTAAGATAACCCTTCTCTCAAGAGCCCTGAAATAGTCCCATCCATAAAACTCCACAATTTCTCCAATATGAGTCCCATGCCGTTCTTCAATCACATCATCCGTATCCACGAATACCTTTCGCAAGGAGACAGATAATTTTCTGCCCACCGTCGTTTTACCTGCAGCTCGATATCCAATCAAAACGAGGTTCATGAATAAAGCCTCCCCAAGGTTTTCCAAAAATCGGGAAAGGATTTAGCCACGCACTGTTCTCCTTTGATCTTTATCCCAGGGACAACAAGCCCAATGAGGGCAAAACTCATGGCCAGACGGTGGTCGTCGTGAGTATCGATCTCAGCCCCGTGGGCCTTTCCCCCTTCAATAGCCAACCATTCCTCTCCCTCCTCCACCTGAATGCCCACCTTCTTCAATTCCTCCATCAAAGCCCCGATGCGGTCCGATTCCTTGAAGCGGAGATGACTGATATTTTGAATGACGGTCTTCCCTCTGGCAAAAGCCGATGTCACCGCCAGAGTCGGAACGAGATCAGGCATGGCGTTCATGTCAATCTCAATCCCATGAAGCTCCTTCCCGCGCACTTCTGCCCAGGTATCTCCTCGGACGACTTCGCATCCCATATTTTCCAAGATCTGAAGAAAGACGATATCCCCCTGGATGGATGCCGTTGGGAAGTTCTCCACCCTCACTCTTCCCCGAGTCATGGCAGCGGCTGAAAAGAAATAGGAGGCAGTGGATGCATCCCCTTCAATCCGATACTGTCGTGGAACATAGCGTTGGCCTGCCTTAATGAAAAAGGAATGATATCCCTGGCTCTGTATCATTACACCAAAGGCAGACATCACCTCCCGGGTCATATCCACATAAGGCCTCGAAGATAAGTCACCCGTGACCTCCACAGATACATCTCCCAAAGCATAGGGAGCAACCATCAGGAGGGCAGATAGAAATTGACTGCTTTCTTCTCCCCTAATCTTTACCACACCTCCTCCTAGGCCCTGGGATTCTATGACTACTGGCGGGTAACCATTTCCATCTTTGAAATAGGCCTTGGCCCCCAATGCCCTCAGACCATCTAATAGGTCTGCTATCGGACGCTTTCTCATTCGTTCGCTCCCGTCTAGCAGAGTGATTCCCTTCTTAAGAGCAGCCAGGGCTGTCAAAAACCTCATGGAAGTTCCGGAATTGCCGATAAAGACGCTTTCTTCCCCAGCCTTGAGCCTTCCTCCTGTGCCCTGAACGCGTAAAACGTCGTTTTCCCAAAAGATCCGAACACCGAATTTCTCAAGCCCCTGGGCTGTATGCTCAGTATCTTGGCTTCGCAGAGCATTCACCAAAATAGACTCTCCGTCGGCTAGGGCCGACAGAATGAGGGCCCGCTGGGTGTAACTCTTTGAGCCTGGAAGCGTGATGGCCCCGTCACAATGATCAAGCGGCTTGATCGAAATCATGATCTTTTTCTCCGTCGAGCTCTAGCAACAACAGTATTTTTCTATAACATACAGATTGACGGTGATCAATGGTGAGTTCGAAAAGAACAACGACAAAATAGAGGCCTGGGACGATCGCTAATCAGCCCTTCTCTCTAGCCGTAGTTCAATCCAATGGACAAATAACCTTGTGACTCCGTAACCTAACAGACCACCTACAACGACATCTGTAGGGAAATGGACCCCTAAATAAATCCGGGTCCACCCGATGAATCCGGCAGCGATGTAAAAAATAATCCTGTACCGAGGGAACCATGTTGCTAGAAGGGTTGCCATCATGAAGGCATAGAGAGTATGGGCACTGGGAAAACTGGGGTCGAGGACTTCTCCCGGACCTTGCGATAATGTGGAAAGCGCCTCCAGAAAAACAAAGGGTCTCTTGCGTTGAATGAGAAACTTAAGGGCATAGACCACTCCGGATTGGATGCCATAAAGAAGAAGGAGATAAAGCACAGTCTTTCTCTTTTTCATAGAAATGAGACAAAGGATAAGGAAAATAATGACAGCGACATGGCTTCCGAGATGGGTGACCCAGGGAATCACCTGGTCCAGTACCGGTGACCTCCACCAACTACTTGCCCATTCCATGAATTTTAGTTCCCAAGTCATTTGTTATCCCCGCGTCACCGCGTCTCCCAATCTCCGTATCTCATATCTTAAAGAGGTAACTTCGGAATAATATCCGCCAGATTTTGACTCGGAATGCGGAGATTGGCTATCTTTTCGAGATCCTTACAGGAGGAATTAAAGGCAATGGAAAATCCCACCATTTGGAACATATCGATGTCACCGAGGCTATCTCCAATGGCGATCACTTCTTCTGGTTTAACATGAAACCTCTCGAGGATCCTTTTCACCCACTCTGCCTTCTTATCATAGTTGACCTGAATCTTCACCTTTCCAGTCAAAACTCCATTTTCCTGGAGAAGATCATTCGAAACGGAATAGTCAAAACCATACTTCTGATGAACCCAATCGGAAAGAATGGAAAGGCCAGAGGAAACCACCGAAAGTTTCAAACCTTTCTGTTTAAGATGGGCGATCAGTTCGTCAGTCCCCGTATGAAAGGGAACGGTTTTAACGATTTCCAATAATTCCTCCGCTCTCATTCCTTTCCAGACCTGGGCATCACGCTCACAAAATTCATCATAGGAAATCTTTCCAGCCAAGAATTGTTTTTGATATTCTTCCGCAAATCCATACCACTTTCCCAATCGTATATGGATATACTCCCAGATGGACCGCTCCCGGGTGAGCGTCCCATCCAGATCAAAGACCACTAATCTAAATTGATTTTTCTCTGCAGGCATTTTCGTTCGAAAAGGAAAAGATGAGGTTTCTTATGTCCTATAAACATTTGACCGGCACGTGCCCCTTGGCCCCGCCCTTCGGGAGGGGCCAAGGGGCACAATACAAAAGGAAACTACCTTACCGGGAAGCCCCGCCCTTTAGGGCGGGGGGCTTCCATCATCTATTCGATGGGGGCGTTGAGAATCTCATCCTGAGGGGTCTGCTCGGCTGCCCTGAAGAAAATGACTCCAAGGATCACATCCGCCACAGCTCCCGCAAGAATGGCTACCGGTAACAAAAATACGGTGACGAGGCAAACTCCACTCATGATCGTTGTATAGCAAAATGCTTTTAAGAGACCATAGAGGTTACCAGCAAGACGCAGAAGCCTTGTCCCAAACATGATGGAGAGGATCCCGAAGACAATCAATGCTGCCACCGTTAGAATTTCCATAAAGGATTCCAGTTGACCGGTTCCCAGGGATAATAGGCTAAGGATGGCCAGAACGACGTTCCCCCAGATCATCAGAGAAATATAGATGTCCACATCATGGAATTTGAATCGGCCGTTTAATAATCTTCTGAGAGAATAGATGACGTATAAGAAAAGCCCCAGGCCAACGACCGTTAATATGGCCTGAGAAAGTCTTGGTCCTATCCCTTTTGTTGTGTCTAAGAACCAGGACATGGCAAGGGAAGGAATGGCAATGAGCGCATTTGTGATGGAGCACCAACCTGCGAGATCCAGTTGTTTTTTTGTAATCGCCATCGCTCCTCCTCAATCCAAATTGATCTTCCCCTCTTCCTTCCCTTTCCTACCGCAGGGGGGTGCAGGGCGGGGCTTCCCGGCAACGTGATATCATTTTAGATTGTGCCATACCAATACCACGTTCATCAGGTTGTTTCAAGTTTCAACGCCTGATGTCTTTTGACAAATATGAAGAAGTTGAACTTAGGAGTTGCAGGAATAAGAAACGGTTTAGGACGGGCGAAGTCTACCTTTCGAGAAAACCCGGAGATCAGACAAAGAATTCTTCCGGTGATACGCAAATAATAAACAACGACCAATTTTCTTCCCCGATAGGATCTGCAGCAGAAATCTGAAGGGGAGGTCACGCAAGCAGAAAAGGTATCTATATAAGAACGACGTCAAGTACCCGCATTCTTAATTCTGATGAGCGCTTCCTGGATTGCATTTTTTGTAAGCACTTGAACCATCTCCCTGCGGTACTTGGGTGAAGATGCGGTATTGGCCACCGGATGAGCTACTTTCCATGCTATTTTGGAAACTTCCTCTATCAATCTTGGAGTAAGCTCTTTCCCGCGCATCACTTGAGCGGCTTCTTCAACGACAAGGGGCGAAGGCCCGACAGCACCCAGAACAACGCGAATATCTTTACATCTCCCATCCCTTTCTTCTAAATGCAAAAAGACAGATACCCCTAACAAGGGGAAATCGATCGTGTCCCGAAGTCTAAGTTTCTTATAGGAGCATGCTGAGTGCTCCGGAGGAAATGGAATGACAATCTCTGATAAGATCTCGTTAAACTTTAGAATATTGGACTTCATTCCCGATCCAGAGAAGAATCTTTGTAATCCTATTTCTTTTGCAGAATGGCCTCCTATCACTTTCACTTTGGCGCCTAGAGCGATGAGGGGAGGGGCCATATCTCCAGAGTAGACCGCATAGCAGGAATCTCCACCCTTTACAACATGACAAGTCTTTCCTCCAATTTTAAAGCATGGCTCCCATCTCTTCTTAAGAAAAACAGACTGATTGTAATAATAACATCGAGTGTCCAGACATAGATTGCCACCAACGGTCCCCATATTTTGAAGTTGCGGAGTGCTCACCAGAGGGACGGTTTGACTTAAAATTGGGAAGTATTCTTGAATAATCGAGTTCTCCTTGAGTTGTGTAAGCGTGGTCAAAGCTCCGACACGTAATCTCTTCTTCTTATCCCATTCAACCCCCTTTAGTTCTGAAATCAAATTGAGATCGATTAACGGATCGGGACAGGAAACTCTCTCTTTCATGGCCACCAACAGGTCTGTCCCTCCGGCAAGGAACTTCCCTGACTTTTTCTGCAAAGAGATTGCTTTAGCGACGTTGCGTGGGGAAACATACTGGAACTTTGGTAAACCCATCTTACACCTCTTCTTGGCCGGAAGGTGCCCCGTCCCGCCTCCTGCGGGATAGGCGGGGTCAAGGGGCACAATATGAATAATATTACATTGCCGGGAAGCCCCGCCCTATGGGCGGGGAGCTTCACCTCTACCTTTCAAGGCATTCAAAACGACATCCGGGGTCACAGGTATCCTTTTAAAGGGCACACCCATTGCGTCATAGATGGCATTCACAATGGCAGGAACAACAGCTACCTGAATGCCTTCTCCGGATTCTTTCGCTCCGAATGGTCCCAGGGCATCACACGTGTCTGTGTGTAATATTTCCATTTTACAGGCGTCTAAGCTCGTAGGCATCCTATACTCAAGAAAAGAGGGATTCATTGTCTGGCCCTCTTTGCGAATAATCTCTTCTGTCAGCGCATGCCCTGCTCCACCGGTCGCTGAACCCTCCAACTGCCCTTCCATGAGCATCTCATTAATGGGTTGGCCGCAATCATGAACCATGGCCATGCGTGTCACCTTGATCATTCCTGTATCAGTGTCTACCTCGACTTCTGCAACCTGCGCTCCGAAGGAATAAGCGGCCGACATGTTGCCTCTGCCCGTTTCGAAATTTGGAACCTCCAACCCTTCAGGAGCCCAATATCCTCGTCCGATGATGGTTTTTCCTGTTCCGGAATATTGTGCAATCTTCACTAACTTACCGAATGGCATGCTCCGGTCCGGGCTTCCAGCCACATAGACCTTACGATCTTTGAAGACAATATCCTTGGGATTAGCCTCTAACGCATTGGCAGCCACTTCGGACAGTTGATTCCTCACATCCTCAGCAGCAATCCGCACCGCATTTCCAGTAATAAAAGTCACTCTACTCCCAAACGTTCCCGGGTCTAGAGGAGTGATGTCCGAGTCCACCATACCATACCGGATGTCCTCCAGACGCACCCCTAAGACCTCTGCCGCAATCTGAGAGAGGATCGTGTCTGATCCTTGACCGACATCCGTAGATCCGGTGAATAAAGAGATACCCCCATCCTCGTGCACTTTGATCACTGCACCTGCCGTATTATGTCCAGCCATTCGCGGACCAGAAACATATCCGTAGCAGCCAATACCCATTCCTGATTTCTTCTTCGGGTCACTCTCTTTCGGCCTTTCCTCAATCCACCTGGCCATGATCCTCTTACTTTCCGTGATGGATTCCTCAAGGCCACAACTGGTAATTTTGAATCCATTGGGCGTCGTCTCCCCAGGCTTCAAAGCGTTCTTCAACCGAATATCGATAGGATCAAGTCCCATCTCCTTGGCCGCAATATCGAGTTGCACTTCAGCGGCGAACCGGGACTGGGGAACTCCGTGTCCGCGCATCGCACAGGAAGGTTGTGTATTCGTGTAAACACGGTACCCCTTCGCCCTCATATTGGGCAGTCTGTAAGGGAGGCAAAAAAAGGCACACATCAGGTAGAGACTCAACGCCCCGATGCTTAGATAAGCCCCTCCATCTGCAATAATATGGGCTTCGAGAGCGTGAAAGGTGCCATCTTTCTTCAAGCCTGTTTTGAGGTCAATGATCGTGGGATGCCTTTGCCGGTATGCAAAAAGGACTTCTTCTTGACTCACCACAATCTTGACTGGCCTACCTGTCTTCTGGGAGAGAAGGCCAGCGCAAAAATCCACATTAAACATCTCGTTCTTACCACCGAAGCCGCCTCCAATAAAAGGTTGCACCACACGAATGCGACTCAAGGGAACATTTAAGGCTTTAGACATATTTCGGTATGTAAAATAGGGACTTTGTTTAGAACCCCAAAAAGTCAGCCTCCCGGAATGATCCCAACTGGCCAGAGCAGCGTGAGGTTCTATGAACCCGTGTCGTATAGGAGCCGTCTCAAATCGATCCCTCCTCACATAGTCACATTCCCTAAAAGCCTTATCCACATCTCCGTATGAGAGATCCGTCTTAAAAGAGATATTTCGCGGGGCATGATCGTGAATCAACGGAGCATCTTCGTTCATGGCAGCCTCGGGGTCCACCACCGCAGGGAGCTCTTCATATTCCACCTCGATCAAATCGAGGGCCTCTTCCGCTGTTTCCTCATCAATGGCTGCTACAGCGGCCACTGCATCTCCAACGAAGCGAACTTTAACTAAGGCAAGGTAAGGTTCGTCCCCCACGGCTGATATCCCACCCGCCTTAAAGCCAACTGTTTCTTTGCCGGTAACCACGGCCCGCACCCCGGAGAGTCTTTTTGCCTTGTCCGTATCAATATGAAGGACCCGGGCGTGGGGATAAGGGCTTCTCAATATCTTTCCATGGAGCATCCCGGCTAGGGAAAGATCGCCAGCGAATTTTGCCTCCCCGGTAGCCTTTACAATTCCATCGATGCGGGGAAGTCTTTTTCCTATATTCACATAGCCTTCTTTCATCGGCCTTCCTCCGTCGTTGAAGCCTTTTGAACCGCGGCAATAATTTTTGTATATCCTGTGCACCGACACAAATTTCCCGACAATCCTCTCTTAATTTCTTCTTCAGATGGATGTGATGTTTTGTTCAGAAGGGCCCGCGAGGCCATGATCATTCCAGGCGTGCAAAAACCGCACTGGATGGCTCCCAACTTCACAAACGCATCCTGAAGAGGATCAAGTTTCCCGTCCTGAGCGAGACCTTCTATGGTCAAGATGTCCTTTCCCTGGCACTGGATAGCCAATACCAAACAAGAAAGGATAGCCTCGCCATTCATGATCACCGTGCAGGCGCCGCATTCTCCCCTGTCGCATCCTTTTTTCGTCCCCATTAAACCTATCTCATTTCGTAAGACATCAAGTAAGGTCCAGTGAGGTTTTATCATGACCTCATACTCAACGCCGTTGACTTTTAATTTAATCTGCTTTTTCATGGAATAACTCCTCGTCGTGGAACTCCCCGCCCCTGCCTACCACAGGCGGGACGGAGTACCTGCCGGTCAACCTTTAAAGTCGGCTAGGACTTTTCAGCTTTATATACTTTACAAAGAAAGGCACGAAGTGGCCACCCGCCACTGATTTCATTACAAATATCGGGATCATCATTCGTCAACACATTACAGTTTGACTTCCAGACCCCATGCAATGAAGGTTCCGCACCCTCCTCCTCTGGAAACCACCAACCATGTTGAACATGGACCACCCTGGCATCCATTCCCGAGAAAGGCCTGTATTTTTGTTGGATTCGCCCTCTAGGGGATTCTATCCAAACCCAGTCCCCTTCTTGAATTCCAAGTTGTTTTGCTGTATTCGGATGTATCTGTACAATGGGGTCGGGGTGCATTTCTCTGAGGGACTGAACCTGACGATGTTCAGAGTGATAATAGGGTTGGAACCTGCCACCTGTTATGAGGATCAGAGGGTATTCCTTAGCTAGATCTGGACGACTGTAAGGGCTTTCAGGAGGCTCCTTAAATTCGGGGAGCGGATGATATCCCAATTTTTCAAGCGTTTTAGAATAAATTTCGATCTTCCCCGTTGGTGTTCCGAAACCAACCTTTTCATAACGCTTATGTTCCTTCGGTATCGAAAGGAATCCTCCCCGACTCATAAAATCTTGGAAAGTGAGCCCTATCGGCTTGAGCCGATAATCATATACCTCCTCCAGCGTCTCCCAGGGCCAATCTTTTTCCTGACGTAGTTGAAGAGCCAATCCTCGCCAAATATCATAATCATCCCTTCGGTCATATTCCCCTTCTATCTTCCTTGGCATGGCCCGCTCACTTCCCACAATCCCTGAATAGGTCCATAACCAAGGTCTTTCAAGGTAGGAAGTAGAAGGCAATACATAATCAGCCAGCTGAGCGCTTGGTGTCATAAAAAAGTCTACCACCACATAAAGATCGAGGCTCTTTAGCGCTTCATAAACAAGTTTCGTATTGGCTTGAGTGACCATGGGATTGCTTGAAAGGGTAATCATCGCTCGAACCGGATAAGGTTTTCCCGATAAAATCGCTCGATAGACCGTCGGTGCGTGAGCATAGCATTCATAAGAGCTGCGATTATTCGCGGCCCTGCCCCAAACCTTTAAAACTTGAGACTGCACTGCATCATAACCTTGTCGGGACATCAGACGAAAGCGGTCGATCCCCAGGGTTTTTCTAATTTGCTGGGTTGAAAGCCTGTCATGAGCCGCGATTTCCTGCTCATGAATTAAGTTAGGGTAAGGGGAGGGAAAGATATCACCCCCTGGGATGTCTATGTTTCCCGTGATCGCTGATAAAATATAATGGGCATGGAGAGCTTGAATGGAATTGGCCTGGTGTTCGAGTCCCATCCCATGGTTGGTCACTCCCGGTGTCAAGGTCGCATACCATTCAGCGGCTTGGCGAATTTTTTGGCCAGGAATCCAAGTAATTTCAGCAACCCTGTCAATCGGGTAGCTCTGAACCCATGTCTTTAATTGGTCAAACCCATAACACCATTTCTTCACGAATTCTTTGTCATATAAATCTTCTTCGATAATATGATGAATCATTCCCAGGGCAAGCGCACAATCCGTACCTGGTCGAATCTGGAGCCAGAGATCCGCATGGCTCGTGCTGTCTGTCCTTCTCGGATCAATCACGATGATCTTTGCTTCATTGTCGCGCTTTGCTTTCTTGGCAGCTCTCCAGAAGGCATCCCAGTAACGAGGTCCTCCCCCACCCCAGAGAACGATGCAACGTGTATGCGATCGGACTACGGGAAAGACCCTCCATCCAAAAAGTGTGTACCCCATCACACACGTGGGCCCGTAACAGATCTCCCCGGCTCCAATATGATTTGGAGATTCTAAGATATTGAAAAATCTCGCTCTTATCTCATCATGGGTTCGGCCCGTTCCGCTGGTCGTGGCAATGGCCTCAGGTCCATATTGATCGACGCTTTTTCTCAATTGTGCGCCGATTTCTGTAAAAGCTTCATCCCATGAAATGATATGCCACCTATTCTCCCCACGTTTTCCTATGCGCTTCATTGGGTAATTCAGCCGCGCAGGATGATAAAAATACTCAACCACTGCTCTTCGTCTCGGGCACCCCTTAGAAATGGGATTGGACGTCCTTGCTCCAGGAAATTCTGTGTCAGGATCAACCGAGACGAGGCGATCGCCGTCCACTGATGCTGCAAGTCGACACGCATTATGGCATTGGATACAGATGACCTTCTTGATTTCCATACAGGTCGTCAAAGAGAGTAGGATCTAAGATCTTTCTTAAAATGATTGCAATCCCAGAAGGCGATTATCACGGATCTTTGATTTTTTTAGCCCGTATATTTCTATAGAAATGGCCTCGATTGGTATTATCGTTTAGATTATCCCCCTTGCCATGCCTTACCAATAGCATGTTCATAAGGTTGTTTCAAGTTTCAGGGCCTTGTACCTTTTGCCAAGTACAATGAAATTGAATTTAGGACATAGGATATAGATCAGAGCTTAACTCACAGGGAAAGGGTTTGCCTATGGAGGCCAATTCGGAGTTGGGGGTGGATTAGCTCGCAACCCATGGAAGTGAAGGGTATAAATACCAATGTGCTCTCAACAGGCCCAATAGTGATCTCATGCAATTTTGGGAAGATATCTTTTTTTTTGCTCACAAGATAAGCCAGATGGATTTTTAGGGTTGCAGCAGCGCTTTCTTCAGGAAATGTAACCGGATGAAGCGGAGCATTAGGCAATATGGCCTCAGTCTTTTCTGCCGGCTGAAAGAGGGTCATCTGTTTTGATAAACGGAGAAAAAGACTGGAGTAGACCCTAAAGGCAGGAATCCAGAAGTAAACCTCCTGCCCTTCCCATTCTGAGTGGATCATTTTGGGAAGGTTGGCAATCCGCGCAAGATCGGCATACGATTTTAGTGTGATGCCTTTGACGGCCACCCGCATCCTCCAGAAGGGAAGATAAACTGAGGAATCTCGTTTTTCTGGGACGACCTCAAATTTACTGGCGACCAGCCTACCCGATGAGGGGTTCCATGCAACGTGACAACTCGTGCAAAAAAGGAGGATGCTTTCTCGCCCTCCTCTCAATGCGTTTCCACAGTTGGGGCAAAGTGTCGACATGGGTTTGATTTGCCAATGTTCAGGGATTCCCGACGAGGCTTCATCAAGTACAAAATCTATTTCTGGACCGATCACCTTTCCAAGTATCCCGTCAACAATTTCTCCGTTGCGTATGAAAACTGGAAAGAAAATCAAGCTTCCAAGCTCGCCGATGAATTCACGATGAAATGGAGGTTGACTCAGAAGGCTCCCCTCAAGCACTTGAAACTGTTTCTGGATCAGCATCACTGCTTCTTGGAGGGACATTTGAGGCTTGATGAATGTTCCCTGGATTTCCCCAGAGGCGAAGCGAAGCTTCAATGCCTGAGGCTTGATTCCTAATGTCACAGGGAGCATCCGGTGAGAAGAGGCAAGAAGGGTGGCGTCGAGGACTCGTTGTCGAACTTCATAAGGGATGACGGAATAAGCAACCCCTTTAAACCGCCAGTAGGGGATAAAAATGAGATTCTCTGATGAGGCTTTGAGTGCGGGAAGGCAGTAACAGAATTGGTTTGGAGTCCAAAGATAAAGTTTTACATGACAATAAGAGCAGGTGAGAAGTCGGTCAGTTTCTTCCAGTGAAATGGGGGCTCCGCACTGCGAGCACTGGAGTTCTATCTCCCAGGAAAATCTCTTCATAAGGAACCGATCATGAATTGCAAACCGCCTGCCTGCCAACCGCCACAGGGAATGGCATGGAGCATGTGGAGCGTGCCCCCGATCGTCAATGACACAGGCTGAAGCCCCTGCCTACCGGCAGGCCCTGAACCTAGCATGGTACAGGGCAGGCAGGTGCGGCTAAGTCTTATCTTGGTGCCTCAGGTATTGATCAAATCACCCAAGTTTTTCACCGCAGCCATTGCAGTACTCGGAGTTAGGGAGATTCTCAGCCCCGCAGTGAGAACACTTCTTCGGAGGGGCCTTGGCCTCAACCGGCTGTCCGCACCTTGGGCAAAATTGGGCTGTGGGCGGAAGGTTCTTGTTGCACTTTGAGCATTTGTCAAAGACGAGTAAATGAGAGCCACAGTAGGGACAAAAGACCGCTTGTTTGGGCACAGCGTGCTGGCACTGGGGACAGCGGTTTCCTTTTGACGAGGGTGTTGATGTGGCCCCGCTGTAAAGGTTGGCCAACATTACAGGCATCATCAAGCCTACGCCCATTCCCATAGCCGCTCCGGCTTCACCCTGTGATTCGGAAGCTTTCTCCAAGGCCATGGCAGCCTTCATCTGGAGGAGACGATTCAGGTCGTCAAAGGCATTGAGCCGGCTCTTATCATCGATCGCTTTTTGAACGTCAAGAGGGGGTGTAATCGAATTGATATAGAGATTCGAAAGCCCAAGCCCGAACCGGCGGAAATCTTCTCCGAGCGTCTTCATTAACTCCCCGGCAAGCTCTTCATATCGACCCGGGAGATTAAAGATCGTATCGAGTTTTCCCCCCAAGAGATCATTGATTCGCGAAACGATCACCTGGCTCAGGTAATCCTCAATGGCTTCCGTTGTAAAGATTCCTTGAGTCCCGACGAGTGTGTTAATGAGCAACACCGGTTGAAGAACTTGGACATTGAAAACGCCGAAGGCACGGAGTCGGATAAGTCCTAGTTCCGAATCACGAAAGGCCACTGGATCTTTAGTCCCCCATTTGAGATTGGGAAAAACTTTCATGTTGACGAAATAGACTTCCGCCCGGAGTGGACTCGTCATTCCCCAGGGAGCACTAAGAACACGCGTAAGAATTGGAAAATTTGCAGTCTTGAGCGTGTGGCGACCTGCGCCAAAGGCGTCATAGGCTTTGCCATTATAGAAAAAAACAGCCGATTGACTCTCCCGAACGATCATCTGGGCACCGTACTTGATGTCTCCCGATCCCTTTTCCGGAATACGGTGGACGATTTCCCTCCCGGTTTCATCAAACCATTCAATGATCTCAAGAAAAATAATATTGCTTGTTCCCATGTCGGCCTCCTCAGGATGGTGTGAAATCTATAGGGATAGACTGCAAAAGTCAAGCCAAAACAAGGGCATTACGGCCAAAACCTTATAATTTCAATAGAATCAACGTTTCTGATTCACTCTCTGCCATTTAAAAAAAGAGAAAAATTCAAGACGGTGGCAACCAAAACTGGATTTCTCTTTTCCAGGAAATGACAAAAATGGACACTCTAGGTACAAACCCTTAAAATTTCTCAAATCTCACTGGGGCAAAACCTAAATTCTAAATCCTGCTTTTTCATGCCGGGGATCGAGCATTAAAGTATTCAAGAAGCCATCGGGAAAGCTTTCTAAAGGAAGGGTTCAAGGGGCCGAGGATGGTTTGATAGGAACGAATGAAGAAAACCAATTCAAAGCAAAAAGGGCAACATCCAAAAATGGATGTTGCCCTTTTTTATCTTCATCGGCAATAGTACCAATCAGGGATGCGATTAAGCTTTCTTCTCCTTGATGGCTGCCAGTACTATTTCCGGGGTGAGAGGAATACGCCTGATTCGCGCACCCGTCGCGTTAAAGACCGCGTTTGCCACGGCAGGTGCAAGGGCCGGAATTCCCAGCTCCCCGATGCCGCCGATCTTGTCGGTGCTCTTCACCATGTGGACCTCGATCTCAGGCACTTCACTCATCCGGATGATGGGATAGTCGTCGAAATTTGACGTGGCCACGCCACCCTTGGCAAACTTGACTTCCTCCTTAAGGGCAGTGCTGAGGGCCATGGTGATACCCCCTTCGATTTGCTCCACCAGTGGCCCGGGATTGACCACCGGTCCGCAATCGACAGCCGCCACCACGCGGTGCACCTTGATCATACCGGTGTTTTTGTCCACGGAGAGATCTACTACCTGGGCAGTCCAGGTTCCGAAGCAAGCGTGCTGGGCAATGCCCCGGGCTTGACCCATTGGAATGGGTTTACCCCACCCGGCCTTTTCCGCCACCGTCTGGAGCACGCGAGTAGCCCGCTTATTGTTCTTCAGGCTCTGGAGGCGAAACTCAAGCGGGTCCTTCGCTGCGGCATGGGCTAGCTCATCGATGAAGGATTCAATGACAAACGCATTGGGGCCATTTTGGACTGCACGCCACGGCCAACAGGGGATGGGAAGATCGGCCATGAGGAATTCGATGTAGAGGTTCGGTATCTCATACTGAATCCTGGCGTTCCACATCGGAGACTCTGGGGCGTCTGCAAGACCCCAGAGGCAATAATAATCTACTCCGTCCTTGATGGCGTTGGGATTGACGGGCCTCATAATCGAGATAGCAGAGGTCTTGTGATACCAGCCGATCAGCTGACCCTGAGCGTCAAGGCCGCCCTGAATCCGATGAGTCATGGGTGCGCGAAACCTATCGTGTTTGATATCATCTTCCCTTGTCCACATAACCTTGACCGGTTTCTCGAGGGCCTTTGAGATCATCACTGCCTCGGGCACAAAATTCGTGAACGCCCGTCTTCCCAGTCCGCACCCAAGGAAGGTTGTATGGACATGGATCTTCTCAGGTGGCAACTTCGTTATCCCTGCAGCCATACCCTGGCCGAGTGTCTGGTTCTGGTTAGGGGCCCACACGTCACACCGGTCCTTTTGGACGTAGGCTGTGGCGTTCATAGGTTCCATGGTGGCATGGGCAACGCATGGGACGTAATACGTGGCTTCCACCTTTTTCGCAGCCTCGCTGACGGCCTTTTTGGCATCCCCAACCTCAACGACTTTGGCCCCCTGCTTGTCCAGATCCGCCATCATCAGTTTTTCAATGTAGGCATTGTCCATGTCCGGGAGGACCCCCTTGTCCCATTGCACCTTGAGGGCATCCTTCCCCTTCAGAGCCGCGTCAGTGGATGTGGCGCATACGGCAATCCCCATGGGGATCTGCATGACCTTGACCACACCTTTAACCTTTTCGGCAGCGGCTTGGTCAAAGGAAACAGGTTTGGCACCGTAAGCTGGCGGCCTTGCAATAACCGCATGTAGCATTCCCTTGACATTGACGTCGAGGCCAAAGATCGCCTTGGCTCTCACTTTTTCGGGAACGTCCACACGGGGCATGGGTTTACCCATATATCTGAATTCTTCCTCCTTCTTGAGAGGAGGATTCTGAGGCAACTCAAGTTTGGAGGCTTTTTCGCAAAGCTGACCGTAGGTGAGGCTTCGGTTGCTCTTTTCATGCTTCACGGTCCCGAGCACCGCCTTGCATTCGCTTTCAGGGACTTTCCAGGTTTCGGCCGCAGCCTTGACAAGCATCGCCCTGCCTGCAGCGCCCGCCTTTCGCAGCGGCTCGTAGAAGCCTCTCATGCTGGCGCTACCAACCGTGATCTGAGCACCTAAGATAGGGCTCTTGAAAGCATCTTTGGCCCCACCCTGACGGATTTGGACCTGTTTTTTCCAGTCCGCCTCCAGTTCATCGGCAATGATCATGGACTGGGCGGTCAGCACCCCCTGGCCCATCTCGGAATTGCCGATGTAAATGGTTACCTTGTTGTCGGAGGTAATATGGAGCCACACATTGGGGTTGAAATCCTTTTTCTCAGCGGCGTTAAGAAGGGTGTATCCAAAAGGGGTCACGGAGACCCCAATCGTTAGGCCTGTTATCTTCAAAAATGAACGACGTGATATCGTTGGGTTCATGGTTATTTGCCCTCCTTTCTCGTCATCTGGACGGCTGTTTGGATGCCCTTCTTCATTCGTAGATAAGTTCCGCACCGGCAGATCACGTCATCCATCTTGCTGATAATTTGATCCGCCGTTGGAGCGGGCTTCTCAGAAAGGAGAGCAGCCACCTGCATCATGACCCCAGGCTGGCAGTAACCGCATTGAACAACCTGTTCCTGGATCCATGCCTTTTTTACAGGATGGTTCTCAGAAAGTCCTTCGATGGTGGTAATCTTCTTCCCCTTCGCCTCCTTCACAGACATTGCGCAGGACCTCTCTGCCTTGCCATTAATATGAACCGTGCAGGAGCCGCATTCTCCGATTCCACAACCGTACTTGGTGCCCATGAGTTTCAGATGATCTCTTAAAACCCAGAGCAGGGGCACATCATCCGAGACATCTACCGCATAGTTCTTGCCATTCACATTCAGAGAAATCATGAGGACCTCCTTTCTTATGGTTATAGGAAATTCCTTTGAGCCTGGAGTTCTGAATCATCAATCATGTAACTCCTCTCCTAGGTCAAACCCGAAATCCGAGATGATGCTATTTTTGAAATTGGAAATTACGAGATATGAAAGCGGCTAAATTCTAACCATAAAAATCTAACTTAGTCAAGCGAAATTTCAGATTATGTCCGCCCCCAGTTTTTTCTGCAGATGGAGGACCTAGGCAGGTCCCCCTGCAGGTTTCATAAGGCCATTGGTGTATATTCAGGCCCCAACTGTTTGGGTCTTTTTGGCCTTGGCTTCGGTCAAGGCATTTTTAATTCGTTCCGGAGTCATGGGGAGCTCGAATAACCTGGCCCCTGTGGCATCGAAAATGGCGTTAGCGATCACCCCTCCCATGCAGACAATGGGCGGCTCTCCTCCGCCCGCCGGAGGAATTTCAGAGTTTTCAAGCAGCGCTGTCTCAATCTTTGGCAGCCACGAGAAGCGAGGGATCTCATAGGTATCAAAGTTGTGATCAAGAATTTCTCCGCCGTTGAAACGGACTTCTTCCGTCAACGCGTATCCCAGCCCCATCATTAGGCTCCCCTCCATCTGGCTCTTTGCTCCCTCGGGGTTGATCACAAGGCCCATGTCCTGTGCACAGACGATCCGCTTCACCCGAACCCTTCCACTTTCTTGATCCACTTCGACTTCGGCCATGGTGGCGACATACGCACCCACATCGGTCGCGCAGGCCACACCAAAACCTCGACCGCTGGGGGCCGGGGAGGGGTCCCAGCCGAATTTTTCAGCCGCGGTTTTCAGGACTCTCATCATCCTTTGATCGCTCAGGTTCTTCAGACGAAACTCCAGCGGATCCAGTTTCAACTTCGCGGCCATGAGATCGATGTGCGATTCTCTGGCAAAGGTGTTCGTATTGTTTCCGGGTGCCCGCCAGGGTCCTGTGCCGAAAGGGTGCGCACCCGGAAGACCTGTATAATGTCCATGAGAAAGCTCCCGGTGATGGGGAATATCATAAAACTGTTCTGCCCCCCTGGGTCCGCCGAAATAGACATCAAAATTCCAGTAACCGATCTGATTCGCCTCAGTCACTCCGGATCTAATCTTTACGATTGCCGCCGGCCGGAAGGTATCATAGAAGAATTCTTCTTCTCGGCTCCAGGCCACTTGCACAGGTCTTCCTGTCAGTTTTGAAAGGCGCGCCGCCTCCACGACCTGCCGGTTCTGGCTTTTTCCACCAAATCCACCTCCTACAAAGGGAGTGATGACGCGGACGCTTTTGGAGGGAATGCCCACTGCCTGGGCCACCTCCTCCTTGGCCCCGAAAGGTCTCTGGGTCGATGCCCAAACGGTTACCCGATCTTTTTCGACTTTGGCAAGAGCGGTGTGGGTTTCAATCGTCGCATGGGCGACATAATGATTCAGGTAGGTTGCCTCAAAAACTTCCTGGGCGACTCTCTCTCCCTCACTGACCTCTCCCCCTTGCGTGACGACTTCTCCTTCTGGAGCTACGCTCAAGAGGTGTTTGAAGATTGTCTTTGGGTTGACTTTGGCCTCCGGCAGGTCGAACTTGGCTTTGATCTTGGAAAGAGCCTGCTCAGCCACATCAGGGTATAGATGGAGGACTGCAATCAGATCTTTTTCCTGAACGATCTTGATCTCCTTATCGTCTTGAAGAGCCGATGTATCCAAGCTTTTTAACATGGCCCCGTGAACCGGAGGTCTTAAGATTTTCGCATGCAGCATGCCGGGGACTCGAATATCACCGGCATAACGAGCCTTTCCGGTCACCTTGGCTAAGGAATCTTTACGCAAAGTCGGTTTGCCAACAATCGTAAACTCTGAAAAATTCTTTAATGCCGGTCTCTTCGTCAGGTGCTTTTCAATCGATTTCCCCTTTGCGAGTTCGCCGTAAGTGACCCGGTTCGCTCCATTATTTTTATCTACCACCACACCTTCTTTCACGGTCAGTTGGCTTTCATTCAGTTGGAGATGCTCTGAAGCCAATTGAATCAATATGGCCCTCGCCTCAGCCGCTGCTTCTCTTAAGGGCGGCCCGAAGAATCGAGTCGTCCGCGACCCGAAAGTCCCCATATCCCAGGGGCAAAGGTCCGTATCGCCCATGACCATACCGACTGCATCTAAAGGGACATCCAGCTCGTCAGCCAGCATCTGCGCGAGAGAGGTGACGATGCCTTGCCCCATTTCGATCTTACCCGTGAAACAGGTGACCCGGCCGTCGGCTCCAA
>Ga0105106_10000895_pt1 | contig 21172 bp, 16 predicted proteins | sample PPLLaktember2015_5_FD_79109 | JGI IMG/M metagenome (GOLD analysis project Ga0105106, IMG submission 79109) | Freshwater sediment microbial communities from Prairie Pothole Lake near Jamestown, North Dakota, USA - PPLs Lake P8 Core (1) Depth... | ecosystem: Environmental > Aquatic > Freshwater >...
GACACCTTCTCCCGAAGGTCCTCCAGCACGTGTTCGCGCGGCCGGTCCTTCAACGAGAGCTTCACGTCGATCTCGGCAGACTCGACACCCTGCACGTGCTCGTCCAGCTCTGCTCGTCCGGTCCGGCGCGCCGTGGAGGTGACCTCGGGAACGCTCAGCATCAACCGCTCGAGCGCATTCCCCAGGGCATTGGAATCTTCGAGGCTGGTACCCGGGATCGTGACGGCGCTCACAGTCAAGGCGCCCTCATTGAACTCGGGCAGAAACGAGCGCCCCGCGGCAAGGGCGCCGGCAACTGCCGCCACCAGGAGCGCCGCGGCCGTTGCGATAACGGTGCGCCGGTATCGAAAGGAATGTGCGAGCCATCGTTCGTATTGCGCCTTCAGCCCGCGGGTGAATGAGGGTTCCGCTCCGGCGGCGATCAACCGCGACTGCGGCAGCAGCCACGAACACAGCACGGGCGTGATTGTAAGCGCCACAACGAGTGATGCCGTCAAGGCGACCACATAGGCGAAGGCGAGCGGACGAAGCAGCCGTCCTTCGACACTACCCAGCGCGAACAGCGGCAAAAAGACCAGCGCGACGATGGTTGTGGCGAAGACGACGGAATGGCGGATTTCGGTGCTGGCGCTGTACACGACGGTGAGGGTCGGCAGACGCCGAGGTGCCGGGAGCTTCGCATTCTCGCGAAGTCTCCGGGCGACGTTCTCGACATCGATGATGGCGTCGTCCACCAGCTCGCCGATGGCGATGGCAAGCCCACCGAGACTCATCGCGTTGAGCGTCAGTCCGAAGCGGTCCAGCGTCAGGACGGCCGCCAGAATCGACAGTGGAAGGGCTAGCAGCGTGATGAGGGCCGCGCGCCCGTTCATCAGGAACACCACGACCACGAGGATGACCAGGGCGGCCCCCTCGAGCAGCCGGAGGAAAAGGTTCTTCAGCGACTGCTCGATGAAATCGGCTTGCCTGAACAGGTCGCGGTGAATCTGCATGCCTTCGGGCAGCGCCTGCTGGATGTCATCGAGTGTCGCCTCGATCTGCTCCGTCAATTCCAGCGTGTTCACCGCAGGCTGCTTCTGAATGCCGATGATCACCGCCGGCCTTGCGTTATGGGATGCGTCGCTCCTCTTGATTGCGGCGCCCTCGCGCACCTTGCCCACATCGCGGATCAACACGGGCGTCGAGTCGGTCGTCTTTACCGAAACGGCCGCAATTCCGTCGATGTTCGTCAGGCGTCCGACGCCGCGCACGAGGTGCTCCTGTCCCTCGGCGACCTGGAAGCCGGCGGTTAGGTTGCGGTTCGCCGCCGTGAGTGCTCGTTTGACATCGTAGAGCGTCACCTTGTGAGCCGAGAGGCGTGCCGGATCGAGCACCACCTCGTATTGCTTTTGTTCGCCTCCGGTCGCGATCACCTGCGACACGCCAGGCACCGCCAGCAGGCGCCGGCGGACCACAGCCTCCGCCACCGTCCGAACTTCCAATGGTGAGTGTCGATCGGACTCGAGATCCACGAACAGCACCTCGCCCATGATGGACGAGACAGGTGCGAGGAACGGCGGCTCGACATTCGGCGGCAGTGAGCCTGAGACGAGCGTCAGTTTCTCGGTGACGGTCTGGCGGGCCCGGTTGATGTCCTGACCCCAGTCGAACTCGACCCACACCACCGCGACACCGACGGCCGTGGCCGAACGGATGCGTCGGACGCCTGCGGCACCGTTGAGTGCCGATTCGATCGGAAAGGTCACCAGCGATTCGATCTCGAGCGGGTCCATTCCCGGGGCTTCGGCCAGGATGGTTACCGTGGGGGCCGTGAGATCGGGCAGCACGTCGAGCGGAATTCGTGCTGCACTCCATCCGCCCAGGATGAGAAAGCCGACCGCAAGGGCAGCAACGATCGTGCGGTGTCCGAGCGACCAGCGAATGAGTGTGTCAATCATGTTCTGCCTCGATCAGTGCACGTGTCCGTGGGCCGGAACTGACGTGGAAAGGGACGCGAGCCGCACGAGGTAGGCGCCTTTGGTAACCACGCGATCGCCAGCCTGGACGCCTTCGACGATCTGAACGAGATCGCCGGTTCGCGGGCCGAGTGTCACCGCCCGGCGTTCGAACGTTTCGCCTTCCCTCTGCACGAACACGATCGGCCGTCCCGCATCATCTACAACCGCGGCCGCGGGCACCACGGGCCGAGGCGCGAGGGTCTCCATCAGGAGGTGCAGGAACACCGACTGACCGACCGGCAGGCTCAGCGTGCGATTGTCGAAAGCAAATGTAATTGGCAGCGTGCGCGACTGCGGGTCGAGGACTCTGCCGACGCTGGCCAGACGTCCCGCCGGCACGCGGTCCTGACGCCCCGGAATCTCGATCTCCGCTGCAGAGACCGTTCTGGCTTTCGCCGCATCGGCTTCCGGTACCTGACCGACGACATGGACCTGTGAGGCATCGACGACGCGAAACAAGATCATTCCGGCAGCGACGTTGGCTCCGGTGACCGCGTTACGCTGCGCGATGACGCCACCCACGGGCGCTCGAATCACGAACAACCCGTCGGCATCCGGAGTGCCGCTTACGCGCGCGGCGTTGTACTGCGCGAGACTGGCTTCCGCTGCCTCGACCCGCGCCTTCGCCTGCTCCTCGGCGGAACGGGCCTCGTCGAGGCGCTTCTCGGGCGCGGCGCCCGCCTTCGTCAGCCGTTCGGCCCGCTCGCGGTCACGCGTCGCAAGTGCGAGCGTTGTCTGTGCCTCGGCACGGGCCCGCTGCAGTTGCGGGAGGTCGCCAGGCACCGCCGGTGGTGGAAGAAGGCGCGCCAGCTCCTGTCCGCGAGCGACGCGGGCGCCAAGCGGCAGGTCCAGCGCCCGGGTAAGGCGCCCGTCGATCGGGGCGGTCACGTCGGCGGCGCCGCCCGGTCTGGCGTCGACCCGCGCAGGCACGCGAATCGACTCGCGGACGGCCTGCTCGCTGACCACCGCGGTGCCGAAGTCGAGGCTCCACTGTTGTTCCTTCAAAAAGCTGATGCCGGGCGCCTGGTCGCCGCCATCTGGGGCCGCAACGCGTGCGGCCTCTGCGTTGGCGTGCACGTCGACTGCGCCGATCCGATGCTCATCGCCGACGCCGCTCGAACGGAGCACGATGACGAGCTCGCGTGTGCCGGCACGCGCCGGCTTCACATCGACGCCGAAAATTCCGGGACGAGACGGCCGTTCAACGCGAAAGATCTCCGGCTGGCCCGACCCGCCCAGGAGATGCACTTCAACATTGCCGTCGGTCAGCGGCCTGAAGGTGTCGAGCCGGGTCAGGTGAATCGCAAATCGCGATACTTCGCCGACGATGAGCGGCGGGTATTCGGCGAAGAGCTCTGTCTTGCCAGTCCATCGTGTCACGCTGAGCGCGGCGGGTTCCTCCTCGGCGGCCGTAGGCGCGGGCGCTGACCGGCTGCAGGTGGCGGCGACGAGACACAACAGCGTAATGTTCAAGAGATGCTTCAAGGCCACAGGACGTCTCCTATTGCGCGTTCGAGGGCAATCTGCGCCAGGCGCGCGTCAAGCCGTAGCTCAATACTTCGAATCCTTGCGCGCGATGCGGTGCGCACCGCGTCGAGCAGCTCGAGAATGCCAACCTCGCCTTCGCGATAGGCCACTTCGGCAATTTGCATCAGCTCGTCTCCCGCCGCGTCCGCATCGGCTGAAAACTCGGCCTGTCGCAGTGCCAGTGCCTCGAAGGCGCCAGCGATCTCGTTGCGAATCTGGTGCTCGATTGACGCACGTTCGGCCTCCGCGCGCGCTCGTTCGGCGCTCCATCGAGCCGCCTCGCGTCCTCCTGCGTCGAAGAGCGGCAGCCACATGCTGACGCCGAAAACACCACCGCTCATGCGGCGGGATCCCTCATCGGCGCGCTTGAGACCACCCATGAACATGGGCACCGGCAGGCGCGCGCGTCGTCCAGCCACCGATTCCAAATCCGCCCGTTCTGCAGACAGCCGAAGCGCGCGCAATTCGGCTCGCGCTGCGACGGCGCGCGCAATCAGTGCATCAATCGAGGTCGGCGCGGACAGCGGACCCGCAATCGGTGTGACTCGGCCGATGGCGACATCGCGCGGCAGCATGGCTGTCACCGTTGCTCGTACTTCCACCACGTTGACGGCTGCTGAAGTCGCAAGCTGCCGCGTATCCCGCAGCTCCTGTTCAGCACGAAGGCGATCGAACCGCGAACCTTCGCCTTCGCGCTCGCGCGTTCGCAGGACGTCAATCAGCCGTTCGACGTCGCGCGCGTGCATCTGGGCCACGTCGAGGCGCGATTGCGCAGCGCTGAACCGGGCGACAGCGGCAGCCGCATCCGATCGCAGCGACCACAATCGTGCGTCGCGCTCTGCTTGCGCTGCGCCCGTAGCGGCGACTGCCGCACGGGACAGGGCGGCGCGGGTGCCGAACACAGGCAGCGACTGCTCGATCTGAAGGAATTCGGTAAACCCGGCTCCTTCGCGACTGTAAGTGACGCCTGGATTCGGGTACGCCAGGCGCGCGAGCTGCTCGCGCCGGATCACTTCTATCTCTGAGCGGATTGCCAGCGCCTGCGGGCCGTCGCGCACAATCAGGTCGACGACGTCGCGTTCGGTTCGGTCCTGGGAAGCGGCCAACGATGGCGCGACCAGACCGACCGCGGCGATCCAGGCACACACCCGGGCTCGGGTCGGCATAAGACAGTCCTCGATTGTTCGAACTGACAGAGACCGGCATTCGCCGCGTGCGGCGTCGGCGCGGTCAGGTAATCAGGCGTGAGCGAAGAATGGCGGGGCGCGAGGCGAGGCGAGCGCGCGAACGGGCGGACCGTGAACACGAACGTCGGTATAGCCCACAGCCACTTCGACAGCCGGCTCGGGGGTCAGCGTTGCGGGTGAGGCGATCTCTGCAGCGACGAACTGCACCTGCAGCGACGCGGCGCAGACAAATGCGAACGATATCGTGTGCTGTCCCGGATCGCAGCCCTCCAGACGAGCCGTGCCATCTTCTCGATGCGCCGGCTCGTGATGGTGCTCGTGGGCAGCGAGCCCGTGATGATGCTCGGGATGATCGTGATCGACGTAGGCGTGCGTGTGCAGCGCGGTGGCGTGGCCCGCCGTCGATGCCAAGACCGCGCCGAGCAGAGTGGCTACCAGACGCTGCACAGCAGGAGTGTATGTAACCCGAGGCCGAGGGTCAAACCGACGAGATCCAATCGTCCGGCTCGATTAACGGAACTTAATCTCGTGCTCATCGTGGTTTCACTTCGCTCGAATGCAATAGGACTAGACAGCCTCGGCGCTCCACCAGCCGCGGAGGATGGTGCCCACGAAGTAGCGCGAGCGTGATTTTGTCCGCGGAACTCCGGGGGGAGGATCGCATGCGTCTGACGACCAACGAAGACCGCGGAACAAACCAGGCGCAGGAGGCCTTTTCGGTCTGGACGATCGCCGCGGCTGGTGTCGTGATCGCCGGGTTGCTGCTGGTTTTCGTACTCGACCGGGTAACCGGCTCTGCGCCCGTTCAGCATCTCTACTATGTGCCGATTATCTTTGCGGCAGCCCGGTTCGGAATCCGTGGAGGCCTTTTCGCGCCGTTCACTGCAATCGTTCTGTACCACGTGGCGAATCCGCGCCTGCTGGCTTTCGGGTACGAGCACTGGGACTTCGTGCAGGTGGTGTTGTTCATGGCGGTTGGACTGACCACTGCAAGGCTCACAGACGACAGGCGCCGCCTGCGCGTGCTGGCGACGACCGACGACCTGACAGGCCTGCACAACCTGCGTTCGTTCGAAACACGACTGGCGGCAATGGTTCGAGTCTGTCGAGAAGCGGGACGGCCAGTCGCTGTGCTGGTGCTCGACGTCGACCGCCTGAAGTCGGTGAACGACGCATATGGGCATCTGGCCGGTGCTGAAGCCGTGCGCACCATCGGTCACACAATCGCCTCGTATGTGCCGAGAGACGCGGTGGCGTGCCGGTACGGCGGCGACGAATTCGTGATTGCGCTCCCCCGCTGTACGGAAGCCGCCGGACGCGCCGTTGCAGATGATTTGCGCCACGCGGTGCACGCACTGGCGCCGGTGCTCGCAGGTCTCCCGTTCCCTGCGAGAACCCTTTCGGTAAGCGTCGGCGTGGCCTGCAAGATATTTGAGCCTTCCAGGTCCCGCGGTGATGCTGAATGCGGCGAGGAGCTGTTTCGCGCGGCAGATCGTGCCTTGTATCAGGCCAAAGAGCTCGGCAGAAACCATGTGTGCGTCGCATGAGTAATCCCCTGCGGTTGTTGTCTCGGAACGGTTCTTGCCAGCTCATCACACGGCAGCGCCGGATCGCACTCTTGCACTGCTCGTGTTATGAGAATTGACGCCCTGATACCTCGCGCGGTCAAACGGGGAGAGTCCACGAGCGAATCGTCTGATGCGAGGCATCCAACGGGATACCGCGCGGGTGTTATCGCAACTGCTTCGGCGGTGCTGGTCTACTTCCTGGCAGCAGGAATCGAGATCCTGCTGATCGAGGGTCTGCGGCCGACAGAGGTTGAATTGGCATGGATCAGTGATGCCATCCTGGCCCTCGCCTTTGGATTCGCGGTGTTCTTGTGGCTGCATCTCAAGTGGACGCGCATGACGCTCTCGCGTCTGCAGCGTGAGCGTATCGTCCTCGACGCCCAGCTATCGCTCGCAGCCGACATTCAGCGCGGATTGCTGCCAGCGATCCCGCCGGAAGAAAGGGGTGTTCGCTGGGCAGCTCGCCTGGTTCAGGCCGGCCAGGTCGGCGGTGACCTGTACGACTTGGTCCAGCTCACCAGCGGTACCTGGTTGCTGCTGATCGGCGATGTCTCTGGTAAGGGCGTGCCCGCCGCCCTCGTGCTGACGTCCATTCGGACGATGTTCAGGATGTTGACCGCCGAAACGAGTGACCCTGGTCAACTCGTTGAGCGGATTTCGCACCGCTTGTACGACGACCACGGCGGCACGCCGTACCTGACGTGCATCGTTCTCAAGATCGACGTCGAACACCACGAGCTCGCATATGTGAATGCGGGGCATCCACCTGGCATCGTGGTCGACAACCGAGAGCCGGACCGGGCTCCGCTTCTGCTTGCGAGCGGTGGGCCGCCCGCCGGCCTGTTCTCCAGGCAGACGTATCAGACAATATCGCGTCCGATTCCGGTGCGCGCGGTGTCCGTACTCGTCACCGACGGCATTACCGAGGCATTCGATATGCTCGGCGTGCCTGGAGGCGATCGAGTCGCTGCGGTTCTCGCCACGCTGCCACGCCCTTTGGCTCCGACGCTAATCTGCGATGCGCTCATCGACCGCACCGCGCCCGCCCTGACCACCGGAGCATGGCAGGATGACCGCACCGTGGTTGCATTCGCGCTGGATTCCGATGCCGACACACCGGCGAAGAGTTCATGAAAGTGGCTAAAACCTCGGTGTTCATCGCATTGGTCCTTGCCGGCTGCCTGGTTGCGGCGACAACTGGATGGTTGCAGACACGCCGCTCGATCGAGATCCGTGGACACCAGCAGTCCCTGTGCATCTACGGATCTCCCAGAGGGGATCCCGTCATCGTCTCGAGTGGGGATGGCGGCTGGGTTCACCTCGGACCTCATGTGGCGGAGTTTCTCAGCGCACAGGGGTTCTTCGTCGTTGGGTTCGATGTGAAGGCCTACCTCTCGGGCTTCACGACCGGGCCGTCCACCCTTCGATCGGAAGAGGAGCCCGGTGACTACCGTGTGCTGACGCAATTCGTGAAGCAGGCAACAGGAAAGCGACCGATTCTGATCGGAGTGTCCGAGGGCGCGGGGCTCTCCGTGCTTGCTGCCACCGACCCTGCTACAAAGACCGACATCATCGGCGTAATTGGTCTCGGGTTGCCCGATCTGAACGATTTCGGCTGGCGTTGGAAGGACATGTTGATATACCTGACGCATCGGACACCCGATGAGCCGGCGTTCAGTGCGGCCACCATCGTCAGTCGCATCGCGCCGATTCCACTCGCGGCCATTCACTCGACGCATGACGAGTTCGTTACCGTCGCCGAAGTTGAGCGCGTTCTGGGAAGCGCACGCGATCCGAAGCGACTCTGGATCGTCGACGCGTCGAATCATCGATTCAGCGACAGTCTCGACGAGTTCGACCGCAGATTGCTCGATGCGATAGGCTGGGTGAAAGCACACACGCCACGCTGATTACGATGCCGCAACGACTGCGCGCGGCGCTTCCTGCTTTGATCGGGCTGGTGCTGTTTCTCGCAGCACTCGAGGTGCTGCGAACCGAGCTGCGAGCGGTCAGCTGGCACGGACTGACAGCGGATCTGTCGCACATCGCGGCATGGCGTCTCGCGGTCGCCGTCCTCCTGACGGCGCTGAGCTACGGCGTCCTGACCGGTTACGACTTTCTCGCGTTTGCCTATCTCGGCAGGCACCTCCCATGGTGTCGCGTCGCCATGACGTCGTTTCTCGCCTACGCGATCTCCAACAACGTTGGTTTCGCAATGCTTTCGGGCGCCTCGGTGCGATACCGGTTCTACACGCGCTGGGGGATCACGGCAGAGGAACTGTCACGCATCGTCTTCTCATATGTCGTGACGTTCTGGCTCGGGCTGCTTCTGATTGGCGGACTGAGCCTCGCGTTGAGTCCCTTGCCACGCGAACTCGGGCTGCCTGTTTGGGCGCCAGTTCGGCCCGTTGGATGGCTGCTGATAGTAGCCAGCGTTGGCTATGTCGTGGCCGCCATTCTGCGGCTCGGGCCAATTCGCCTTCCGAGGTTGGAACTGCCCCTCCCACCAGCATGGCTGGCGGTCGCACAGCTGGCGACCTCTGTTGTGGACTGGACGATCGCAGGGATGATCCTGTACGTGCTCCTGCCGACTGGGAGCGTTCCGTTGCTGGCGCTGCTGGGTGCGTTCCTGGGCTCGCAACTGCTTGGGCTCGCCAGTTACGTTCCCGCCGGGATGGGTGTCTTTGAGGGGCTGATGATCCTGCTCCTCAAGCCCTTCCTTCCGTCAGCCACACTCCTCCCAGCGCTCATTGCGTACCGGGCGATCTACTACCTGCTTCCGCTGTCGGTCGCTGCACTCACACTCGTCGCAGACGAACTACATCAGCGCCGATCCCAGACGGCGCGGCTCGGTGCGACGCTCGGCTGGCTGGCCGAGCAAATCACCCCACGGATGCTCGCGGTCTTCAGCTTCCTCGCGGGGGCTGTGCTCCTTGCCTCTGGCGCGACACCGGCAGCTACGGGCCGTCTCAGCCTTCTCAATCGTGTGCTCCCGCTCGGCGTCATCGAGCTGTCGCATTTCGCTGGAAGTGTCGTCGGGGCGGGGCTCCTGCTCCTCTCACAAGGTCTGGGGCGGCGGCTCGACGCGGCCTACTTCCTGACGGTTGTGGCGATGATCGGTGGAATTGTGGTGTCGCTCCTGAAGGGCGCGGACTACGAGGAGGCCGTCATTCTCGGTGCCGTTCTTCTCGTGCTCTGGCGAGCACGTCCGGCGTTCGACCGTCGTGCGGCGTTGTTCGACACCCGCTTTTCACCCGGGTGGGTGATGGCGATCATCGCTGCTCTGGCTGCGTCGCTCTGGCTTGGCCTGTTCGCGTTCAAGCACGTCGAATATTCGAACGAGCTGTGGTGGCGGTTCGAGCTGCACGGCGAGGCATCGCGTATGCTGCGGGCATCCGTCGGCGCCGGCGTGACGGTGTTGTTGTTTGCACTCGCGCGGTTGATTGGTTATGCGCCACACGAGGTCTCACCGCCGAGTGACGAGGACCTGCGCGACGCGGCCGCTATCATCGCCGGGCAGACCAAAACGTTCCCATATCTGGTGTTTCTGCGTGACAAAGCCATCCTCTTCGACGAACGGAAGTCAGCATTCGTCATGTACTGCGTCCAGGGCCGCACGTGGGCTGCGCTCGGCGATCCTGTGGGCCCGCCCGAACGGATTGGCGCGCTCGTGCGACTGTTTCTCGAGCGCTGCGACGACTTTGGTGGTGTGCCGGTTTTCTACGAGATCTCGAGCGAACACTTACACCAATATGCCGACGTGGGGCTGACGTTTGCGAAGCTGGGCGAGGCAGCACAGGTCGACCTGACAACGTTCACGCTGGAAGGGAGCCATGGAAAGAAATTCCGGCAGGCGGTACACCGGCTGGAACGCGAGCACGCCGCATTTCGCGTCCTCCCTGCAGAGGAGGTGGCCCGGGTCATGGGCCAGCTACGTGCCGTGTCCGACGACTGGCTGGCACTTCGGGCGGGCGCCGAAAAGGGTTTTTCGCTCGGGTTCTTCGAGCCGGCGTACATCGCGCAGGCGCCTGTCGCGGTCATCGAGCAGGATGGGCGGATCGTCGCGTTCGCCAATATATGGGAGGGCCCACAACGAGCCGAGCTGTCTGTCGATCTGATGCGGTACGAGCGGCGTGCACCAAAAGACGTCATGGACGCGCTGTTCGTCCACTTGATGCTGTGGGGGAAAACGCAAGGGTATCGGTGGTTTTCATTGGGCATGGCTCCCCTCTCGGGGTTCGAACATTCGCCGGTCGCACCTTTGTGGGCCCGGCTCGCGGCGTTCTTGTACGAGCACGCAGCGAGGGTTTACAACTTCCAAGGTCTGAGAGCGTTCAAGGAGAAGTTCGATCCAGTCTGGGAGCCCCGCTATCTGGCCTATCCGGGCGGGCTGCGGCTGGCGCGTGTGCTGGCTGACGTCTCGGCGCTCATCGCCGGCGGATATCGAAGAATCTTTCTCAAGTGACAGGTGGGTGAGCGATGCGCATCCTTGTAGTCGAGGACGATCAGAAGGTGGCGAGCTTTATCCAAGGGGGCCTCGAGCAAGAGGGGCATGCCGTTGACGTCCTGCGCGAAGGTACGGCGGCGGGTGAGCAGGCCCGCACAATCGACTACGACGCCGTCGTCCTGGACCTCATGCTGCCGGGCCGGTCCGGGTTCCAGGTTCTGCGCGACATCAGGGCGCGCAAGCCGTCGTTGCCCGTCGTCATCCTTACAGCCAAGGACGCCATCGACGACAGGATTGCCGGGCTCGACAGTGGCGCCGACGACTATATGGTCAAACCGTTTGCGCTGGCCGAGCTCTCCGCGCGACTGCGTGCGGTGCTGCGCCGCGGCACTCTCCGCGAAAACGTCCTGCGTGTGGCGGATCTCGAGGTGGACACGGTGACTCGGATCGTGCGGCGAGCCGGGCGACGAGTCGATCTGAAGCCCAAAGAATACGCGCTGCTCGAGTACTTGATGCGCAACAGCGGGCGCCCGCTCACCAAGTCGCTCATCATCGAGCACGTCTGGGACATTCACTTCAACAGTGTCAGCAACGTTGTCGAGGTCCACATCAATTCACTGAGGAACAAGATCGATCGAGGTTTTCCTACGCCGCTGATTCATACGGTCCGTGGCGTGGGATACATGCTGACGGACGTCGCGCCGTGACATTGACAATCCGCTCGCGCCTCACGCTGGTCTACACAGCGGTATTCGGCGTTCTCCTGGTCGCTATCAGCGCCGTCTCTTATCGGGTCCTGGCATACCAGCTCGATGCCGATGTCACGGCGACGCTCGCGGAGCGCACGAGTGGTCTCCACGGCTATCTCCGATTCGCGAACGGACGACCGACAGTGGCTGTTGACACGACAGATGCGGCGGAGGCCGCGTTTGTCGCCGAGGCAACCCGGTACTACCAGATCTTCGACGCGATGTCCGGTGAGCTGCTCGTGCAGTCCGACGCGCTCAGACCACTGGGGCTCGAGTTCACTCCGGCAGAAGTCCACCAGTTTCGCGATCAGCCCCTCCCGCTGGACGTGCAGACCGACTATGGCCGGGTCCGTCTTTCCAATAGCCTGCTGGTTCCAGGTGGCAGCCAACAGTACCTGCTGCAGGTGGGCGTGTCGCTCGCACCCATGGACGGTCTCCTGGACCGGTATCTCGTGCTCCTGTTCGTGAGCGTGCCGGCGGGACTCGCCGCCGCCTTCCTCATCGGACGGTGGATGTCGCGTGTCGCTCTCAATCCGCTCACGCACCTGGCCGAAGCGACACGAGCCATCGACATCGATGATCTTCGTCAGCGGTTGCCGGTCCGGCACGCTCACGACGAGCTCGACGATGTGGCCGTGGCGTTCAACGACACCCTCGCACGGCTCGAGCATGCCGTCGACGAGATGCGCCAGTTCAGTACGGCTCTGGCGCATGAGCTTCGAACACCGCTTGCGGCACTCCGAGGCGACATTGAACTGGCGATGTTGCGGCCGGCGGGCAGCGACGATATCCGTCGCCGTTTTGCGGGTCAGCTGGAGGAGATCGACAAACTCAAGCGGCTGATCGATCAGATCCTTTTGCTCGCGCGGGCCGAGGCCGGCGAGATTCCGCTCAAAGTGGATGCCGTTGATTTGCGGGAGCTGGCGACGTCTCTCGTCGAACAGCTGGAGCCGGTAGCCCAGGCCAAGGGCGTCACGCTGCAAATCGGACGTATGGGTCCCGTGGTCGTGCACGGCGACCCCGATTGGCTCAAGCGGCTCGTTCTGAACCTGCTCGACAACGCTATCAAGTTCACGCCTCACGGCGGTCGTGTTGTCGTCGCCGTCTCGCAAGACGGCACGACGGCGCGAGTGGCTGTTCAGGACACCGGCATCGGGATCGCTCCTGACGCGATGCCCCACGTTTTCGAGCGTTTCTTCCGCGCCGACCCGGCCAGATCGTCGGGTGTCGATGGCGCGGGCCTCGGGTTGAGTCTGGCGAAATGGATTGTCGACCGCCATCACGGCCGAATCCACGTCGAGAGTCGGCCTGGAGAAGGCGCGCTGTTCACGATTCACCTGCCACTCGCTCATTAACGGAACTTAATCTCGCATTCACGGCGTCCTCAGGTGCCTCACGTCTAATACCTATAGAGGACGCGCAATGAAGCGCGAGAGGAGGTTCGGTATGTGGTCAGGTACGAAGGGGACGCTGCTGATGGCGGCGGCGGTCCTGTTGTTCGGCGGCGCAACGGCGAGTGCCGCGGTGTTGAACGTGAAGGTCCCATTTCCGTTTGTCGTTCAGGGACATCCGTTTCCCGCAGGGCAGTATCTCGTGCAGCGCGACGAGACGGATCCGTCGGTGCTGTTGATTCGCGGCAAAACAGGCAGCGCGGCTGGCATGTTTGTGTTGACCAGAACCGCTGCGGGTCACGATCCAGCCGGCGGCACGCCTGCGCTGACGTTCACGCAGCATGAGAACACGTACAGTCTGGCTGACATCTGGGAATCGGCCAGTCTGGGACAGGAGGTGCCGGGCACGGCGCAGGCGACGGCGGCGAAGCCGGCGTCGAAGCACACCCCGGTCACCCACGCCACGCGCGGTGTCGTCAAGTCGGTTGATGGTTCGACGCTCGTGATCACTAGCACGGGTAAGGGCCACGGCGAGATGACATTCACGCTGAGCCCGTCCACTCATCGCGAGGGGACGGTTATCGTCGGCGCACCCGTGTCCGTCCGTTATCGCGAGGAGGGGAAGCGCTATATCGCCACGGCTATTCGCGTTCAGCAGCCGGCGCAACAGTCTGCTCACGCGGCGCCGTCGAAACAACGATGAACGAGATCCGGCAGACCGACGACGCACCTTGCGATCGCCGGTCTGCCGACCACGGGGCCGGGAGAAAGGGGTTAATCATGACGTTCGAAGCAGACGTCGCGGTGTGGGTCACCCGCATCGAGTCGGAGTATCGGGAGATGCCAGGGCTCCAGCTCACGGAGAATCAGATGCAACGGCTATGGAGGCTCGACAGCACGACCTGCGACGCGATCGTCAGCCTTCTCCTGTCGCGGCGCGTTCTCGTGAAGACCGATCGAGGGCTGTACGCGCGGCCAACATTCGAACAGACCGACGCCACACGTGACGCAGATTGACAGCACCTGACGCTTCACACTAAGCTCGGTTTTCGTTATCAGAATCCATAGTCGAAAACCGATGATAGTTCGCATGAACCGGTGGCGTCTCGCTGTAAGTCTTGTCACTGTCGTGGCGCTATCCACGGGCGCGCGCGCGCAAGGCAACAGCTCGCAAACCTCAACGCAGACATTCACACTCGAACAGGCGCTCGCGTACGCCCTCGACCACTATCCGTCGGTCAAGGCGGCCCTCGAGCAGGTAAACGCGTCGGTTGCCAACGTCAGCGTCGCAAGGTCGGCTTACCTGCCGCGATTCGATGCGATCTGGCAGACCAACCGGGCAACGGCGAACAACATCTTCGGACAGCTGCTTCCGCAGGCGGTACTGCCATCGATCTCCGGTCCCGTACTGGCTTCCGCGTCATCGCAGAGTGTGTGGGGGAGCGCCACCGGTGGGCTCCTCTCCTGGGAAGCGTTCGACTTCGGGCTGCGCGGTGCCGCCGTCCGCGAGGCAGAGGCCGGGGTAACCCGTGCACGGGCCGAAGAGAACTTGACGCGGCTCGCCGTACAGAACGCCGTGGCAGCCGCGTTTCTCAACGTCGTCAGTGCCCAGCAATCTGTGACCGCCGCAGAGGCCGACGTCGAGCGCCGCGACATCCTCGCGCGCGCCGCGCGCACGCTTGCCGACAATCAACTTCGCCCGGGTGCCGAGGCGTCACGTGCCGATGCAGAACGGGCCGCCGCAGAGACGCGCGCCATCCAGGCGCGCCAGGCATTGGCCATTGCGCAAACGACGTTCAGCCAGCTGCTCGGCATCGCCAATGGCACCGTGGCGGTGAATCCGGCGCGGCTCTTCGAAGAGATACCGGCGCGCGAATCGCAGGACGTGCCCACGCCACAGCACCCGCTCGTGCAATCCGGACAGGCGGCCGTCGATCTCGCTCGCGCCCGCGAGACCGTGTTGGCAAAGACCGATCGCCCGCGCCTCTATCTGCAGTCGAGCCTCTTCGCACGAGGGAGCGGGGCCAATCCCGATGGAACGTTCGACGGAGGCGCAGAAGGCCTGGGCCTCGAGCGCGCCAACTGGGCGGCGGGCCTTCAGGTGGTCTTTCCGAACGTCTTCGACTTTGTGAGCCTGCGGGCGCGCAGGGCAGCAGCCGGGGCAGTGACTCGTGCGGAGAGCGCCCGTTACGACGAAGCGGTCCTGAGCGTCACGAGTCAGCAGCGAACAGCGGACGCAGTCGTTGCTGCGGCACGTGCGATTGCCCGGAACACACCTGTACAACTGGCGGCTGCGCAGCAAAGCGAGGCGCAGGCTCGCGCTCGTTACGAGGCAGGTTTGACCGGCATCGTTGAAGTCGCAGACGCACAAAGCCTGCTTGCGGGAGCCGACTATCAGAACGCGGTGGCGCAGGTCGACGTGTGGCGGGCGCTCTTGGCACAGGCGGTCGCGCAGGGTGACGTCGCCCCGTTCATCAAACTCGTCCGTTCGGCCGGAGGCCAATAGGCATGTGGTTGATTCGAGCGGCCCTCCGACGACCGGTCACCATCCTCGTGGCCATCATTGCCGTCGCGCTGACGGCAGGGTTCGCAATCACCCGGATGCGCGCGGATATCTTTCCCGACCTGGATCTGCCGGTGATTTACGTGGCACAGCCCTATGGAGGCATGAGCCCGGCGCAGATGGAGGGGTACATCACCTACTACTACGAGTACCACTTCCTCTACGTCAACGGGATCGAAAGCGTCGAATCCAAGTCTATTCAGAACACGTCGCTGCTGAAGCTGACCTTTCACCCCGGCACCGATATGGCCGAGGCGTTGGCGCAGACGATTGGCTATGTGAATCGTGCCCGTGCGTTCATGCCGCCAGGCACAGTGGGTCCCTTCATCATGCGATTCGACGCCGGCACCGTGCCCGTCGGATACCTCGTGTTCCGAAGCGAGACGCGAAGTCTCGGCGAGATTCAAGACCTCGCACTGAACCGGGTAAGGCCGCAGTTCGCCACCCTGCCGGGTGTGACGTCGCCGCCGCCCTTCGGCGGCAGCCAGCGCACGATCGTCATCCGCGTGGATCCGGATCGTCTGCGGTCGTACGGCATGGCTCCGGACGAGGTCATCCGTGCGGTGACGACGGGCAATGTCATCATGCCGTCCGGCAGCGTCAACATCGGCGACGAGACACGGATCTCGCCGATGAACTCCGTTGTTCGCGCCGTCAACGATCTTCTCGAGTTGCCGATTCGCACAGGGGCGGGCACACCCGTCTCGATCCGGGATGTCGCCTCCGTGAGCGACAGCACGGACGTGCCGACGGCGTACGCCCTGGTCAACGGACGCCGCGCTGTGTACATCCCGGTTACGAAACGGCCCGACGCCTCCACGTTGTCGGTTGTCAGCGAGGTCAAAGCCAACCTCGGCCGTTTTCAGGCGCTCGTGCCCGACGATATCACCGTGTCGTACGAGCTCGACCAGTCGACGAACGTCTCGGCGGCTCTCGAGTCGGTGTTGCGCGAGGCAATCCTGGGAGCGCTGCTCACGGGTTTGATGGTCCTCGTGTTTCTGCGTGACTGGCGGAGCGCGGCCATTGTCGTCGTGACGATCCCGTTTGCGCTGCTGACGGCGGTTGTGGCCCTCTGGGGCGCCGGGCAGACGATCAACATCATGACGCTCGGCGGCCTCGCGCTCGCCGTAGGGATTCTCGTGGACGAAGCGACGGTTGCCATCGAGAACATCCATACGCACCTCTCGCGAGGAACGCCAATCGCCCGCGCCGTGCTCGACGCAAGCGGCGAGGTGGTCGTGCCCAGACTGCTCGCGATGCTTGCGGTGGTCGCCGTGTTCGTCCCCTCTTTCTTCATGACCGGCGTCTCGCGGTCGCTGTTCGTGCCGCTCTCGCTCGCGGTCGGCTTCGCGATGATCGCGTCCTTCCTGCTCTCGAGCTCGCTGGTGCCGGTGTTCTCGGTATGGTGGCTGGGCAGGCATGCTCGCGCCACGAGGGAGGAACCGCACGCGGACGACTGGGTAGAGGGGTTGCGAAATCATCTGGCGGCGCTGTTGCACCGGCTGGCACCGGCTCGCGGTCTGCTCGTCGCTGTTTATCTCGTAGTCGCCGCCGGCGTCGTGGTGGCCGTCGGTCTCTCTTTGGGCCGCGAAATCTTTCCGCCGAGCGGCGTCAAGGCGTTTCAGCTTCGGTTCCGTGCGCCGGCCGGCACGAAATTCGAGTCTACCGAACGGCTCGGACGCGACGTCCTCGACGTCATTCGGGATGCGGCCGGCCCAGACCAGGTGGACGTCACGCTCGGATATGTGGGCGTGCAGCCCTCGTCCTATCCCATCAACACGATCTTCCTGTGGACGGGCGGCTCGCACGAAGGGGTGCTGCAGGTCGCACTCCGGCCCGACGCGCCCACGACCCTCGACGAGTTTCAGGAGAAACTGCGCAAAGCATTTCGCGAGAAGTTTCCCAATGCACAGTTCTCATTCGAGCCCGGCGACATCGTCAGCCGCATCATGAACTTCGGCGCTCCCACCCCGGTGGAGATCGCTGTGATGGGGCCCGACTTTGCGGCGAGCCGCGCTTTCGCGAACAAAGTGCGCGACGAGCTGGCGCAGATCGCCTCGCTGCGCGACCTGCAATTCGGCCAGACACTTGATTACCCGGCCATTCAGGTTGACGTGAATCGCCAGATGGCGGGCCAACTCGGCGTCACGGTGGATCAGGTCGGGCGATCGTTTGCAGCCGCCACCTCGTCCAGCCGTTTCGTGGCCCCGAACTACTGGGCAGATCCCCGCACCGGCATCGCGTTCCAGGTGCAGGTTCAGGTACCGCAGCCGCGAATGACGACGATCGAGGATCTGCGAGTTGTTCCCGTCACCGGAGGGGGTACTGCCAAGCCGCTGCTGGGGGACGTGGCGCGTATCGAGAACGCCACGATTGTCGGCGAGTACGACCGGATCAACGGTCAGCGTATGGTGACGCTCACCGCCAACGTGTCGGGCGAAGACCTGGGGCGCGCAGTCAGACAGGTGAACGCAGCCATCCGGCGTGCCGGCGACCCGCCGCGCGGAACCAGTGTCGCTGTGCGCGGGCAGATCGCCGCAATGGAAGAGACGTTCAGGAACATCACAGCCGGACTGGTGGTTGCGGTGGTGGTCATCTTCCTGCTGCTCGCGGCAAACTTCCAGTCGCTGCGCCTCGCGTTCGTCGTAGTGTCCACGGTACCGGCAGTGCTCGCGGGCGTCGTCGTCATCCTGTGGCTGACGGGTACCACGCTCAACGTGCAGTCGTTCATGGGCGCCATCATGGCGATTGGCGTGGCGGTGGCGAATGCGATTCTTCTGGTCACGTTTGCCGAACAATCGCGGCGGCAGGGCGGATCGCCCCTTCACACGGCGATCGATGCCGCGCGGGCGCGCATGCGGCCGGTCGTCATGACCAGCGCCGCGATGATTGCCGGAATGATCCCGATGGCCCTCGCACTCGGCGAAGGCGCTGAAGCCACGGCACCGCTGGGTCGAGCCGTCATCGGCGGATTGGCGGCGGCAACGATGGCGACACTGATTGTGCTCCCATCGGTCTACTCGCTGGTGCAGCAGTCGGCGAGCTCGATCTCGCCCTCGCTGGATCCAGATGACCCTGAAAGCACGTTCCGGACAAAGCTGGGTTAGCTATGACAAGGTTCACGATTGGCGCGTTGAGTAAATGGCGCGCCGCCGGCATCGTGCTGGCGGCTTTGATGGCTGTCGCCTGCGGAGATCGCGAGACTCGTCCGTCCGCGACCGCCGCCGCGGCGTCGGGTCCCGTCACGATCGATATTGTCCGGGTGGTCGAACAGCCGCTCGACGTGCAGCTGTCCCTGCCCGGCGAATTGACGGCCTACCAGTGGGTGGCGATTTACCCGAGAGTGACCGGATTCGTGAAGACCGTCAACGTCGATCGTGGCTCGAGAGTGCGCGCCGGGGAACTCCTCGCGACGTTAGAGGCGCCTGAACTTGTCGCCGAACGATCGGAAGCACAATCGAAGCTGCAGGCTGCCGAGGCGCAACTCGCCGTTGCGCGGGCCCGAGCCGACGCCGACAGGAGCACGTTCGAGAAACTCAAGTCCGCATCGGCAACGCCGGGCGTCGTGGCCGGCAACGACGTGCTCGTCGCCGAAAAAGCGGCCGATGCCGGCCAGAGCCAGGTCGTTTCTGCCCAACAAAGTGTTGAAGCGTTGCGTCAGGCGCTGAACGCCGTTCGCGAAATGGAAGGGTATCTCCGCATCACCGCGCCGTTCGAAGGAGTGATAACCGAACGCAACGTCCACCCGGGTGCGCTCGTGGGGCCATCGAGCGGTGCAGGAACCGCAGCGCCATTACTGCGCGTGGTGCAGAACAACCGGCTGCGCCTGGTCGTTCCTGTGCCCGAGGCCTACACGAGCGAGCTGAAAGAGGGCACGCAGATTCCATTTGCCGTGGCTGCGTATCCCGGACAGAGCTTTTCCGGCAGCGTCGCGCGTGTGGCCCACGCCGTCGACGTCGCGACCCGAACGATGGCCGTCGAACTGGACGTGGCAAACAAGGATGGCCGGCTCGCTCCGGGCACCTTCTGCCAGGTGCGATGGCCGATCCGCCGACCCGGTCCATCGTTGTTCGTGCCCAGCACGAGCGTGGCGGCGACCACCGATCGGACCTTTGTGATTCGCGTCCGAGGGGGTAAAGCGGAGTGGGTAGACGTCCGGACGGGGCTCACTTCGGGAACGCTGGTAGAGGTGTTTGGCAACCTGCAGCCGGGTGACGAAATCGCGGGACGCGGGACCGACGAGCTTCGGCCGGGCACCGAAGTTCGCCCTCGTGCAAGTAAACCCGCTGCCTAGTGATCCAATGTATGTCCACGAGCGTTGAGCTATGAGCGATCCGTTAGCCCGCGAGTTCCTGCTGGCGTTCTGGAAGATTCACATTCTGCATCACGCCGAAGAGCAGGGTGTGTACGGGCAATGGATGCTGGAGGAACTGCAGCGTCACGGCTATCGGCTGAGTCCCGGCACGCTTTATCCATTGCTCGCCCGAATGGCTCGTCGCGGATGGCTGCGAGCGACCGAACCCAAGAACTCACGTGATGCGCGTGTATACCGGATCACGCCAGCAGGCGCTCAAGTATTGAAGCGATTGCGGGCATCGCTCGATGAGTTGCAGCACGAAGTCGCACCCGCATCCCGGTCGGGCCGTCGCCCATCCTCGTTGCGGAATGCGAGATCGCGCGCCTGAGACGACTTCATCATTTTTCCTTCTCCCGGCACTCTGTTCAGGTGCGTCACCGGCTTGACTCTGCGGTGGATGATGTGAAAGTATTCAAATGAACATTTGAATACTTGATTATGTCTACCGAACGTCGCCCGGCCTCGCTGAAGACGTCCGTTTACGACCAGATCGCACGCATCGGTCAGGCCACGGCGAGCGCAAGGCGTCTCGAGCTGCTCGACCTGCTCTCCCAGGGCGCGCGAACCGTCGAAGCGCTCGCCGGGCAGACCGGTCAGAGCGTGGCCACCACCTCGCACCATCTGCAGGTGCTCCGGCGAGCGCGTTTGGTGGACGGTGAGAAAGCGGGCCTGCACGTCACGTATCGACTCGCCGATTCCTCCGTGGGCGAGTTCCTTCTGAGTCTGCGGCGCCTGGCGGAATCCCGTCTGGCAGAAATCCAGCACATCACGCGTCAATACCTCGCTGCGCGCGGCGCGTTGGAAGCGGTGGACGATGAGGAGCTCGCACGCCGTGTTCGCGCGGGAGAGGTTACGGTGATCGACGTCCGGCCGCGCGAGGAGTACGTTGCGGGTCATCTTCCAGGCGCGCTCTCCGTGCCCCTGGCAGACCTCGCCAGACGTGTGGGCGAGTTGCGTAAACGCCGCGACATCGTCGCGTATTGCCGTGGCCCGTATTGCGTAATGGCGCTCGATGCGGTCACGCTCCTTCGGCGGAAGGGCTTCCGAGCGCACCGGCTGGAACATGGAGTGGCCGAATGGCGTGCGCGGGGATGGCGCGTCGAATCAGGCAATGACCGTCATGCGGGAGGCCAATCGTGAACCACTCGCTCTCGCCCGCGCCCGACACCGTTCGCCTGGGTCTCCACGAGAACCTCGGGCAATTCGCGCTGCTGGCTGTGGTCAACGCGTTCGTCGGTGCCATGGTGGGCCTCGAGCGGAGCATCCTGCCTGCGATTGCCGAGCAGGAGTTTCATCTCGCCGCACGCACCGCCATCTTGTTGTTCATCGTGGTATTCGGGGTGGCGAAGGCGCTGACCAACTATGGGGCCGGCCGGCTGTCGGACC
>Ga0105106_10000899_pt1 | contig 21152 bp, 21 predicted proteins | sample PPLLaktember2015_5_FD_79109 | JGI IMG/M metagenome (GOLD analysis project Ga0105106, IMG submission 79109) | Freshwater sediment microbial communities from Prairie Pothole Lake near Jamestown, North Dakota, USA - PPLs Lake P8 Core (1) Depth... | ecosystem: Environmental > Aquatic > Freshwater >...
CAATGCCACAATACGAACTCGTGGGGCGGGGCGAACTTCGACCACACCGGGCTGACCGATTGCCAGTCTTGCCACACGCGGCCTGCCAACCACTTTGCGGGGCAGTGTTCGCAATGCCACAATACGAACTCGTGGGGCGGGGCGAACTTCGACCACACCGGGCTGACCGACTGCCAGTCTTGCCACACGCGGCCTGCTAACCACTTTGCGGGGCAGTGCTCGCAATGTCACAATACGAACTCGTGGGGCGGGGCGAACTTCGACCACACCGGGCTGACCGATTGCCAGTCTTGCCACACGCGGCCAAATAATCACTTTGCAGGGCAGTGCTCCAATTGCCATAACACCAACTCATGGGGCGATGCGCAGTTCGACCACAGCGGGCAGACGGACTGCCAATCGTGTCACACGCGGCCAAATAATCACTTTGCGGGGCAGTGCTCCAACTGCCACAACACCAACTCCTGGGACGATGCGCAGTTCGACCACAGCGGGCAGACGGACTGCCAATCCTGTCACACGCGGCCCGACGGGCACTTCAACGGGCAGTGCTCCAATTGCCATAACACCAACTCATGGGGCGATGTGCAGTTCGACCACAGCGGGCAGACGGACTGCCAGTCTTGCCACACGCGGCCCAGCGGGCACTTCAGCGGGCAGTGCTCCAACTGCCATAACATCAACTCGTGGGGCGATGCGCAGTTCGATCACAGCGGGCAGACGGACTGCCAGTCTTGCCACACGCGGCCCAGCGGGCACTTCAGCGGGCAGTGCTCCAATTGCCATAACACCAACTCGTGGGGCGATGCGCAGTTCGATCACAGCGGGCAGAATGATTGCCAATCCTGCCATAGCCGACCTAATGGACATTGGGCCGGGCAGTGCTCCCAATGCCACAATACCAATGGCTGGGGTAATGTCAACGTCAATGGGCATACATTCCCGATGAATCACCACGGCGCTGACGGTCAATGCTCGGCCTGCCATAACAGCAATGCGCCCAATTACACATGCTACAACTGCCACAACCGCTCCGAGACTGAGCAAGATCACGCAGATGAAGGTATCCTCGATATTGGCAGTCGCTGCGCTGAATGCCACCCGGATGGAGATGACTGAGCAGCTAACCTTCACACGGGCTTCGCTGAAGTTTCACACAATCTTCACAAGTTTGTGATATCCTGGGACGTGCTGCATGTAAACCGCAGCCGTCCCAGGTATAAGCGCCAGACAACCTCCCGGGTGAATGCGGCGCGATCCAGATTTTCCTCGCTTGCTGAAAAGAGCAGGTCGTTCTAAAATGAGATGGTATTCCCCAACCTGTACCGGTAAGGGGCCTTGAAAATGAGACATCATGAGCTTGAAGAATTTATTTAAACAAGAATCCACCCGCCGGCAGGCGCTGGTGCAAGGATACGTCGTACCAGAATCAGCGCGCTGTGTGCAATGCGGTATTTGCTCCTATAATTGCCCGATTAATATCGATGTGCGGTATCACGCGTGGATGGGAATGCCAGTAAGGACAGCCACTGCCTGACCTGTGGTGAGTGCGTGGCGCGCTGCCCGCGTGGGGTGTTAAGATTCGAGCGCACCAACCTGTTCGACGCCGCAAAGTTGGGCCTGGCAGGAGATTGAGATGACGCGTTATCTCCTGATCGGAACCGGGGTAGCCTCGATCGCTGCGGCTGAAGCCATCCGCAGCCAGGATCCCGGCGGCGAGATCCTGCTCATCGGAGACGATCCCAACGGTTATTATTCACGACCGGGGCTGGCATATTACCTGACTGGAGAGCTCTCCGAGCAACACCTGCGGCCTCTCCCCGATGCATACTTGCACAAGCTCAACCTGCACTTCATGCAAGGGCGCGTGGTGCAAATTCACCACGAAGAGATGCGCGTGCGCATGCAAGACGGCAAATTCTTATCGTACGACCGCCTGTTAATTGCCGTCGGCGCAGAAGCCTCGCGGTCCAAAGTGCCGGGCGCTGATTTACAGGGTGTGCTCAAGCTGGACAACCTGGAGGATGCGCGCCGCATTATCCAGTCTGCGCGCAAGGCGCGGCGCGCGGTGGTGGTGGGCGGCGGCATTACCGCCCTGGAGCTTGTCGAAGGCCTGATTTCTCGCAATGTCAAGACGACGTACTTCCTGCGCGGCGACCGGTATTGGAGCAATGTGCTGGATGAGACCGAATCACGCATTGTGGAGCACCGTTTGCAGGAAGAGGGGGTGACGATTGCCTTCCACACCGAGCTGGAAGAAATCCTGGGGAAGGGCGGGCGTGTGGCTGGAGTGCGCACGACGGATGGTCGCCAATTGCGCTGCGACCTGGTTGCCGTCGCCATCGGCATCCGGCCGCGCCTCAAGCTGGCGCAGGATTCCGGCATCCAGGTGGAGCGCGGCATTTTAGTCAACGAAATCATGCAGACCAATATCCCGCATATTTATGCAGCCGGTGATGTGGCGCAGGTGTACGACCCGCTCACGGGTAAATCGGTGCTGGACAGCTTGTGGGGACCCGCGCGCGAACAGGGTGCGGCAGCCGGGCTCAACATGGCTGGCAAGCCCACGGTGTACTGCAAGCGCGTGCCATTCAATGTCACCCGCCTGGCAAGCCTGACAACGACCATCATTGGCACCGTGGGCCGCGGCGATGACGATGACCTGGTGGGGATTGCGCGCGGCGACAGCGAAACGTGGCGCCAGCTGCCAGATGCTATCGCCGCTCAATCCGATTTTGATATCAACCGCCTGCGCATCCTGGTGGGTCAGAACACGTTGCTGGGGGCGATCGTCATGGGCGACCAGACCCTCTCGCGCCCGCTACACCACATGGTTTTGGAGCAGGTGGATATCACACCCATCCGCCAGCGCTTGCTGCAACAAGGCGACCAACTGGCAGATACCATCATCGATTTCTGGACGCAATACAATCATGAACGTTCAAGTGCAGCGCGGTAACCGCGAGCTCTGGTTATCTTTCATTGCGGCGGTCTTCATCGGGATTGCCTATATCTTTGTGGTCACCTGGATCAACGCTATCCCCCGCGCCAGCGATTTATTTGGTCACTCGATTGGCATCCTGGGGTTCATCCTGATGCTGATGACCGAGACCCTGTACACCTTTCGCAAGCGCAGCCGCAATGCCCGCTGGGGACGGATGTCATCCTGGCTGGATTTCCACATCTTCACCGGATTGGTAGGCCCTTACATGGTCCTGCTGCACAGCTCCTGGAAGTTTAATGGGCTGGCGGGTGTGGTCACGCTGCTCACAATCATTGTCGTAGCCAGCGGATTTATCGGAAGGTACATCTATACCGCTGTCCCTCGCACGGCAGATGGGGTCGAGGTCGAGGCGACCGCGCTCGAGGCTCAGATTGCCGCGATTGACAGTGAGTTGCAGGCATGGCTGACGAGCCAGGGTGACAACGCTTCCCGGCGATTGGCTCAGAACCTGGCGGCTCTACCCGCGCACTCCGGTGGCTGGCTGGCTATTTTCAGCAGGACCTTTTCCGAATGGAATTACCGCTTGCAGTGGTGGTTCGAGAAGAGCCGATTGGATGTGAAAGGGCGGGCACGCGCCAACCAGCTCGAAAAGATGCTGCGGCGGCGGCGCCTGCTCTATACGCAGGTGAATTCGCTGGCAATGGCACGACGCTTGCTGGCGCTGTGGCATGCTGTACATATTCCGATCGGAATGGCTCTTTTTACGGCGGCATTTATTCACATCATCGCGGCGATTTATTACGCTACCCTCTTGCGATAGGCGATGCGATGTAGTGCCTCAGGGCGGGTGGTAAGTTTTTCTTACCAGGGGTAAACATGAAAAGCGCACGGTTGGGTTGTTTCACTGCTTCAGGATTGTTCGTGGCGCTGGCAACAGCTCTGATCATCCTTGCCACAACCTTTTTGCGCGGGGGGGCGATGTTCAGCCCTGGCGCACTGAACGATCAGGCGGGTGCACAAGCCATTGGTGGGGTTTTCTCGCATGCCGAAACGGAGGGGCGCTGCCGCGCCTGCCACAGCGCGATCTGGGAGCGTGAGACCATGTCGGACCGCTGCCTGGCATGCCATACCGAACTCCTGCGGGATAGCCGGAATTTTCACGCTGCCATGTTGGCTCAGGCTGCACAGTTGAACTGCATGCAATGCCACACGGATCACCGCGGCGTCCAGGCATCGCTGACCTGGATGGAAGTGGAAAACTTTCCGCATGGTGATGCGGCGGGATATTCCCTGCAAGGGCACCAAATGACGACCAGCGGGCAGGTGTTTGCCTGCGCCGATTGCCACGGGCAGGAGATTGGACAGTTCGACCCAGCCGCCTGCCAGGGATGCCACCAACAGATCGACGCGGTTTACAGCGAAAGCCACCTGGCTGCTTTCGGCAGCGCCTGCCTGGAGTGTCACGACGGCGTGGATTCCTACGGCAAAGCCTTCGATCACAACACAAAATTTGCGCTGTTGGGAAGGCATGCGGAAACCACCTGCCAGGGCTGTCACCTGGAGGCGAGGACGATCGCAGATTTACAGGCAGCACCGACAGGCTGTTTCGACTGCCATGCACCAGACGATGCTCACCAGGGCCAATTTGGCGAGGACTGCGCCGCATGCCATTCGCCTGAAGATTGGGAAAGCGTGACCTTCGATCATTCTCAATCGGCTTTTCCGCTGGAAGGCAGGCATGCAGCCATCGAATGCGACGACTGTCACACCAATAATGTTTTCCAGGGCACGCCGCAGACGTGTGCCGCCTGCCACGCCGGAGACGACGCCCACCAGGGACAGTTCGGTGAGGATTGCGCCGCCTGCCATACCCCAGAGAATTGGGAAGATGCCAGTTTCGACCATGCCCTTTCTGCATTCCCTTTGACCGGGGCGCATACACAGGTGGAGTGCGCTCAATGTCACGTCAATAACGTTTTCAAAGGCACCCCCACCCGCTGTGAGGGCTGTCACGCCGATCCAGGCTTCCACCTTGGACTGTTTGGCGTGAATTGCGCAGCTTGCCATAACAACGATGGATGGTCGCCAGCAAGCTTTAACAATCCGCACCGTTTCCCGATCGATCACGGGGAAAGCGGAGCCAGCCAGTGCAAAACTTGCCATCCCAGCGCGCTTACCGCGTATACATGCTATGGATGCCACGAACACAACCAGGCCAATATCGCCAGTGAGCATCGCGAAGAAGGGATTTCGGACTTCAACGATTGCATGCGCTGCCATCCGACCGGGAGGGAGGAAGAAGGGGATTAGAAAGCAGGAATTAGGCGGCGGGGGGTTAGAGGAAAGGGGGAGGTATAGCCGATTATAATTGGATAGAATCGGGATTAATAAAAGACTTGACATAGAACAGACGTTCGGGTATAGTATATCTGGAGAGGAAATATGCGCTACACTTCACCCCCCGACCCGCATTTGTACAACGCACAGGTGTGGGAAATCGTACGTCAAATTCCGGAAGGCAAAGTAGCGACCTACGGCCAAATTGCCGCTTTCATCCCGCCTCCGGGACATATGGACCCCAAGGACTATGCCGCCTGGGGAGCACGTTGGGTGGGCGGAGCCATGGCAGCCTGCCCACCAGAAGTACCCTGGCAGCGCGTCATCAACGCCCAGGGCAAGATCAGCCTGCGTCCGGGTGGAGGTCACCTTCGCCAGAAGCAATTATTAGAGGACGAAGGCGTACGTTTCGATGAACGCGAACGGGTTGATTTGCGTAAATATACCTGGAGCGGTCCATCTGTCGAATGGCTGCGCCAGCACCATCTGGTTGTGCCTGAGGGGGAGGCGGGAGGTAGATTGTTATGAGTACCCCACATCGAATTGACCCGCGTATACGCGCCCTGGGCAAGGCGCGCGTCGACGTGGTCCGGCGCGCCCGGGATGAGCAGGAGTTTCAAAAGCTTTGGCATGAGGCGCGTTACCCGTTCCCATTTTCCTGGGGACAGGGTTGGAAGCACAGCTTTCAGTATTTTGTGGAGGATTATCCAGCCGAGGTCGGGTTCTTCATCGACGTGCTGGGCTTCCCGGTCAATGCGTTTTCACCCAGCTATGCACAATTCACCAGCCCCGAGCAGGATTTCTTTTTCACCGTGGCAGCCACGCCAGACGGCGGACTCGCCACGCCTGCGGAAACGGTGCGCTTGCAGTTCCAGCTTTCCAACCTTCCTTCGGCGGTCAAGGAGCTGGAAACGCGAGGGGTGACCTTCGAGCTGATCCAGAATGATGCGCCTGGAACGGCGCCGTATGCCAGCTTCCACACGCCCCACGGTGTCCTGGTTGAATTATTGGGCGAGGTCTCGATAGTTATGGATGAAGAGCTGCCTGAGGATCAGATCGACGATGACGATGGGGATGATGACGAAACGCCCCTTGATTCCTTCTGGGCTGAGGACGAGTGGGAAGAGACTGAAAGCGAAGACCGCCTCGACGAGGCCATAGCAGATGAACCCGAAGCGGTGGGAACGCTGGTAATCCCCGCGGCTAAGAAGGAACCCTCCATGCCCGTGATCGAGATCACATATGTGGACATCAGCGATAAAGAGGACAGCGGTTACGAGGACGAGGATGAACCGCTGCCCGTAAAGCGTGAGCCTGTTCCCAGCCTGGCGGCGCGAGGGAGAGAACCGCGCAGCACGCAACGCGCTGGATTGCCATCCACCGAATTTCGCCAATTGGATATCCCCCTGGAGCCCGGCGCGCTCGTCCGAAACCGGCGAAAGCGCCACGACGGCGCCGTTATTTTCCCTCTGCGCGACGACCGGGATCAGCGCAGGAGCGATTAGGTTCGCTTAGAACCATCCAGACCGCACCGCGTGAGATCCAGAATGCCCACACCTACGCCTGATGGTACCTATGACGGACGAATCCCAGGAGGACGCCAATGCCAGGTAGTTTATTCCTGATTCATTGGGTGGAAAGCGAAGCGCAGGAAATTGCGGATCGACTGTTCGAATTGGGCTGGCAAGTTGAGGTCGAGTCCAAGGACGAGGCCCGAGCGGGAAAGCGTATCAAGGATGCGCCGCCGGATCTGGTGGTGATCTCTCTGGCGCACCTGCCGTCGCACGGCAGGGAGACAGCAGATTATCTGCAATCCCTGAAGGCCACCCGTTCGATTCCGCTGGTCTTTGTGGATGGAGCAGGCGAGGCGCTCGAAAAAAACCGCAATCAAGTGCCTCACGCGGTTTACACTTCATCAGAGGCGCTCCCTTTGGTTTTGAACAACCACAACGGTTATGCCCCAGTTCAAGGCGGTGAATTGTATTTCGAAACAACAGGCAGCGGCCCTGCCCTGCTACTGATCCATGCAGGGATAGCCGATTACAGCATGTGGGACGACCAGTATTATGAATTTGCCCGCCATTATCGCGTCGTCCGTTTTGATGCGCGCGGCTATGGTCGTTCGCGCACCGAATCGGTCACTTTTTCAAACCGGCAAGATATCCTTGAGCTGCTAGACCACCTGGGTATCGGCAAGACGATCGTGATAGGTGTCTCGCGCGGCGGGCAGATGGCGGTTGATTTTACACTGGAACACCCAGAGCGAGTTTCGGCGCTGATCCCCGTGGCGGCGGGGTTGAGCGGCTACCAGCATACGCCGGATGGAAGCCTGAAATCTCAACAAGAGCTCGAGATTTTTACCCGCCTCGAGCAGGCCGAAGACGCCGGGGATATCGAGCGCCTCAACGAGCTTGAAGTGGAACTGTGGGCGGATGGTCCCGGTCAACCGGCAGGACGCGCAACCGCTTACGTGCGAGAGCGCGTGCGGCGCATGAACCTGGCGACCTTCAACCGGCAGGACGGGCAGGCGACAGCCGTTGGGCTTGAACCTCCAGCGATAGGACGGCTGAATGAGATCCACCAGCCAACCCTGGTGATCGTCGGCAGCCTGGATACGACTGCCGTCCTCAGCAATGCCGATTTGCTGGAGGAGGGCATTGCCGGGGCGCACAAGGTCATTTTCTCAGCGGCAGCGCATATGCTTAACATGGAATTTCCCGAATATTTTAACCAAACCGTGCTACAATTCTTGTCCCAAGTTTAGCCTATGGAATTAAACATTTTCCCTGTCACCTCATCGCGCTGGAACGACCTGGAAACCCTGTTTGGTCCACGCGGTGCATGCGGCGGTTGCTGGTGCATGTATTGGCGCCTCAAGCGCTCTGATTTTGAAGCGCAAAAAGGCGAGCCCAACCGCTTGAGCCTGAAGGCATTGGTCGATTCGGGCGAAATCCCCGGTTTATTGGCGTATGATGGCGTGAAGCCAGTGGGATGGGTTTCGCTTGCCCCTCGCCCGGTTTTCTCCACCCTGGAGCGCTCGCGCATCCTCAAGCCGGTGGATGAGCAACCGGTGTGGTCGGTGGTGTGCTTTTTCGTCGCCAAAGCCTATCGCCGCAAAGGTGTGACGCTGCGTTTGCTGCAAGGGGCAGTGGAATTTGCCGCTCAAAACGGAGCCTCGATCGTGGAAGGCTACCCGGTCGATCCACGGCATGTGGCCTCCCCTGATCCGTTCGTCTATACGGGACTGGTCTCTACCTTCCGCCGGGCGGGTTTCAGCGAAGCACTACGACGCTCGGAGACGCGCCCGATTATGCGCTATACGATCCGAGGAGAGCACAAATGACCCAGCGCTGCGCTTGGGCAGGGAGCGAACCGCAATATGTGGCTTATCACGACCAGGAGTGGGGCGTACCGGTGCACGATGATCGCAGCTTATTCGAATTCTTGATCCTGGAGGGCGCGCAGGCAGGCTTGAGCTGGTCTACGATTCTGAATAAGCGCGCCAACTACCGGGCAGCCTTTGATGAGTTCGATGCCTACCGGATAGCACAGTATGATGAAGTCAAGGTTGCCGAGCTGCTGGCAAACCCCGGAATTGTGCGAAACCGGCTCAAAGTGGCGGCGGCTATCCAGAATGCGCGCGCTTTTTTGCAGGTGCAGCAGGAATTTGGCAGCTTTGATGCTTATATCTGGCGTTTCACAGGTGGGAAGCCGATACGCAATGCCTGGCGGTCGCTGAGCGAGATTCCCGCCAAGACACCTGAATCGGAGAGGATGAGCGCCGATTTGCTGCGGCGCGGTTTCAAATTTGTGGGACCAACGATTTGCTACGCCTTCATGCAAGCGGTCGGCATGGTCAACGACCACACGGTCGACTGCTTTCGCTACAATCAGGTTTGACTTACGCAGGTGGTGGGAGGGTGCCACTTCCCCCTTGAACGGTGTAACAATCACAAGCATGCAACTTGTGCTGGAATCGTTGAGAGCCGGGTACGCCGCTCCCGGCTCTCTCTAAGGAGGAGAAGAAGAGAAATCGCCCTTCGAACGTTATCATACCAAAGGCAGTAGAAACGTGCTTGACGACTGCCCTACGATTACCCTACGCAAGCCCATCAATATTGAAGGTTTATGGAAAAAATGAGCGGTTACGCAATTCAAACTCGAGATTTAAAGCGCATCTACAAGATTCGGGGCGGTAAAAAGGCGGAGCCCAAAGAGCTGCTGGCACTGCAGGACGTCAATTTAGAAGTGCGCAGCGGGGAGCTTTTTGGCCTTTTGGGGCCAAATGGTGCGGGCAAAACCACCCTGATCAAGATTCTCACCACGCTCCTGGCGCCATCATCAGGTTGGGCGCGCGTGGCTGGCTTCGACGTTATCAAAGAGGCCAATAAGGTACGCCCGCGGATTAACATGGTATCGGGAGGCGAGTCGTCCGGCTATGGTTTGCTCACTGTGCGGGAGAACCTGTGGATGTTCGCCCAATTCTATGGTCTTTCGAATGCAGAAGCCAACCGGCGCATCAAAGAGCTACTAGAGGTGGTGGGCCTGGCAGATCGTTTGAATACCAAGTCTTCAGACCTTTCAACCGGCTTGCGCCAGAAAATGAATATCGTACGCGGCTTTCTGACCGACCCGGATGTGCTGTTCCTGGACGAGCCAACCCTGGGGCTGGATGTGGGTGCCTCACGCGAAGTCCGCAAGTTCATCCGGCATTGGGTCGATGAGAGCGTGGAGGCGCGTCAAAATAATAACGGGGAGGCGCGTACGCTGCTGCTCACGACCCACTACATGGTAGAAGCCGATGAGCTGTGCGACCGGGTGGCGATCATCAACCAGGGGCGCGTCCTGGCGTGTGATACACCTGCGACCCTCAAGCGACGCCTGCAGGGCGAAGCTATTTACCGCATGGAGGTCAGCCCGCTCAACGGATTTCCGGTGAGCCATTTTGAGGCGCTGCAGGGGGTGAATAAAGTGGTCCATCGCCCACAAGACGGCTTTGCGGCTCTGGAGCTGATCCTGGCTCAGGATGACGCCCTGGGCGCGGTGATCAATGCCATGACGACCGCCAGCATCCACATCCTCAACCTGCAAAAGCGCGAACCCACCCTGGAAGACGTATTCGTCGACCTGGTAGGGCGCAGCATGGAAGAAGTGGAGAAAGAGGAGTAGCCGTGGAGCGGGTGAAAAAGGACTCGGGTTTGCTGCTCTTCCTGCGCACAGTGATCGCGCGCGCCTACCCCAGGGTCATCGGGCAGCAGCGCGAGAAATCGTGGGTCTTCTTTGAGATCTTCCTGCCGATGCTTTCGGTTTCCGCCTACGTGTTCGTGTACCGCGCAATTAATGCTCCAGAAGAGTATGTCGGTTTTGTGGTGATGGGGGGCGCAATGACCGCTTTCTGGATGAATGTGCTGTGGAGCATGTCCAGCCAATTGTATTGGGAGAAAGAAACCGGCAACCTGTCGCTGTATATCATGGCGCCTAATTCGCTCATGGCGATCTTGCTGGGGATGGCTCTGGGGGGGCTGTTTGCCTCCACGCTGCGCGCGATTGTGATCGTTGGGTTAGGAAGCTGGATGTTCCAGGTTCAATACGCGGTTGCCAGCTTCTCACAGTTGTTTGCGGTGTTTTTCCTCACGATGGTCGCATTGTACGGATTGGGGATGCTGTCGGCATCCCTGTTCCTGCTGCTCAGCCGGGAAGCCTGGCACCTCTCTAACCTGGCCCAAGAGCCGATCTACCTGGCTTCCGGATTCTACTTCCCGGTGAAGAACCTGAATTTTTGGGTAGCTGTGGGCGCCTCGCTCATCCCGCTCACCATGGGGCTGGATGCGATGCGCCAGCTGGTCTTCCCGTCGGGGGCGACCCTGGGTTTCCTGTCCGTGCGGGTAGAGATCGGTATCCTCTGCATCCTGAGTGTTATCTTCCTGGCGGGCGCCAGGCAGCTGCTGGGTACCATGGAAAGGCTGGCGATCCGCGAAGGACGCCTGACCGAGAGCCGGAGATAAAATGATATCCTACTTGCGCACCTTTCGCATTTCTGCCTGGCTCGGCTGGCAGATCGAATCGAACTGGGCTGACCCATTTCTGTTCGCCGTGTATTCACTGGTCAAACCGTTAGCAGGGGCGGCTATCCTGGTGGTGATGTACAGCATCATCACCAAAGGCGATTACGATTCCCCCATCTTCCCCTATATTTACCTGGGTAACGCTTTTTATATCTACGTGGGGCAACTCATGACGGGCATCTCGTGGGCGATTATCGACGACCGCGAACACTACAAGACGCTTAAGTATATCTATACGGCCCCGGTGCATTTTCCAACTTACCTGTTGGGGCGCGGGATGGCGCGTTTGCTGGTGGCCTCGATCTCGGTAGTGGTGACCATCGTGTTTGGGGTGCTGTTCCTGCGCCTGCGCATCGACCTGGCGCAGGTAGATTGGCTGATGTTCCTGTTGGCGATGGCGCTGGGGGTGAACCTGCTGGCATTGATGGGTTTGATCCTGGCAGGGATCATGCTGCTGCTGGTGCACCACTCCTGGGAGCTGGGCGGCGCGGTAGCCGGGGCGCTGTACCTGTTCAGCGGGGCGATCTTCCCGTTGGACGTTTTACCGGTCTTCCTACGCCCGATTGGCTATATCATGCCAGTCACCTACTGGCTGGAGCTGTTGAGGCGCTCTCTAGTGGGATCGGTAGCCCAGGCTTTCCCGACATTGGCTGGCTTCAGCAACGGACAACTGCTGCTCATCTTGCTAGGACTGACCGCGGTGTTCGGGGTAATTGCTGTATCTTCCTTCCGCTGGTGCGAGCGGCGCGCTTTGGAGCGCGGCCTGATCGACGTGGTCACGAATTATTAGAGAAGTTGGACCTATGCCAAAAAAAACATTCAAAACCCACAACCGTGCATCTAAGATCTATATCGGCGCAGCCGATGCAACACTACTTGGAACGATCTGGGTGGCGCTTTCTGAGCGCGGCCTGGCGGCAGTTGAAATCCAGGGCGACCAGGAGAATTTTATCCGGAGCCTGGAAGGATTGTTTAGTAAGCAGGGCACAAGCTACCTGCCAGAGATTGTGTACGATGCATCTCGAACGGCAGAGGCCACGGCCCAATTGACGGAATACCTGGCGGGCCAGCGGCGCTCCTTCGACCTGCCCATCGACTGGTCAGTGATGCCAGCGTTCCAGCAGAGAGCTTTGCAGATGGTGTACGCCATCCCTTATGGGCAGGTGATCACCTATGGGGAGATCGCCCGCCAAATCGGCAGCCCGCGGGCATTCCGGGCGGTGGGACGCGCGAACGCCACCAATCCGATGCCACTGGTGATCCCTTGCCACCGCGTTTTAGGGGCGGATGGCGGTCTACACGGTTACGGAGCGCCTGGAGGTCTACAGACCAAGGCCTGGCTGTTGGAGCTGGAAGGGCGCGGGGTGTAGCAGCTAACAGCCGCCAGCCATCAGCCATCGACAGTTAGTTATCAGCGGTCTGGTAGAAGGCTGGGCTATCCGTCGACCTCAGGTGCATAAGGATACCTAAAATTTGAAAACTAAAGATTGGTTTGCTTTTATCCTCCTGGGTCTGGTATGGGGGTCTTCTTTCCTGTGGATCAAGATTGCCGTACAGGAGGTGGGTCCATTCTTGCTGGTAGCTTTGCGCCTGCTGTTTGGCGCGTTGACTCTGTTGGGAGTGGCGGCATTCACCCGCCCAGCCTGGCCGCGCCAGCGCAGCATCTGGCTGGCGCTCACCCTGGTGGGCATTACGAATAACGCCCTGCCATACGTGTTAATTTCGTGGGGGGAACAGTATGTCGACTCGGCGGTAGCTGCCATCCTCAACGCCTCCATGCCGCTCTTCACCATGGTGATCGCTCATTTTGCCCTATCCGATGACCGCATGACACGCCGGCGCCTGGCTTCTTTGCTGGTGGGCTTTGGCGGCATCCTGCTGCTCTTTAGCCGGGATTTAGGGGCGGGGATGAGCAACAGCCTGTTGGGCCAGGGGGCTGTGCTGCTGGCGGCGATCTCTTACTCTTTCAGTACGGTTTTCTTGCGCATCACCACCAAAGAGTTGGCTCCCGCGGTGCGCGCCCTGATCCCTCTGCTGGGGGCAGATTTGATTCTCTGGGGGGTGACACCCCTGGTTGAAAGCCCGCTGGCTTTGCCACGCCTGCCGCTCACCTGGCTGGCCCTGGTGTGGCTGGGCGTCTTGGGTGTGGCCCTGGCTTACTTATTATATTTCTACTTGCTTCATTCGATCGGCCCGACGCGCACCACCCTGGTGACCTACGTCTTCCCACTGGTGGGGGTGGCATTGGGGGTTATTTTCCTGAACGAGGTGCTAGACTGGCGCCTGGTGGCGGGCACGGTGCTGGTGATCGGCTCGATTATCTGGTCGAATGCCAGGAGGTGATAAAATCAGGGGATAGGGGATAGGGGTGGGGGAAAGGGGATACGGGATTCGGGATAGCGCGGAACACGAAGGATGTGTTCCATTGTCAGGTGTTAAGTGAAGTGCCAGGGACGTCTTCCAGTATCACCAGTTCGGGTGTCTGGATGAATGGGAAGTGTGATGTGCGAATCAAGAATTAGCGGGGGTATGAGCCAGAGTCGCAACGGGTGTTCACGAATAAATGGAAGGTTTACTTATGGGTGCGATAAATCTTGAAAGTGTTTCTGATGCAGAACTGGGCGCGGCAGTTGAGAATAACCTATTTGATCTATTCCGAAGTGTGGCAAGGCTGCAGGGCGGCGAGCTGGAGGAGACTAGCCGCATCAGCCGGCATTATGTTTTTCCCACGAGCCCAATCTTCAAAGGCGTCTGGCAGACGCACCTGGAATATGAGGAGGTGGATGGGGCAATTAAGGATGCGCTGGAATTCTTCCGGGAGCGCCAAGCTCCCTTCTGCTTTTGGTGGACAGGACCTTCCACTCGGGCTCCAGGGTTGGATGAGCGTCTGCTGGCGCATGGCTTTCAGGTTTGGGAGACTGATGCGCCCTGCATGGGGGCGGAGCTAAGCACATTGGATTACAATGCCCTTAAGCGCACGCCGGCAGGCTTCAAAATCGAACTCGTTACAACTCAGCGGCAATTGGAGCAATTCAAGCAAGCATTTGTGGCGGGCATGGAGATCCCTGCATGGGCCGGGCAAGCCTGGGTGGATGCCAGCCTGGCGTTTGGAATTGAGAACGCGCCCTATCAGATGTACGTTGGTCTTCTGGATGGCGAGCCGGTGGCCTCCAACATGCTCTTCAACGGCGGTGGGATCGCCGGCGTGTACGCGGTGGCGACCGTCCAGCATGCCCGCCGGCTGGGCATTGGGGCGGCGATAACTTTGACCGCCTTCCAGGATGCCCTGGCGCTTGGATACCGTTACGGTGGGCTGTTTTCCACCGCTCTGGGCGAGCCTGTATACCGCAGGATTGGTTTCAGAAGAACCGGCGCAAGCATCAGCCGTTACTTATGGATGAACGAGGATTAGGAAGCTCGATAGAGTGTTTCCGTGTCACGTGTTCCGGTGTCAAGGGATTGAGTGCGTAGTGCGATGTGCGATGTGCGATGTAATGATCGGTGAAATCTTTCATCTAAACACCGGAAGTCTAAATCTAAAATCTAAAATCAAAAAATCTAAAATTCCCGGAGGTTCTTATGCCCCAAGCTGTGATTATCGACGCGGTGCGCACCCCTATTGGGGCGCTGGGTGGTATTCTGGCGCCTGTTCGAGCGGATGACTTGGCAGCCCACATTCTGAAGGCGCTGTTGGAGCGCACGGGGATCGATCCGGCTCTGGTGGAAGAGGTGTACATGGGCTGCGCCAACCAGGCTGGCGAAGATAACCGCAACGTGGCCCGCATGGCGGCCCTGCTGGCGGGTTTGCCGGCGGAGGTGGCGGGAGTGACGTTCAACCGGCTGTGCGCCTCCGGCCTCACGGCAGTCAACCACGCGGCGCGAGCGATCAAAGCTGGAGAGGGGGAAGTATATATCGCCGGCGGCGTTGAGAATATGAGCCGCGCCCCCTATTCGCTGCCCAAAGGCGAGCAGCCCTTCGCTTTTGGCAACCTGACCGCCTGGGATACAGCCTTGGGCTGGCGCTATCCCAATCCCAGGATGCAAGAGCTGTACGGCATTGAGGCGATGGGCGAGACCGCTGAGAACATTGCCGAGATGATGCCTGAAGTCACGCGCCAGCGGCAAGATGAATTTGCCCTTACCAGCAACCAGCGCGCTGTCGCGGCGATCGATTCCGGCAGGTTTGCGCAGGAGATTGCCCCGGTACCGGTTCCGCAGAAGAAGGGCGACCCGGTGCTGGTTGCGACTGACGAGCGCCCGCGCCGCGATTCCAGCCTGGAATCCTTGGCGCGCCTGCGACCGGCTTTCCGCAAGAACGGCAGCGTTACGGCAGGAAATTCATCGGGCCTGAACGACGGGGCGGCGGCGGTGCTGCTGATGAGCGAATCGAAAGCTGCGGAGCTGGGGCTGCGCCCAATGGCGCGCCTGGTTTCATCCGGCGCGGCGGGCGTACCACCGAGGGTGATGGGACTGGGACCCGTGCCGGCAACCCGCAAGGCCCTGGCGCGGGCTGGCCTCTCGATTGAGGAGATTGGGCTGATCGAGCTAAACGAAGCTTTTGCCGTGCAATCACTGGCGGTGATGCAGCAGCTGGGATTGCGGCATGCGATCACGAATGTCAATGGCGGAGCGGTTGCGCTGGGCCATCCCTTAGGCTGCTCCGGAGCGCGCATCCTTACCACGCTGCTGCATGAGATGCGCCGCCGGGCGCTAACGGAGAAACGCCCTTATTATGGGTTGGCGACGTTGTGTGTCGGTGTGGGGCAGGGCGAAGCCACCATCGTCGAATGGTTGGGTGACTGATGAACGTGTTGATCCTGGGCGGAACGGTGTTTTTAGGACGGGCGCTGGTGCGGGCAGCCCTGGAGTGCGGGCACACGCTGACGTTATTCAACCGCGGGCGTACCAACCCAGGGCTGTTCCCCGACGTTGAGGAACTGTACGGGGAGCGCGATGGCGGCTTGCAGGCTTTGCAAGGGCGGCGTTGGGATGCAGTCATCGACACCTGCGGGTATTTCCCGCGCGTGGTGGGCCAGTCGGCGGAGCTGCTGGCGAATGCAGTAGAGCACTATACGTTTATTTCATCAATCTCGGTGTATGCCAACACCAGCCAGCCTGGTTTGGATGAGCGAGCGCCTGTGATAAAGCTGGCGGATGAGACGGTGGAGGAGATCACGGGTGATTCTTATGGCGGGCTCAAGGCGTTGTGCGAGCAAGCCGTAGAGCAGGCAATGCCAGGAAGGGTGTTGGTCATTCGCCCGGGATTAATCGTTGGTCCGCATGACCGTTCTGACCGTTTCACTTATTGGCCCTGGCGGGTATCACAGGGAGGGGAAGTGCTGGCGCCGGGGCGGGCGCAACGGCGCGTGCAATTCATCGATGTGCGCGACCTGGCAGAGTGGATTGTGCACATGATGGAGAGCGCCCAAACTGGAGTTTTCAACGCGGATGGACCCGCCCAGCCGATGCCGATGTCAGAGTTGCTGGATACCTGCAAAGCTGTGAGCGGCAGCGATGCACACTTCATCTGGGTGGAGGATGCTTTCCTGCTGGATCACGAGGTGGGGGCATGGATGGAGATGCCTTTGTGGATACCCGAGTCTGATCCGGAGGCGGGCGGGTTCTTTGCGATCAGCAATGCGCGCGCGATGGCGGCGGGATTGCGCTTCCGCGCCCTGGAGGATACGGTGCGCGCCACGCTGGATTGGCTGGCAGAGCGCCCAGCCGAAACCGCCTGGAGAGCGGGATTGCAGCGCGAACGGGAAGCCAGCCTGTTACGAGCCTGGAATGAACGGCAGTCAGCGGGGGGGCGTTAATATCATTTTTACATAAACCTGCTATGATAAGAATGGCGAGTGACCCTCGTGATTGGAGGTGGATCATGCTCGTCGCCAAGCAGGTTGCGGATTTGATCACCTTTTGTCGAGTGATCATTGGGGTATTCCTGGGCTGGTCGGGTTTCACCCAGGGGGCAGCAGCCTTGCCATGGGTGGTGTGGCTGATGATTGCGGACTGGACGGGGGATTTCCTGGATGGAAGGATTGCACGGCGCAGCCGCATCGGAACCCATAGCTGGATTGGAGACCACGATTTACAGGTGGACATGGTGGTATCCCTGGGCCTGCTGATCTACCTGTTGGGCTCGGGTTTGACGCCCCCCTGGTTAGCTGTGACCTATCTGATGGCCTGGATGCTGTATTTCTACCAGCATGGGATCCCGCGTACCATGGGAATGCTCTTTCAAGCTCCGATTTACGCATGGTTCATTGGAGTAGCGCTTTTCCAGGTTCCCAATGCCGGATTGTGGATCGTGATCTGGATTGTGGCAGTGATTATCCTGACCTGGCCTAAATTTCCCAATGAAGTGGTGCCTGATTTCTTGGAAGGGATGCACAGATTAAGGCGGAATTAGAGCATCGGAGGGCGACAAGAGGGCGATTATAATAGCGGGGCAATCATAAGCCTTTCGGGGAGCATCCTATCTATTGAATGATCTTGAGCAAAAACCGGTTAATGTCCAGACCTTCGAAACAGGCAGGTCTGGAGTTTTTTGGTCCCACCTTGTCCCACTCGGGCGAAAAATTTTGCGCCTGCCTGGCTTGCGCATGTTCACCAAGCCTGCCCGGCAGGTGCTCTCGGTAGCCGAGCCTTCCGGTAAAATCATCCATCAGACCCACCCCGAAAATCAACGGAATGGCGGTTGTCACGAAATCCGTGTGTTGAGCGCCAATTTGTGCCATGATTGGCCGCGCCGGCGAAAGATGATCGAGCGCCTGGAGGCCTTTTCCCGGCTGGTGGAAGACCACCAGGTTGATGTGCTGCTGCTGCAGGAGGTCTCGCGCACGATCGATTTAAGGGTAGATCGCTGGCTGGCGGAACGGTTGGGAATGGGATACGTTTATGCGCGAGCGAACGGGCACCAACGAGGGATCGGCTTCGAAGAGGGGCTGGCGATCTTCAGCCGGTTCCCGCTGCATACCCCGAGATTGACCGAGCTGGACCGCCGCCAGAATCCTTTCGTACGGCGCATGGTGTTAGGCGCCACCATGGAAACTCCGTGCGGTCCGCTCAAGGCTTTTTCGGTGCATCTCGGGCTGATCCACCGGCACAACCAGACCCAAATGTCGCACCTGCGAGACTGGGTAGCGAGCTTAGCCGGTTCGGCGAGCGCTCTGATCGGCGGTGATTTCAACAGCCATGAAGCCAGCCCGCAAATGCAACAAATCCGAAAAATCTGGCGAGATGTATTCCGCCAGCTGCACCCCAAGGGTGACGCAACCACGCACGAACTACGTTGGCCCTGGGGAGCAAGATTGAGGCGCGCCCGCCTCGATTACGTTTTCTTACACCCGGGCAATCCGGATTGGTGTGTGACGGAAGCCCGGAATCTCGAAACCCCTGTTTTGCGGCATTCCGATCACCGGGCTGTGTTTGCACGATTGGCGCCATCACCCTGTTTGGCGCCGCACGGCGTTCAAAAAATCGGCTAGCAAACCGTATGCGGTGGTGTGCGGACCAGGGTCGGCTTCGATGACGGAAAGCAAGCCGAGCACGTCACTTTCGAACTGGACGATGCTGGTGGTATTCTCCACCGCGTACATGGGGGAAGAGCGATCCACCATCTCGGGGGCCACGCGCGCCTGTACTCCTTGAGGCGTGCGCTCGGCTGAACAAACCAGCTTCCAACGCTTTCCTTGACTGCGGGCTTGCTGAATGGCTTCCATGGTGATGCCTCGGATGCCAGTGCGCTCTACCTGGGCGGGTTTCAGCGGGATATCCATCAATATAGTAACCAGGGCAGAAACTTTAACTGCCGCATCCCAACCATCGATGTCGCCGCTGGGGTCGGTCTCGGCGATGCCAATAGACTGCGCATAGGCGACAGCCTGATCGAAGGGTTCGCCTGCTTCCATCCGATTCAAGATCAAGTTGGTGGTGCTGTTGAGCACGCCGCGTAAGCTACGCAGTTGAGCGGCGGGGAGCGTCTGGCGAAAGAGGGAAAAGATCGGCGCTCCATCCATCACGGTCGACTCAAAGAAGAACCTGACCCCATGCGCGGCTGCCAGATCGCTCAGCTCACGGTAAGCGTGGACAACCGGTCCTTTGTTGGCGGTGATGGCGTGCATGCCCAGCTCCAGGGCAGCGCGCAGGTGATCTACTGCAGGCTGCCCGCTTTCATAATTCACGGGGGTATTCTCGAAGAGCACATCAGCAGCGCAGCGGCGCACGAAATCAATTCCATCCACGGGGGGATCTACTCTCGAGAGGGCTGCCAGAGAGAGACCCTGTTCCATCCGCTGCAGGGCGGCTTGCAAATCGATGCCCTGGGGGTCGACGGCAGCGCCGTGGCGCCCGGTGCTGATGCCGGTGACGCTGAAGGTGATGCCGTAGCGGCTCTCGATCTCAGACTGTTTGCGCAGCAGCAAACGCGCCAGCGCCTGCCCAACATTGCCAAAGCCAAGAAATGCTAGTTTATAGTGAGACATAAGTTAAGTGCTCCTGTGTCAGGTGATCCAGTGTCAAGTGGATGCGTGATGAGTGGCGCGCGACACGCTCTCACACCGGAGGCCAGGGATATTGGCGGCGGCTGGAATCCGGGTTGGGAAAACAGCCTGAAGCTAGTAAATTTTGGATGCGCTGTGCCAGGGCAGCGATCTCTGCGGCGTTGAGATAAGGGCGCAACTCTTCGACGGTATCGGAGGGAGGGTCGGCTGCCAGCAGAGATTGGAGACGCGCCAGATCAGCGCACAGGTTGCTGGGGATGGGCTCTCCAGCAAAATCCCACACCACTGTTCGCAGCTTATCCTCCACATGGAAACAGATACCGTGGTCGATCAGCCATAAGCGCTGGTCGGGATCCAACAAGACATGGCTGCCCTTGCGGTCAGCATTGTTGGTGATCAGGTCGAAGGCAACCAGGGGGCGCAGACGTTGGCGGTCTTCTGGCGTGAAATTGAAATAATGATATTCGGGATTATGCTCGATGAAGAGCTGAAGTGAACCAGGCCCCAATGGGCCATCCCGGCGGTAGATGGTGGGCGGCACCAGGCCCCACCCCAGCGCCTCGCTGACCAGGTAGGCAGCGACCTCACGGCGCGCCAGAGAGGCCGGCGGAAAATCCCAAAGAGGGCGCACGCCGGGCGTAGGTTTGTAGACCGCTTGCAGCGAGCGCGTCCCCCGCTCGACCTGGACCAGGTAGGTATAGTTCGAGCCCCACATAAATTCACCGCGCAAGCCCAGCTTACCGGTTTGCAGAAATTCCAGGGTTTCTTGATTCTGGGAGGTGGGCATCAGCAAATGGGCAGGGGAGTCGGCGAATCAACGAATCAGCGGAGTAGTGAAGCGGCGAATCAGCAAAGAAGTAAAAGAGCAAAATAGCAAATCAGCAAATGAGCTAGCGACCTGACAGTTTACCAAAAGAATAGTTGATCGGCCGGGCAAAACCGGGTAAAGTCATTCTCACGACAGAATCCTTTCCCGGAGGTTAACCCATGCCGATCAACAGTCTGTATCATACCTGGTTTCAGCGGATTCGAGAACTGCGACCCAATCAGCGCATCACGCAGGTTCGCAACTTTGTCTGGCTGATCATTGGGATCTATCAAAGCCGCTCGGTGTGTCTGACCCGGATTGCGGGGAAGATCCCTGGTCCGGCCAAGCTGTTGAGTTCCGCCCGCCGCTTGAGCCGGCTGTTGGACAATCCTGCCATTCGAGTGCGGGAATGGTACGAACCCATCGCCCGGGAGTGGCTGGAAACCCAGTTCCGGCATGTGGGTGAAATCCGTTTGATCGTGGATGGCACCAAG
>Ga0105106_10000905_pt1 | contig 21086 bp, 30 predicted proteins | sample PPLLaktember2015_5_FD_79109 | JGI IMG/M metagenome (GOLD analysis project Ga0105106, IMG submission 79109) | Freshwater sediment microbial communities from Prairie Pothole Lake near Jamestown, North Dakota, USA - PPLs Lake P8 Core (1) Depth... | ecosystem: Environmental > Aquatic > Freshwater >...
GTTCTCCACTCTACCTCGTCCTCATCGAGTTCGTCCGGGGTTTTATAGTCAAGCGGCTCCCAGTAAGAATCTTGATAATAATGCACGCCGCCCTCTATATCCAAGCCTAAGAAGTCGGTTAAAAGATCGTCTAAATCGTACTCGTCCTCGTCGGCGGTAAGGTTTATCTTTTCATCGGCGGGTAAACATTCGGTATCAAAAGCCACTTGAATGGCGGCTAAATCAATCTCGGCATTTACCTGTGCGTCCTTCCAAAAGCCGTTGACTTCGGGATAATCTGCCTTTATCTTCGCTCTTAATTCACCCCTGTTCATTTTTTCACCTCACGATCTTGGCGTAAAAAGTAAAAAATAACAACCAACTTAAGCATATCCGCAATAAACTCCTTTGGGAGCATTTCGTTGAAGGAGCAATACACAAAAACCGTACCGCAACATACCGTTAATAGATAACGACCGCTTAAAAGTTTATCCATGCTACACCATTTCAACCAGCCGCTTAGACCGATTGCCTGTTAAGGTTTTGTTATAAAAACTCCATTTGAAACCACCCGCAGTTAATCTTTTCGGACGACCTAAAGCACAAGAAGATATATGTATTGCTTGTATTCCTGTTTTTCTCCACGCTTCTTTAATCGATTCAAAAAAGTTTACCACTTCCCCTTGCAATGTTTTTTGCATTACCGGTCTTGACGATTTTTTTGACCCCATTAAAAGATTTTCTTTGTTTTCTATAAAACGACAATTTTCTTTAGTATAATTTCCATCAGAATTTATCCTGTCTAACGAAGGAGATTTTAATAAAAAAGCCTTATCCCTAAACCATAATTCTTTTACATCTTCGATAGAAAACTCTACCCTTATGCCCCGACCCCCATACCAGTTATAAGATGTACTAGTTTTACCTTCACAACGTTGCTTGGCACTCCAATAATGTCTGCACCAAGGATGATTTTTTTTCCATTTTTTATCGTAATTTTTCCTATCAAACATTCTAAACCATCTCCACTAAAGTTTTTGCTCTGGTTTTTACCTGCAAAAACCATTTACTATTAATCATTTCTTGGCGCACCTTGTCCAAGTCGCCGGCCTGCCATGCCGCCCTTAATTTCATAAAGCCGAAAAGTTTGCTTCCAAGGTTGTAAGCCATATCCGCAAGAATCGCCTTGTGGTTATCGGATAAACTATCCCAAACATCACCGACAAAATGTTTTGCCGTGATAATCGCATCGTTATAAAGGATCTCGAAAGCTTTGTCTGCCCTTTCGCGGGTGATCGTTTCTCCGATGAATAACGCTTTAACGACCACACTATCCAGGTTGAAACCATACCCCACGGTGAGATGACCGGCGGTACACAAATAAGCGTTCTCCCTAAAGCCTTCATGGTCTTTCACCATCTGTTTATCTTTTGGACGCGGGAAACTACTATTCATCTTGCCATTACTCCTATAAACAAATACCCGTAATTGATGTATTTAAGCGACAGGCAGACAAAAACTTCCTCTACCGCCGCCGGCAATGGGTTCCATACCCCCAAAACGACGCTGACCACCGAGGCTACGGCCTGGCAGATCAGCAAAATAACCGCCTTATCCCACCACCCGGCGCCCCAGGCGAGGATTGCGCCCACTCCCAGGCTTCCTAGGGCAAAAACAGCCCTTTTTATGAGTTTTTGTGTTGTCGTCGAACCGCCATATCCAAGGCTACGGGAGCCCATTTCCGGTACCAAGGCCAGAATAAACTGCCACGCCCACGTCCCGGTGATGATTGACAGGATGTTTATACCCAAAATCTGCACTCCGGCGCCTAAAAAACGGCGTTTCCACTTACCCGCCCGGCCGCCCCACATCCATAAAAAGCAATCGACAACGCAGATAGCTAAGGCAATAGCCGCTAATGAGCCTAGACCAAACTCGCTCATTCGCCCACCGCCTCGATCACCCAGCGATTAGCCTGTGCTTTCTCGCTTTGTAAGAAGTCGATACATTCCTGCTTAGATCCCCACCAGACCCTTATATCCTGCGGCTTACTTGGTTGCGTTTTTGCACAACCGGTTAAGGTGATCGATCCGGCTATTAACAACAACCAAACGGCGTGCTTTTTTATCATCGCAGACCCCCTGTAATAACTGTTTTTTTTCCTTCTCTAGCTTATCCAATTCGTTGCGCCAGCGTTCCTCGCGCTTTTGTATGGGCAATATGCCCATCAACTTGTCAAGTAGACCAAACAAATTTCCTATTCCCATACTTGCCCTCCTGCCAAGATTTTTTTAACTGGTCGGTAGAAAGTTGATAAACAAATTAAACCACACGTTTTAGCTAAAGGTCTTTCGCTACGCTTTTTAGTCCAAAAAAGGTGACCGCACATTTCACATTCTTTGCAAATATATAATTTTTGTTTGATAGATATAACCATATTTATTCCTAATCCAACCCATATTACTTACTCCCCGTGAAACCCGTTAATATCGCGCATAATGACGCTACGCCGGCCGCAAACGAGCTAAACACCATTGCCAGCGTCGGCCATACCGTACCGCAAAAAGATAATCCCCACACCAACGCACCAGAAACGCATACGATCAAGATTTTTTGCCAGGTCTTCATAAAACTCCTTTATTGAAATTCCTCTACCACCAACCGCTGTGTGTCCCCTATATGTTCAACCGACGCACTATGCTTGATTTTATGCCCCGCCATACCGTCAGCGACAAATATTATTTTCTCAAGCCTTCCGCGCCGATATGTTTCGCGAATAATCTTTACGCTTTTGAACCCCGCCTTCGTCAACATAAACTCCGTCATCTTCCCGTCCATTCAGTTTACGCCTTATAATAACCGGCTTACAACGTATCTTAGCTATGCCCATGCCCCTAAAATTGACCAATCGGGCCAAAAGATGGTCACTTCCGGCCATGTTGCCACCAGCCCACTAACCAAAACCCAAGCAAAATGACATAGGCTATCGCCACAACGATAACCAAAAAAATAAAGCTATCGATGATCGTCCATTGCCCCAAAGGCTTAGTAAGATAATTAACCATGTTTCTCGTTGCTAAAAAACTTATCTAGCTTTTCGTTTACCCTGTGCAAACTATCTTTGATCTCCGTGATGTCGCGCTGTAACGCCTCATGCCTGACCGTGCAAACCTGGGCCTGCACATATTCTTTCATGTCGGTTTTTACGCTTTCTTTCACTACATCAACCCTCTCATAGACGCGCTTTATCTTCTCGTCGCCCCGGCGCGAGACATCGAAGATTACCTTCGACATCAGCCCGAAAGCCGCTAACCCTACGCTTGAGACCGTAATCAGTTCAGCCAGCATACTCTTAGTTACACGATACGATCAACCCGCTGACCACGTTAGCTTGGCACTTAGTCGCACAATCTGCCGCATTGCACATCCAAAAACCTGTGCTGTTGGTCATTCCAGCGTTACCAGCCACATGAATTGTGCCGTTGAAATTGGAGTTACCGTTGACATCCAAGCGATAACCCGGCGTTGCCGTTCCCACGCCTAAGCCGGTTGCGTTCATCACGGCGTAAGGATAGCTGCTGCCGCCAAAATTTATGGCAGTAGTGTTGGCACGGCCAAGATCCATGGAGTCTAACGAACCGCTAATGTTTAAAAAATACCCTTTTGCTGTTCCACCTCCATAGAGGCCAAGTCCTCCATCGTAAGCAAGATTAAGCAACCCTTTAGCATCACCGGAATTGTTGTAACATGTAATTTGCGCATACCTATTAAGCCCTGTCGTTAGCTTAAAAATTGCATCACTCCCAGAGCTGGCGTTTAAGTTTAGAGTAGGCGAGGCTCCATCCACAAAAGTAAAATTAGCGCTTCCTGCAAATCCTGTGCCGTTGTTGTATTGGACATGGCTAGAAGAACCGCCGGGAGAAGTTTCTGGCACGGCATAAAACCCTTTTACACCTGTCGCATTTGTGCCGTAATAATAAGTATTACCTGGGGCCGTACTATCGTTAACTAGGTTTAATGTCCGGCTCGATGACAAATCCCCTCCACCAGTCAAGGAATTGGCGGTATTTATCGCCACACTATCAGCGGGAATCGTAGCGCTGTCGGAAGGCATGGTGTAAACTTTTGCGTCCGTTCCGTTGAAAGTAAGCGAGTTGTTTACGGTTAAAGTCTTGCCGTTGGCAATCGTAAGGGTTGCATCGCTGGCAGGAGCGGTTACGGTAAGTTTATTATAAGATGTCGCGTTAGCAACTCCCAAGTTAGGCGTAATTAGTGTCGGGGTATTGGCAAAAACCAGGTTGCCTGTACCAACTTCATCGGAGATCGAACTAGCCAACGAAGAAGAATTTGCCGCTACGCCCAAGGTACCGATACCGCCGGAAGTAACGACAACGCCATTGCTGGTTAATCCGCTGATCGCGGAAACGCTGGCGGTCGTGGCATTAAGCGTTACGATGTCGGCAGTTTTAAATTTCTTTGCTGAACTTCCAAGTGAATAGGTATTATTGGCGGCCGGAGTAACGTCGGTATTAACCCGCTTTAAATAATCCCGCGTTGAATCATGCGCTCCGCTCCCGCCATGTTGAGCCTGAACAACCAAAGGCTTAAACGGCGTGAAAACAAAAAAACCTAAAAGTAGAATAACCAAAACAAAAATAGCATGACTTAATGCTTTCCTAACCATATTGTCTTACCTCCTTACAAGCTCGACTTCGTAACAAACTCCGCTGTAACATTAGCGTTTGCGCTGCCGAGCGTAAAATTAAAACGTATATATTCCCCAATAGACGGATTGAAAACTATCGACCGGTTTGCGGCTAAACTCGTGGCGATAGCGCTTAAATCGTTTCCGTCGGTATCATAAGGCGTGTACCATGTCGTGCCCCCGTCATCAGAAAGTTGGTATCCTATATCCATCGTGCTGTTGGAAGGATCAGTCATGTAAAAATTGAGCTTGCTATACCCTTCTGAATTCTTAATCAGTATTTTGTCAGAAGTATAATTAGCCGTAGCGGTATTCATGGGCAATTCATTCCACAAGCCATTGGTAGAATCAGACAAGTATTGCCTTGATACCAAATACCTTCCGGCAAACACCGTTAAGGTAACCATGCAAAAAACCAATGCCAGCAACGATATTTTCCTTCTCATAAAATTAGCCTCCTGGGTAAATTTAGTTAATATGCTTATCGCCCCTAATTTTAAAAAAACGGACGGGGAGGGTTGGCCCCTCCCGCGTCAAAAATTAACTCTGCGTTGCTTGTAACCCGACCTTGTACTGTAACCGCGCACCGTAAACATTTACATCATCATTGTCCGTGTTGATGGTAAACTCGACCAAAAGAATATCGTCGGCGTCAATGTCTGCGTCCGCGCCGATACCCGTTGATAAAGTAACCAGCCCGTTCCATGCCCGACCCGCGCCGTTAGCGACGACAACCGTATCGGTAATGATCGGTGTGGTGTTGCCATACTCGAAAACACGCACATCGTAATTGCCTTCCGCAGCGTCTTGTTCGTGCAGATCAAACGAAAGGATAAGGTCTGCCGCGCTGCCGCCATCGACAAAAGTTGAAGGCACTTGGACGGTGAACCTTAAAAAATCCGCAGCCTCGGCTAAAGTTACATAGCCTTCGGTGGAGCCTAACTCGTCAACGCCGGCCAAGCCTACGCAAAGATTCCCTGCTCCATACCCGCCTACTCTCGTTTCGGTGGCGCTAAGGTAACTAATCGGAGCGTAAGCATATCTGGTCGTCTTAGAGTTAGTCGTAGCCTTAATGCCTACTGCGGTAGAAAGAATATCCCCGCCGTCAACGGTTAAGTCGCCGTCGATCTGTAATGTTCCGGCAGTAGTCAAATTAAGCACTTCCGCGAAAGAACCGCTCAAGTCAGTCTGTACGCTTAAATCGTTGCCGGTAGCTTGTGAAATGATCTTCCAATCGTCGCCGTTGTCACCGGAAACGTCGGCGCTCAACGTAATTGAAGCATCGCCGGTAGTATCGTGGTCTTTAGACTGCACCAATAAATTAGTACCGGTATCGTCATCACCCAAAAGTTTTACCACTCCGTCGCTGCCATTAGTAAGCGTTTCGCTGTTTTGCAAAGTAGCGCCATCAGTAAGATTGATCGTTTCGGCAAAGGTAGATTGACCTTTAGAAACCTTTAACCCCTCGTTGTTTTCGGAATTGATCTCAACCGCGTAAGCTCCGGCCTGCACCCCAGCGTCATCATCGACGTAAATACAATATCCCTGCGTTCCCGCCGGTGTTCCTGTATCTGCATCTAATCGCAATAATGCCGCTGTGCTGGCAATAGCCCCGGTTGAGTGTACCTCAATTACGCCTTCACCGGCTGTCCCTGTAATCACTCCTGTAACATTTAACGCCCGCTCGTCTAAGCGATTAGCCATCGGAATTTCGATAGCGTCGCCGTCAGAGGCCGCCGAAGCGTCGATGTAAATAGCGGAATAATCGCCGTTGTGCGTTAAAACAATCCCGCGATCGTTACCCGTACCGGCTTGAGTAATGTCTAAAGCCGTACCGGTAGAATCGGCGTGCGTCTGGCTTAAAGTCACCAATGCGTTAGTAGCGCCGGTTACGTTCCGGGAAATGTTAGCAACAACCTGATCTGCGCCAGAAGCAAAATCGACTTGACCGTTGTCAAGATCGATGTCGCCGGCCGTGATCTGCAAGTCGCCGGCCGTTAACGTCAAAACATCCGTCGAAGCGTTACCCGCGATCACGGTCGCACCATAAGCACTTACCGTAAAGTCGGCCGCTGAACCATCGTAAGCATAAATGTAATAATTGTCGGTAGCGATCGCGTCGCTGTCTAAATACAACATCTTGCCGCCGGTAGTCATGTCGTCGGCTGTTGCGCTGATAACGCTTAGAGAAGTAGCGGAAGATGTAATCGAAAGCGGGCTTCCAGTCGTGGTTGCCGCCGATTGAATATCAACCGCCGTTTCGTTCTGATCGTTATCAACCGTCAATTTGCCTTCGCCGATAGTAACGTCTTTAGCGTCGGAAACCGTAACGTCATCACCGAGCGTGATGCCGCCGGTAGAGGTTGAGCAGATGTTTACACCGCCCGCGCCTAAACCGTCAACTGTAATCGTCGATCCTGCCGAAGAAGCAGTCATAGCGTTAGTCTTAAACGTGCCGATGGTTGCCGCTCCGCTGATCTCCAAAGAAGTACCAGAGATCGCGCCCGCGCCGGTAATGTCGTAATTCGTACCGTCAATCGCGGCGGCCCCGGTCTTTAAAGCAGTAGTTAAATTAGCCGAAGAAGCGTCGATACCTGTCGCCGTCGAAGCCGAAGGCGATAAAGTAATCATCGTCGCCGATTCGTCGCTGGCCAAAGTAATCGCGCCATCTGCGTCCACATCGAAATCGGTCAAATCAATAGTGCCGGTTGTACCAATGATAGTATGCGCGCCAATATTCAAGGCATTAGTAACCCCAGCGTCGGAAGCGTCAATTGCGTCCGTGATCGTCGCGCTGGTTCCGCTAGTGTTAAACAAAATGCCATCGGTAATGTCTTGGCTCGCTGCGCCGCTGTCGATTTCTAATCCCTTTGCCTGCGTTCCAGCGTATGTATTGGCAATCTCTACGTTGTTTCCCGAAGTATTGAGATTGACCAAAACATCCCCAGTTGCGTCCGTTGTGATCGTAGCCCCGGCATTATAAGCCGCGTCTAAACTTGCCGCCGCCCCAGTCGCAAGCGTATTCGTACCGCTATTATCGCGGTATTTCAACGTATGCGCCGAAGTGTCATACCAGATCGTACCTTCTGACGGCGTGCTGGCCGGAGTTTCCCCTAACAAAAGACCGCCATCTTCGGGTACAGAAACCAAAGAATCTCCATCAGTATCGCTGACCTGAAAAACAGTCGTACTGGCAGCTTTGGCTTTAACCTCTATTGGCGGCATTTTGGAAGCGGTAAAACCGGGTATTGACCACGCTGCCAGGAGGATTGTCACCATCAATCGCAAAAATCTGTTCATCGTTTCCCCTCCTTACTCTTTTACCCTTAAAATGCTAAAGATCATTTCTCGTCCTCTACCTTGGTTTCTTCTAAGGCTTTTTTAAATTCTGCCGTAGAAATGTAACCGTACTCCTTAACGCCAACACCAACCTTATGGACGGATTGGGCCACAAAGCCTCGTTTCGCCAAGAGATTATGTTGCGCGTGAGAAACATAAACCAAACTGCTTACTTTCTGCGGAATGATTTTTTTCTCTGCCAACCCTTCGCTTTCATCGTAATTACTGATCTTCTTTTTCTCTGCCATCGGTAGCCTCCTTAGCTTGCTTGGCGTATCAATTTCTTAAACTCTCTTAACGCTTTTTTCTTTCGAGAGGCTTTTAAGTGATCTCTTTTAACCTCTGCGTCCGCTTGGCAGTATGCGTTACCGTTGATATAAACGGGTTTTCTAATCCGTTCACCACAACTAACACATACTGCCAAAGGGCAAAAACTCATTAACTATCTCAAGTTGTAGAGAAGTTACTGCCGCCCCACGGTCTGAAATCATCTACTGTGCCACCAAAGCGAGTAGAAGTCTTGGCCTTGTAAACTTCTCTGTCCTCATCGTAATAAAAATCGACCTTGGGGGGACGACGACGATACCCTTTCAATCCTTTGCCGGCTACGCCTAAAAACCAAGCGTCGGAATCCCCGGCCAGATAACGCCATACTTTCAAGGTAACGATGTCCTGCAAGGTGTTGATGTCGTTAATCAATTCGCCCGGTTTATTTTCGCTTTCGAGCAGCCTTTGTGCGGTAAACCGTAACTGCGGAGGCACGACTAACATATTCGGCATGATAACGATCTCCTCGTCGCGCTCGTTCTTGGCGTTGGTTACCGTAACCAAATTCCAAAGCGTTTCGAAATTGTCCGCGTCAAGATCGCTCGCAATGCCGTTGTAATACGTTCCACCACCCTTCGATGTTCTGGTGTTGTTCGACAAATTGAAAAGAGGCTTGCTGTCGTAACACAAATCGCCGGTAGAATCGGTAAGAACACCGGTAATCGTGTTGTTAAAAACATCATGACCGGCCGTAAGCCCGCCATAGACGAAGAATTTAGAGAAAAATCTTTCCATCGTCATATTGGTGGCTGATCCCCAACCGCCGACAATCGACTTCAAGAAACTTTTAACTTGCCGGTTATCTTCGACAAGCTCTTGGGTAACCTCTGTCCGTTTGCCGAATTTACGCATTTTCGCGTAAACGGTAAACCCTTCGGCGGCGTTGTCATTCTCGAATTCCTCGCCTTCCTCAACTTCCGCAAGCTCGCCCATTCCGATACCGCTCACACTTTGTTCGTAAGCGTCAACCGAACTCCCCATATCGAAAATCGACTGATGTTCCATCGGTACTGCGGTATAATTACCCCAGAACCAATTGATCGCTTGCCTTTTGATCGATTCCGTAAACTGATTTCTAACCATCGCTAACCTCCCTAAGAACCTTTAGACGCTCATTGACGTTCAAGGGGTTTTAATCTTATTACGCTACGCCTTTCGCCTGTTGCTTACCTTCTGCGATCTTGACCATGACATACTGGTTGACCGTATCAACCTCGGTAATCAAGAATATGTCTTGGTTGGATTCGCCTACATCTGCATACTGAATATTAGCGGCGACAGCTACATCGCAAGTTTCTCCGCGTATCGCCTCTGTTACTGCCGCATCGGCAGGAATCCAATACTGCGAATCCATGGAAATATCCACGGCACAACTATCGGCGGCAGCGGTAGAAGAAGATGTAAACGCTCCCACTTCTGCCCAACCATAAATCACCGTATCGTTCTCGGCCAACAACGCGAAATCGTTGTTGCTATCCACATAACCGAACTTGCCGGACAAGGCACTAAATACCTGGGTCGCAGCAATCGGCATCCAGATCATCGTTCTTTTACCTCTCGCGTAACCACAAAAAATCGGTTTCCCGTAAATTTCTTTAGGCATTTCCTTTCCTCCCTTTTAACTTAAAACCTGTGGAACGGGTTGCCCACGTTCTTTAGCTTTACTTTGTAAACTCTTTAATAAACTAGCGTATTGCTGTTTTTCATAGCCCAATTCTTTACATTGGCGCTCTTGTTCCCTCGTCAACGTAACTGCCGGCAGGTTACTTCCTCCCCGGCCGCCGTCGCCGGCGTCATTCTCGACAATACGCTTACCGGCTTTTTTTAAAGCCGCTTCTACCGCCGCGTTAACTCTTGCGTCAATATCGGCCTCGATCTCGTCGGCGTGTTTCCCTTTTACGAGCAGGATTGCGTTAGCGACTGCGTGCCTTGCACCCTCTGGCGTCATTTTGACTTGTTCGGGTATTTGACTAAGCACTTCCTCGAACTCTTTGCCATGCTTTTCAAAGAACTTTTTTTCCTTCTCGGCAATGGCTGATCTCGCGTTGTTAACATGAAGATCACGCACCGTAGGCCGGTAAGGCTGCAACGCAGCGTCGACCTGCGCGTTGCTAATCGCGGTAGCTACATCCACGATGGCGTTTAACGCTTCTTCGTCCATCGCGGGGTATTGCTCTTTAAGCCCGCTAATCAGCTTTTTACGGTATTCCTCGCGCGTTAATTGCGGCTGGGCCGGTGTTTTGCTGATCTTTTCCTGCAACTCGGCAATGAGCCGGTCTTTCTCGGCAGCCTTTCGTTCCTGCTCTTTAGCCCGGTTTTTCCACGGTACACCGGCTTCGTCCTTATCCCCGGCGTCCTCGCCTTCGATTTCGGGTTTTTCGCCTTTTTCCTTGTCCTTCTCGCCGCCTTTATCCTCGTCTTTTTCGCCTTCGTCCTTGTTGGCCGGCGCCTCATCTCTCTCTAGCTCTGCCAAGACTGCCCTCTCACCGTCGGTAAGGCCGTCATCTGCCGGGGGTTTGTCGCTGCCATCCGGCTTATCCGCACCTTTGTCGCTTTCGCCACCAGCGTCGCCGCCGGCTTCTTCGCCTTCAATGCTAAATGCGGGAAACATCATCCGTTTAAGTAACTCTGTCCACATAAATACCTCCGTTTTTGTTAACGCGGCCGGGGACAGCCGCGATTGTGGCAACTGGTTATTAAATAAAAAACCCTAAACGCAAATCAAAAATCCACAATCCTTTGATTCACGCTTAGGGTTTCAAGAACCTCGAAGCGTATTACCTGATTGTCAAATAGCGGGTATCAATTCTTTCGCGGTTAACTTACCACCTGGCTCGTCGCCCGCGACAATTTCAAAAATAGTCTTGCACCTAACACACTTAATCTGGATCCTGCCAATGTCGTAACCGACATATTTTAAAAGCAACCTGCCGCATATATTCCCGTCGTCTTTAATATGCGGGCAACGTAATTCTTTAATCTGCGTCTTTTCCACCCTCTGCCTCTTTTTCTATTTCCTTCAAAACATCGTTATATTCGACCGGCAACCCGATTATCTCTTGCAAGGCGACTAAAAGCGCCCGCTTGGTTTCGCTCTCTGGGCCAATCGGTACGCTCACCAATTCATCTTTTACGCTTTCATACAGCTTGGCATAAACGCCTTTGGCCTTGATATAACGGCTGTCGCTTATCATTGCGCGGAATATCTCGCCCAATTCAATATACAACTCCCGCGATTCTTTACGCTTGAGAGTAAGCTCTTCGCTGATCTTATTGTGCTGCTGGCGCTGCAACTTGCGCGCCTTGAGCTTGTCCAGGTAACCCATTCGGCAAACCTCCTTGCGAATTCATTGTTTCCATGCCGGGGATAGGCGGGAACTCTTGCGCCAAAATAGCGTCAACCTGTTCTCTCGAAGCCCCGGAAGTAATCAATTCTTTAGCTCTAGCTTTCATGCCCTCCGCTCTACGTTCTGCCTGTTGCATCTTCTCTTTCATAATCATCGCTTGCGCGCGCATCTTGATCTCGCGTTGCTTGATTTCTTCATCGCTGGGTAACACCTTGGCTACACTCTGCTCAAGCGTACCGCCCATTGTTTTCATGATATTTTCCAAGAGATACCGGCGGTTTTCAGGGAAAGCCAATAACGGCTCTTTCTGGGTAAGCTCGTAAAAGGTCATCAACTGTTGCAAGAACATACCCTTATCCACGGTTTCGATAGAACCTACCGGTCTATATTCGCTGCGCTCGCGCAATTCCTCGCGGGTAATACGCGGGAATGCGTATTGTCCATCTTCGCCCATTGAGCGATAAACCTTGCCGTTGGGCCGGTATTGGTAATACAATTCGATCAGCTGGAAAGCAACCTCGCGGTTAGACCGCTGTATTACCCGGATAAAGCCGGCAATCTTTTTATTGGCCTGCTGTAACAACATCTGAGTTTTAGCCGCCGGCGCCCTAGGATCAGTTAACGATTCCCGCCCGGACATATTCTCGCTACCGCCGCCGGCCATGCGCCCACCCTCGGCCCCGACCTTCATCACGTCCAGGAGCATGCCTATGGCCGGGCTTACCTGCGTGGTATCGAAACTAAAATCATTGGCGCTCTTGAGCCATAGTGTCAACCCTGGATATACGCCTTTTCTTAATTGCGGCCCTAGAGCTTTCCTTTCGCTGGCGTTGGCCTTATTAACCGGTATCGAACCGTAAAGCAAACAATCTAAGAAAAAATTAAGCGCCACGTTGGATAGGTCTTGGCTATCGGTAATCATTTCACACAAACCTTCGCGATAAATGCCGTCCTCTTTTTTCTCGCTGATGTACTTGGGGATAAAATACGGGCGGTTATGCCAGTAAGGAAAACGGCGCACACGCAATAATAGGCATTTAGAATCCGATTCTTTTTCCCCGGCACCGTATTCATCATCGTCCGTTTCGCCGTTTAAACCATCCCAAAGAATATCGACCAGGTATTTCTTGCCGATGTCTTTATCGTCGAAAGAATATCTTAGCTCTACGGTATAGCAGGTAAATTCGCGGGTAAGAAAATCGTTTACTTCCTCGTCCTCACCTTTGGAGTTTTTCTCATAGCGCAATTCCTCGACATCTTCCTCGGTAAACTTACCGTCCTTTTTACCGCGCAATAGATCAGCGCCGGTCAAGGTGTATCGTTTGCCATGACAACTTGATTCTTTAACGCTCTTGGCTTTAGGATGGATAAAAAAGTCGCGTATCGCAATATGCTTGGGTTTGGGATTATCCCATACAGGGGTCGTGTACTCGGTAAGGATGTCAACTTTTGAGCCGTCCATCTTTTCCAGCTGGGCTTTATACCGCCGCCAGTCGTCGGGGTTATCGGCCTTTTCTGCGGAAGGATAATTTTTAAGAAAACTTAATAGTCCTTCCGGCGTAGCCATGTACGTTTCAATATCGCGGAAGTCATCGGTTTCGTAATGCCAGGGTAACTCTATCCAGCCGGTACCATGCAGCACCGCGTCAAACACCACCGGCGAATCTTCTTCCTCGTAGTTTAGTTCTTGCTTGCACTCGAAGGTTAAAAATTTCTGCTTTGCATTATGCGATTTCATCTTATCCGCTATACCCTTATCGTTTATCTCGGTAGGTAAAACCTCCCAAATATCATCGGGCGTATGGATCGCTGTTAAGATACTATTAACCACGACATCGACCTTCTCTCTGGTCATCGGCACGTTGTAGTTGCTGCCGTTTTGGAAAGGAAATGTTTTCTCCGGGAGAATACCGTAATACTGATCCTCGTTAGCTTTCCAGGTGTCGTATAAACCGTATTCTTCCCGCGCTTCTTCGATGGCGTTTAAAGCTTCTTTGATATAAGTTTTTAAAGACTTTTGTTTGTCCTCTGAAAGCTTTTTTATGGTAAATGCGGAGTCAATCTTGTCCTCATAGCCCTCCGGCGCATCACTCATCTTGTAGCCGGTGCGCTGATTAGGCTCGCGTAGTTTTTCGTTGGTTTCGATCATGACAACCTATTCCCTCCCCCAAATGCTCCCCTTACCCTATTCATAAAACCGGGTTTAGCGATATGAATTGTCGGCTTGGCCGTCTTTGTCATCAGCGTATTGGCCGCTGACCTTAGCGCTTTGGTTAAAATATCTACCAAATAGACAGGATTTTCCGACAACTGCGCTGTGGTCTTGATAAATACTTGCCCGGTACGGTTGACAAACAACTGCATTACCAAGCGCGTTTCTTCTTGCGGTTCCTGGCTTGGCGTAGGTTCCATCGGTTTTTGACCGTTACCGTTATCTCCATTGCCATTATCGCTCATTGGTTACTCCTTTCATGCCGCCCCTACCATCGCCTCTAAGGGTACATATTCTGTTTCTTTGCCGTTGATCTTACAGCACTCATGGCACTTAATGTCGCGGTTAGCGCATTGTTTAAAGCACACGCCGCTAAACGCTCTGACATCACCAAACCAGCCGTTTAAGCCGCCGTTATGCTTACCCCGGCTCCATTTACCCTCTCTTTTCGCCTGCTCTCTATCGTTTTTCAATTCCTGTTCTGCGACGGCCTCGATCCGTTTTTCCGTCACGTGTGGGTATTTAGCCTCTCGTTCTTCTTTTTCTTGCCGTTGACGCTTCTCGTACTTAGCTTTAGCGATGGCCTCTTTGTATTTGCCGGAGTTTAACTTCGCCCGCGCCGCCTTGCGTTCTTCGAAGGTCATTGCCTACCCCTCTTGTTTCCTTTTCGCATTGGCCCGGCGGCACTCGACCGTTACCTGCCTGGGGCCGTCTGCCTCTTGGCTTACCCGGACGATCTTGCCGACAATAGTAAGCATAACCTTGGCACCGATAGCGTATTTTTCTAGGCCAGGAACGTCCTTGGCGTCAAAGGTAAGTGATGGGTAATAAGCTTTTTCTTTAAGTGGAATTGGCTTCTGCGCTAAGTCCTTACCTAGCCCTTTCTCTTTTTGTGTATCTTTCATTTCTTTTTAGCCTCCACCTTCTTGGGATTTTTACTGGGTTTAGCAGGTTTTACCGGCGCGGGCGCAACTCTGCTGTTGATACTGTTGATAACGTTCGCTAAAATCTGGATATTCTTTTCGTTGGTGACCACCTGTTTCGACAATATGCCTATCCCCTGGCGCTCTGCTGCGGCCACCGCCGCACGCTCAATATGCGTGAAAATAGCGTCCTTGGCCGATATACCGATAAAAACAAAATTCACGACAATGCACATTACGATCACTACCCATAAAGAAGCTCTCATAGGCTTTTACCTCCCTTTCCTTGCCAACCCGCCATAGCCGGCACCTACCGGCTCTTGGACGTTTTGGCTCTCTCTATAATCTTCATTATCTATTTTTAATGACGGCAGTTGCGCCCTGATCTCACCCGCGATCGCCCGGCACATCACTAAACCGTCCTGCTTGCCAGCCTGGGCTTGGGGCTTCTTGGTCTTAGGATCAACGATAAACACACGGCACTCGTTTATAAGTTTCTTAGACATAAGGCGCGTAGAGGCATAGCGGATCTCGTCATTCATGCGCGCCAGCATCGTGGGCCGGGTTATGGCGTTGGTGTTGAAACCTAATTCCTCGGTTGCCTTTTCTTCGCCGGTCTTATTTAACACGCGCCGATAGATGTTGCCATATTTTTGAAACACCAACTGGCATACCATGTAGCCATAGCCTTTATTCTCCGGGGCTACTAATGCCTCATTGTAGAAATGGCCCAGGTTAATACCGATCTGCGCTAATTCTTCCGGGGTATAAGGTCCGGCGGCTATCGCTACAACCTCGTTAAGGTATTTGTCTAAAACCAATGCGGCCGCCTCATCTCTGCCTGGTGTTCCCTCGGCAGCGTCTAAGACGACTAAATATTCCTCGTTGTGTTTAGGATAGGTAAATATCTCAATGCGGCCGTGTTGCTGATCGCGAAAGATATAGCGCATATTTTCATGGAATATCTCACCCACAGCGGTGGGGTTGTAACCGATTTGCTTATTCAGTCCATCGCGGTCGAAGAAGTTTTCGCCGGACATGACAAAGGCTTCATCAGCGTAACAAGGGTATTCCTGCTTGAAGATGTTTATATCGCCCTTGCAGTTATTAACTATACACCAGCGCCGCCAGTTTAATTGTTCATCTGTAAGGCCAAACTCGGCTTTGAGTTTGGTTTCTTCTTCTAAAAACTTGCGCTCGTTGTTTTCTGCGCCGAAATTTATGCCGGCGATGGGATAAAATTGCCCGTTTTGAAGCGTCATAGAGTATTCCTCACTCCAGAACCACGGAATAAACAGCGGGATCCAATCGGTCTTGCCTTCTTCGGCGCGTTTCCACTCATCGTAAAATTCATTCATACCGTTGGCGGTTGTTTCGCCGATAACGAAAGTGTCCCAGAAATTAGGTACTGATTGCATTAAGGCCGCCAGCACACCGCCAAGATCGGGGAATGTCGCTACCTCGGACAAGTGGACGTATTGATATGTGTACGCCCTGGCCGCATTTATATTCTTCGCGGTTTCGATGATGATCTGCGAATGTTGGTTTTCAAACTCAAGGCTTTTAGCGTTGGATTTCTTTAACTCCGGGGCCAGGTGGGGATAACTACGCTTTAATTCATCGTGATATAGCTTCGACATCTGGAAAAGATATTCGGACTTATCTTCTTGGTCGCCCATAATCAAACTGTTGCGATTATCCTGTTGCGAGGTAAACGCATAAATCAAAGCTTCGATCAATGTGCTAATGCCTTGTTGACGAGCTTTCATTACCCATAAACGCAGAGCTTTCTTTTCCGCCCGGTACTTCTTAATCAACTCTATAATCACTTTTTGGGCGCGTTTCATTTTTAGGGTAAGTAACTTGCCCTCCTTGGTTTTTATTTTTAGAAAATCGCCCTCGACCAAAAACGGTGGGTTAAAAACACACATCGCTTTTTCATCGGCGAATAGCTCGTAGTTAATTCCGGCTCGACAAGGTGCTGGCATATTTTTTTAATCGATTAACGCGATAATCAATTTCTTCTTTAGGGATATTGACATTTATCTCGCCACTATGCTCAAGCTTGCTCACCATATCTTTTTGTGCTACGGCTAGAGCAACCTGTATCTTGTTGCGTCTATTAAATTTGCGAAAATTCACATATAGATATTCCCAGCTCAAATCTATAACTTTTTGTTTGTAATCGGTTTTGATGTAAGAGTGACGGGTTATTATCCCTGGTCTTTTTTTGGGTAGTTGAGTTATGTTTTCTGTTCCAATCATTTTGGTGGGCGGTCGCAACTCTTTGTTATACGCGGTATTAGCCGCTAATCAATGCTGTTAATTGTGCCGCCCGATTATATTATTGCCTTGGCACTAAGAAGAAAGCAAGGTTACTATTCCGAATTCGGAAAATAGATTATTTACTCTTTAGCAAATCTTTCGCCGCCACTTCCCCGGCTTTCTGCCTATAGCCGCAGTCCTGGCACTCGTAGTAAACTGATCCTCCATGCCGGCCGTTGTTGTAAACACGCTCGCTACCACACTTATCGCACTTCTGCTTTTCGTTCTTAACGACTACTTGCATACCACCCCCATTTGTTTTAGTACGCCGGATAGTTCTTCAACGAATATATCAAACCGCTCGTGGTCGAAACAGAAAAGATAATCGCCATTATGCAACTCGGTATCAAGGCATTTTGCGAAACGCATATAATTATTAACCATGATCGCCTCGATTACTTCGTGCATGAGGATATTAAACTGACGCTCTTTAGAGATATTCTTTTCGATCTCGATCTTATGGCTACCCCAGGCGAAATGCCCGCCTTGCCTCTTTTTTTCAAGAGTTATCGTCCACTTAACGCCGCCGATCATTAAGCTTTTTGGTATTTTCATACACCCCCTTTTAAAAATTAAAATTCCTTAGACCCTGTTTTTTATGAATAATCAAAACCCTCGGTTTAAACTGGTCGCAAGCTAAAGCCTGTCGCTCATCCACGCGGCAACCTTTTTTGTGTAAGCAGATATCACACTTTAGTTCTTTGTTAGTAAACTTTTTAACGTGGTTAAACCTCATGTTATATTATTCAAAAACAACGCCAGCGACACCGCTAACACCACGACTAAGATTATCCATAAATAAAGTAAACGCATTATTCCCCCTCCATGCTCTCAATAATTTTATCGGCTAACTCTTCCAGCAGTCATTGATATTTTCAGTTTCATGCAACTTTAAATCATAAATTGTTTTCATGACTTCACTCCAAATTGTTCACGAATTGCGGTTGCTATTCTTATGGTCTACTCCTTTTCTTCGAGAGCTTGTTTGGCTAACTCCAAAGCCTTAGTTTCAAACTGGTGCGGAAACTCATCGTCTTTATTCTGGTAAGCGAATAACATTTCTTTTAACGCCTCCCTCAACCTCTCATTCTGCGCCTTTAAAATAGCTATCTCTTGGCAAGTAGCTACGCACTCATCGCTATCAGCCGTATGCCCTACTTTCTCACTCATGGGTACCTCCTTAGAAAAGTTTGAGTTTCCGTTCGTAATCCATAATCCTCTTGCCTATATATTCCGCTACGGGGACAGTAACCGCATTGCCAATAATCACGCCTCGCAAAGAGTCCAATCCTTCGGGAACCCTTGCAATTTCTCTTTTTCCCTCGGTGTCAACCTGCGCAACATAACTTTGTTCCCATGCTGCTTTTTGTTGACCTTGATCGGCTTTAAGGCAATATCCAATAAATTGTCCTCTTGGGGTTGTTGGAACCCCCCAATTGCTTCTAATTGTTGAACAGATAAGATTTTCAGTTGAGGGGTCTTGTCTGGCCCCATCTCTTGTAGAAAGACATAACCCCCTTTGTTGCTTCGCTTCTTCGATCTGCGGATGATACCCTCTATGGCTTTCCGGCTCAAATAATATTTGGGGTGGACATGGTTCTCTAAAACGTCCGACAATGAACAAGCGGCGGCGTCTTTGGGCGACTCCGAAGTATTGACTGTCAAGTATTCTCCACGAAAGGCCATACCCGATGTTTTGTAACTCGGCAAGCACCGTGCAAAAGTCTTTTCCTTCATTGACGGATAAAAGCCCTGGAACATTTTCTCCAAGAAACCATGTTGGCGTAAATATTCGTAATATTCTCGCCATTTGCCAGAATAATCCGCTTGTTTTGCTTTCAAGCCCCCCCCCGTTGGCCCGCGATCGAGTTACCTTGACAAGGCCAGCCAGCGCAAATAAGGTCAAGATGTCCGTATGTTTCGGGGTATTGGGCCAATGCTTCGTTAAGACTTTTAAAGCATATGGCATTATTTCTACTTGTCCTACGCATTTTAAACCTGCCTTTTCTAAGCCTAAATCCATACCACCGCCGCCAGAAAATAAAGATAAGAAATTCATAAATACGCCCCTCCCCAGACCACCTGGGGAAGGGTGACAGAATTAACAAGAGGACTATTACCCCTCCCTCTTTTCTCGGTTAGAGATGGGGTCATGTGTTGACCTCTTTCAAACCGTTTTTATCTAAAATAAAAAATCTCCCTGTTCCGGTAAACGCTACCTCGGCATAACGACACCGGCCATTTTTACCGTTACGTGGGCTATATTCTTTACAATTAAACTTCCCACAAATTCCATAACTAGACTCAAAACAATCACCTTCCGATTTACAATAAATTGTGCCGCCTCCAGTATCGCGCTTTTCAAGTTCTAATTTTATGGAAGTATACCCACCCTCTTTGATTAAGTCTTTAAAATAATCTAGGGTATAGCACCTTTCGGCGTAAGGTTCTGCTTGAATATAATATTTCATACCCCCTCCTTACCCGCTGGAGTGTTCAGCGTTAATCTTTTCACAAACACCATAAAATTATCTTCTGCCCCGTTTAGCATAGTTACTTAACTACCCTAAAATCTACCGCCGGATAATGATGTTTAAACATCTTGGCTTTAATTCTAAATGCCGCAGTTTCAAAGCCTTTAACATCTTCAACAACAACCCTCATGCAATCTTTTCTTTGTTCTTCATATCTAAAATCACCGCAATATTTGACACCGCAAGGAAACTTAAATTCCGGTTGCAAGGTAAGGTTAGCGATATTCCCCGCCTTTTCTAACAACTTTAATTCCCAATACCTCTTCGCTTCTGCCTTACTCGCAAAGCGTATGCCGTCAATGATTGTAGGTATAGCACGGTACTTACTACGCCTGTTAAATCGCATTGTTATACCTCCTAGGGAATTTAAGTGTTATGCCGTGGGTCATACAAAAAGTTTTAATTGGTTATTTTCTGCCTGGATGCGTTTAGCCGCTACGGAACAATACTTCTCGCTGATCTCAACGCCGATCCATTGTCTGCCTAATTTTTCGCACGCTACGGCAGTTGTGCCTGAACCTAAAAACATATCAGCTATTACGCCCCCCCCCATTGCATACTTGCGTAAACACCAAGTCATAAGCGGCAATGGTTTTTGTGTGGGGTGTTTTCGATCTTCCCGGAAGAAAATCAAAATTATTAAAACCCCAAATTATTTGTTTATCGCTCACCCTTTCTATTTCTTTAAATTGCTTGTCCGTTAATTTATTACCAAAACTATCCATCCCTCCATTTTTTCGCATATCCATTGTCGGTTGATTATCTTCTTCGTTGCGATACGGCGGGTCAGTCAGCACTAGATCAACGCACTTATCAGGCATTTTCGCCATCACGTCCAAACAATCCGCGTTGTATAGCACACCATTTTCGGTAGAAAAATATGGTTTAATTCCTATCCCTTCTTTAATCTCCTGTAACGTCATTTAAGTTTCTCCGCTCCATTTACAAACCACCTGCGGGCGGTCAACCCGCAAGTGGTTATGTTCTTACCTTTTCTTTTTATTCCTGTTCCCTTTACCGGCCCCGCTACCATCTCTGCGCCTTGTGCCGCCACAAGCCCCTCTCCCTCCGCGTCCTGCATGACCTCGTGCCATTTCAATCACCTCCTTTGCTATTCCTCGATTTTTATTTTTAACGCCTGCAAAAAAGTTTCTTTTTGCGTGATCTTAATACGCACTCCGCGCAGCTTGGCACCGCACAGATCGGCACCGTGCAGATCGGCACCGTGCAGATCGGCACCGTGCAGATCGGCACCGCACAGATCGGCACAGCGCAGATCGGCACCGTGCAGCTTGGCACAGCACAGATCGGCACCGTGCAGATCGGCACCGTGCAGCTTGGCACCGTGCAGATCGGCACCGTGCAGATCGGCACCGTGCAGATCGGCACTGCACA